>Ga0208483_1000021_pt1 | contig 34444 bp, 30 predicted proteins | sample LakMenE01Jun11ns_FD_150659 | JGI IMG/M metagenome (GOLD analysis project Ga0208483, IMG submission 150659) | Freshwater microbial communities from Lake Mendota, WI - 01JUN2011 deep hole epilimnion ns (SPAdes) | ecosystem: Environmental > Aquatic > Freshwater > Lake > Epilimnion/Euphotic zone ... | reverse complement strand
CAAGACACCAACACCTTCAGTCATTTCTTTAGAAAACTTTAATGTTTTCTTAGAACGAAACAGAAGTTGTTCATTGAAAATAATATGGGTTCCAATGTTGGCGAGGTTACCGTAATTCGGAGAATCAAATGCATCAAATATTTCCGTATTGGCTTTCCAGCTGCGATTGCCTCGCATTAGACGTTCTCCAAAACAAATGGCTACTTCCTGAACCAATGGTTCGTTATTTTTTCTTGTTGAAGCAATTTCAATTGCTGTTATAAAATTTTCTCTTCCATCGGTGCGAAGCCTTCCCAACGGCAATTGCGATCCGGTTAATATAATCGGCTTGTTCAATCCCTGAATCATAAAACTCAGTGCAGAGGCGGTGTATGCCATCGTATCCGTGCCGTGGAGGATAACAAATCCGTCAAATAAACTGTAATTCGCTTCAATAATTTCAACCAACTCGGTCCAAACCGAGGGAGTGAGTTCAGCGCTGTCAATAGGCGTTTTTAGAGAAATTCCTTCATAGCTTACGTTCAAACCTTGAATCTCAGGAAGGTACTTATTTAAATCTTTTAGATCAAGCGGAATCAGTGTCCCCGTGGCAGGATCTTCCCACATTCCAATGGTTCCGCCGGCATAAAGAATAAGAATGTTTGCATTCATGCGACCAAGTTAGATAGAAAAATTATACATCGAATTGATAATTTTCTATTCGAACTGATTAGATTTGCCTCCATTCAAAAAATAAGTATGGCAACAGAGTTAGAAAAAATTATTTCAGTATCCGGAAAATCTGGATTGTTCAAAGTGGTATCGGCAGGTAAAGTTGCTGTAGTGGCTGAATCCTTAGTTGATGGAAAGCGTCAGCCAATCCTAAGCACCCAGCGTGTTAGTACCCTGGCCGACATTAGCATGTTCACCTATGAGGAAGATGTGCCATTGAAGCAGGTGCTTTCAAACATGAAAAATGTTTATGCTGAAGCTGAAGATCCTTCAAGCAATTTATCTGGCACAGCGTTGCGTGAAGAATTCAGAAAAATTCTTCCTGACTTCGATGAGAATCGAGTTTACGACAGCGATATTAAAAAATTATTTAGCTGGTACGGACTGTTAAAGAGCCGTGATATGCTTGATTTCGAGACTTCTGAGGATAGCTCTGAGGAAGAAACAGAAGAAAACGCATAATTTTTTTGGAGAATCAGATTCACGTTATATATTTGCACTCCTGAAAAAGGACGGGAGTTTAGCTCAGCTGGTTCAGAGCATCTGCCTTACAAGCAGAGGGTCACTGGTTCGAACCCAGTAATTCCCACTTCAAAAGCCCTCATTAGAGGGCTTTTTTTTATTCAGGTCAAATCATCGTACTTTCGTAGAATGCGATTCACGCTTGCGCTAATTGTTTTTGTACTTTTCACCATAACTACCTTCGGGCAGTTTGTTACGAACGGCAGCGCCTTTTCGACTGGTGGGAATTGCTTTACACTCACTCCCCCTGTAAACACGCAGCTGGGCTCTGTATGGGCAACTTCAACGATTGATTTAACCCAAAGTTTTGACTTAAACTTCACCATGAGTTTTGGCGCCAATGATGGGGGTGCAGATGGAAACTGTTTCATTCTACAACCCACTGGTACCAATGTTCTTGGAATAGGTGGTGGTGGTATGGGCTTCGAAGGCATTCCTGTCGGATTTGCTGTTGAATTCGATTCGTATACCAATGGAAGTCCAAACAATGATCCGTGGTACGATCACATTGCATTTTTGAAAAACGGTGTGGTGAATCATGGTTCTGCAAACAATCTTGCAGGTCCTGTTCAAGCCAATGCAACTAATGCGAATATTGAGGACAATACTAGCCACCAAGTGCGCATGGTATGGGATGCCCCAACAATGACTTTCAGCTGCTACTTCGATTGCAACCTCAGATTAACTGCAACCATTGACATGGTCAACAGTATATTCTTAGGAAACCCAATTGTATATTATGGTTTTGCAGGAAGCACTGGAGGATTAAATAATTTACAAACGGTTTGTCTTCCAAGCAGCGTAAACCCTTTGGTTCCGCCTCAACCAATATGTGAAGGCACTATTTTAACTTTGAACGCACCTGCAAATGCTTCATCAAATATTCAATGGGAACCCGCTGGCATCATCGACAATCCGAATGCAGCAACCATCAATGCCATATTAACCTCTGACACCACATTCACCGTTTCGTATTCTGATCAGTGTGGAATACCTCATCAATATTCCGTTTTGGCAACAACGCTCCCCTATCCAATAATAAACGTTCCTGCCGATTCGGTGGTTTGCGACAACAGCGTTTTAACACTCAACGCTCAAGTTTCCGGTGCATATACCAACATGATCTGGACAACTAATACAGGCTCAATTACCAGCGGACAAACGACAACGGCTCCAACAATTTCTGGAGCGGGGACCTATACCTTTACAGCATTCAATGGCATTTGCAGTGTGAATGACGCCATGGTCGTTTCCGAATTACTTTATCCAATTGCAACTTGGTCTGACAGTGTTTATTTCTGCACTGGTGAGAGCATTGTTCTGGATCCATTGTCAAATGCAACAGGCTTTAGCTGGAACATCGATGGCTCAACTTTACCTACTCTTACTGTCAATTCTGGAGGTAACTTTTCTGTTCTGCTTTACAACGGTTTTTGCGCTACCGCTGAGAGCATAATAGCAAATGAAGTAGCTCCTCCCACGCTCTATTTGGGACAAGACCAATTTTTATGCATTAGCGAAACTGCAACAATTAATTCGAATTTAACCGGTCTTTGGAACACCAATGTTATTTCAAATCAAATTACTACCACCACTTCAGGTCCTTATTTTCAAAGTTTAAACACCCTCGGATGCTTAAGTTCGGATACCGTGAACATAACGTTTCAATTCCCTCCTATTGTTTCATTAGGAAACGACACGACTATTTGTGAAGGAACAATTCTCAACCTTAATGCCGGTGCTCCTGGCACCTGGAACATAGGCAACCTCGCAACTATTTTGCCCGTAAGTTCACCCGGCAGTTACAGCGTGATTGTAAACGACGGTGTTTGTATTTCATTGGATAGTATTGATGTTTTTATGGATTACGCACCATTGGATGTTCTGCCCGACTCTGTTATCCGATGTTCGAATCTTCCTATAACTTTGAATGCAGGCGAAAACCTTGCTGAATCATTCGCTTGGAGCACTTCGGAAACAGGTTCATCCATCATCCCACCTGTCAGTGGAACTTACACTTTGATTGCTACGAATTATTGCGGAACACGCACGGAAACTATCGAAATCCTTTATGAAAAATGTGAATTCACTCTCTTCGTTCCGAATAGCTTTACCCCGAATAACGATGGAATAAACGACGTTTGGTTTCCTATTTTTGATCAACTAAACGAAGTGGAAATTACAGTTTTTGATCGTTGGGGAGAGACCGTTTTTACAGGCAATAAACAAAACTTTTTCTGGACCGGAAATGTGCGCGGCGGAGATTACTACGCTCCGAATGGAACGTATTCGTACAAAATCCTCTACAAATCTCAATTTGGAGATGACGAAATAATCTTCGGACACATTACTCTCGCAAGATAATTTCATCTTTGTTATTGTAATTTAACGCATAACAACCTTACTCTTCAATCCATTACTCTGATTGAAAAAAGTGAGCATACTGATTTCATTTTAGATTGTTTTTATACGAAAATCACATGACTTTTTCTTGGTCAAACTATTTTCAAAAATGAATTTTGAAAATAAAAAAAATGACCAAAAAATTACTTTCAAGAGATCAACGGGTGAGTATTTTAATCTGGTTAGCCATTGCCACTTGTTACCTCACCTACAAGGAAATTTCAGCGTTCTATTATCCTACAAGCAACATCGTTTTTCAATATGATTCAACGCACAAGGCACAACCAGATACATTCGTATTTCAAAAAAATAGGACTTTTCAAAAAGAGCAACTCATTTCACTTGAGATAAACAGTGCCGACTCGAATGATCTACTAAAACTGAAGATTCCAGGTTATTTAATCTCTAAAATTCTTCTTTACCGAGAGCAACTTGGTGGATATGCCAACAGCTTTCAATTTCTTGAAATTTATAATTTTCCAGAGGGTATATTCGAACGTATTCATTCCTTACTTCGAGTAAACATAGAACTCATAAAACCCCTGGGAATTAATATAAAGTCAGAGGAAGAGTTGGCCCTTCACCCCTACTTGAGTTTTAAAGAAGCGAAGGCCATTACACTATACCGGAAAAACAATGGGGCATTAAAAAACATCGAGGATTTTGAGAAAATTATTGCGATTCCGACAGAAACGAAAGACCGATTAAAGCCTTACCTTGCGAAGGATTTTCAATCGTATGCAAACACTACAGGAAAGAGTCCGTGAACTCATTATTGACGTCCCGAATTTCCCCATTGAAGGAATTATATTTAAAGATATTCTTCCACTTTTCCGACATGCAGAGCTCGTGAAAGAACTTGTTTCTGAAATGGCCAAGGATCTTCGTGTGCACAAACCCACGGCCCTTGCTGCAATGGAAAGCCGTGGCTTTCTGTTAGGTATGCCTTTGGCGTTAGAACTCAACATTCCGTTGATTTGCATAAGAAAAAAAGGCAAACTACCAGGAGAGGTGTCGGCAGTGTCGTACACATTAGAATATGGGAAAGCTGAGATCGAAATTCAAAAATCTGCATTGAATGCTGGAGATCGAGTTATTCTCCACGACGATGTTCTTGCAACAGGCGGTACAGCGAGTGCTGCAGCCCAACTCATACAAAGCACGGGAGCTGAACTAGTGGCATTTTCTTTTCTTATGGAATTAAATTTTCTTAAAGGAAGAGAAATCATTGGTTTGAATAATGCTGCCGTTCATACTTTTGCACAGTTTAAAAATTAGAATTACAACACCATGAACTTCAAACAAGAAGAAAGCGAAGCAATGATCTCGCAAATGGTTCGTGACTTCGCTGAAAAAGAAATCAGACCGAACGTTATGCACTGGGATGAAGAGCAAATTTTTCCAAAAGAATTATTCCATAAAATGGGTGAGCTCGGTCTTATGGGCGTGCTTGTGCCATCTGCCTATGGCGGGGCGGGATTAGGCTACTATGAATACATCTCCTGTATCGTTGAAATTTCAAAAATTTGTGGGTCGATTGGACTTAGTGTCGCAGCGCATAATTCGTTGTGCACAAACCACATTTTGGAATTCGGAAACGAAGAGCAAAAGCAAAAATATCTTCCAAAATTGGCCTCAGGCGAATGGATCGGTGCTTGGGGTTTAACTGAAGCGAATACGGGTTCAGATGCTATGCGTATGAAGTGCACTGCAGTTAAGGACGATGAGTATTGGGTCATTAACGGAACGAAGAACTGGATTACTCATGGAATTAGTGGCGACGTTGCTGTTGTGCTTGTTCGCACTGGTGATTTGTTAGATTCACATGGGATTACGGCCTTTATTGTTGAAAGAAACACGCCTGGATTTAGCGGAGGAAAAAAGGAAAACAAATTAGGTATGCGCGCCTCTGAAACGGCTGAACTTATTTTTGAAGACTGTCGTATTCACGAAAGTCAGATATTGGGGAAGCTCGGGGACGGGTTCAAACAAGCAATGAAAATTTTAGACGGAGGAAGAATTAGCATTGGAGCGCTATCCTTAGGAATTGCAAAGGGCGCGTATGAAGCGGCTGTGAAATACTCGAAAGAAAGAGAGCAATTTGGAAAACCAATTTCTCAATTTCAAGCTATTGCATTTAAAATCGCCGATATGAGCACTGACATTGAAGCTGCAGAATTACTTCTTCTGCAGGCTGCTCATCTTAAAAACAGTAAAAAGAAACTCACCAAGGAATCTGCAATGGCCAAGTATTACGCCTCTGAAGTGGCCGTGCGCGTGGCAACAGAAGCTATTCAGATTTTTGGCGGCTATGGCTACACAAAAGACTTTCCTGTAGAAAAGTTTTACCGCGATGCAAAACTTTGCACCATTGGTGAAGGAACCTCTGAAATACAAAAATTAGTAATTTCTAGAGAAATTCTTAAATAAGATTTGGAGAATCGAAAAAGTTCATTACTTTTGTCGCCCAATTAAAGAAACAGAAAAGACATGTTAATTATTCCAGTAAAAGAAGGCGAAAGCATCGACAAGGCACTTAAGAAGTTCAAAAAGAAGTTTGAAAGAACCGGTGTTGTTAAAGAATTGCGTGCTCGTCAACAATTCACTAAGAAAAGTGTTCGTCGTCGTGACGAAATCAAACATGCTGTTTACATTGCCGCAATGAAGCGTGAAGAGAATTCTTAATTGAATTGAACAATATTTATTAAAGGTCTTGGGTTATCCCGAGACCTTTTTTATTTTCACCAAGTGAACACAACTCCATTCTTTGAATACTTAACGAGTGAAAAGCGATCTTCTGTTCATACAGTTTCCGCTTATCGCTGCGATATAGGCCAGTTCGAGGACTTCATGCTCGTTCAATTCGAGATAGCCAGTGAGCTATCCATTAACAGCACGCATATTCGCAGCTGGATTAGTGAGCTTATGATTCAGGAAATTTCTGAACGAAGTATTCACCGGAAATTGTCTGCACTCAATGCTTGGTTTCGCTATTTACTCAAGCGAAAGGAAATCGAAGTCAATCCCGCAAAAGGAGTAACAAAGCCGAAGCGACCTTCCCGCCTTCCTGAGACACTTCAGGAGCAGCAGGGAATTGATTTATATAGGCTTACTGACACGGATGACACTTCTGAAAAGCTCAACGCCTTGCTCATTCAGCTCTTTTATGAAACGGGAATTCGATTGTCGGAAATGATGGGCTTAAAACACCGTGATATTGACTTTGGCATTGGCCAACTAAAAGTTTTAGGCAAGCGAAACAAAGTTCGATATGTTCCCGTTAACGAAGAAATGATGCAGAAGTTAAAAGTACATATGAGTGAATCGACATTTCAAAGTGGGGACTCTGCGCTTTTTCAGAATGAAAAAGGAAATCCGCTAAGCCGCTCTAGTTTTTACAGACGTGTTAAATCTTCCCTTACCCATATTACCACTCAAAAGAAAAAGAGTCCTCATGTTTTGCGTCACAGTTTTGCAACACACATGTTAAACAACGGAGCTGACTTGAATCACATCAAAGAAATATTGGGACACGCTAATTTAGCAGCAACACAAGTATATACACATTTGAGCACAGACCGGTTGAAACGCATTCATGCTCATTTACATCCAAGAGGAAACAATTCACCTAAAAACTAAAGATTATGCAAATTACCGTCCAGAGCATTCATTTCGACGCCGACGTACAGTTGATCGAATTCGTAGAGGAGAAAACAAAAAAGTTAGGTGTGTTTCATCCTGCCATTCACAAAGCTGAAATTATTCTCAGATTGGACAAAAACGGGGACCAAGAGAACAAAATCGCCGAAATTATTTTAAAAGTACCTGGAACAGAGCTCTTTGCAAAAAAACAATGCAAGACATTTGAGGAAGCTGTGGACTTAACGGTTGATGCGCTTAAACGTCAGATCGAAAAAAATAAGGAAAAGCAGTAAAAAAAATTGTTTCAGAGTTTGGATATATCAAAATAATAACTACATTTGCACCCCTAATTTACGGATTAGGGGTGTTTTGTTGTAGTTCTTTGAATCACTAAAAACGTTTTATTCGCCGGTGTAGCTCAGCTGGCCAGAGCAGCTGATTTGTAATCAGCTGGTCGGGGGTTCGAATCCCTCCACCGGCTCCAAAGGGGAGATACTCAAGCGGCCAACGAGAACAGACTGTAAATCTGTTGGTGTACACCTTCACAGGTTCGAATCCTGTTCTCCCCACTTATTGCGGCTAATAGGGTGGAATTGACTGACGGTCATTAAAAAGCGGGAGTAGCTCAGTTGGTAGAGCATTAGCCTTCCAAGCTAAATGTCGCGAGTTCGAGCCTCGTCTCCCGCTCTACTTCCCCACAAGCCGTTGTAGCTCAGGGGTAGAGCACTTCCTTGGTAAGGAAGAGGTCAGGGGTTCAAATCCCCTCAACGGCTCTACAGAGTAGTTTTAAAGTTTTAGCGTAAACGTGCGAAGTGATTTAAGTCTTGCAATTGAACAGATAAGAAAGGCTATTTAATAAAGAAATAAAAAAACAAACAAACAAACAAACCAATGGCTAAAGAAGCATTTGACCGTTCCAAACCCCACGTGAACATTGGAACTATTGGTCACGTAGACCACGGTAAAACTACGTTAACCGCTGCCATCACCAACGTATTGGCTGGTGCGGGTTTAGCAGAGAAGCGTGATTTCGCTTCTATCGATAACGCTCCTGAAGAAAAAGAGCGTGGTATCACTATTAACACTGCTCACGTTGAGTACGCGACAGAAAACCGTCACTACGCTCACGTTGACTGTCCAGGTCACGCTGACTACGTTAAGAACATGGTTACTGGTGCTGCGCAAATGGATGGTGCTATCTTAGTTGTTGCAGCTACAGATGGTCCAATGCCACAGACTCGCGAGCACATCCTATTAGGTCGTCAAGTTGGTGTTCCACGTATCGTGGTTTTCATGAACAAAGTTGACATGGTAGATGATCCAGAATTGTTAGAGTTAGTTGAAATGGAGATTCGTGAATTACTTTCTTTCTACGAATACGACGGAGACAATACTCCTGTTATCCAAGGTTCTGCTTTGGGTGCATTGAATGGTGATCAAAAATGGGTTGACACTGTTTTACAGTTGATGGCTGCAGTTGACACTTGGATTCCAATTCCTCCTCGTGAAACTGAGAAGCCTTTCTTGATGTCTGTTGAAGATGTATTTACGATCACTGGTCGTGGTACTGTCGCAACTGGACGTATCGAGCGTGGTGTTATCAACACAGGAAACGAGGTTGATATCATCGGTTTCAACGAAGAGAAATTAAAATCAGTTTGTACTGGTGTTGAGATGTTCCGTAAGATCTTAGATCGCGGAGAAGCAGGTGACAACGTTGGTTTGTTGTTACGTGGTATTGAAAAGAGCGATATCCGTCGTGGTATGGTTATCTGTGCTCCAGGTTCAATCCTTCCTCACACTGAATTCAAAGCTGAGATCTACGTATTGAAGAAAGAAGAAGGTGGACGTCACACTCCATTCCATAACAAATACCGTCCACAGTTCTACTTCCGTACAACTGACGTAACTGGAGAGATTTCTCTAGATGCTGGTCGCGAAATGGTACTTCCTGGAGATAACGTATCTATCACAGTTAAGTTAATTGCTCCAATCGCAATGGACAAAGGTCTTCGTTTCGCAATCCGCGAAGGTGGCCGTACCGTTGGTGCTGGACAAGTAACTGATATCATTAAGTAATATTTAGTACAACATAGTGAAGGCGGAAACTGCGTAAGTTTCTGTCTTCACTTTTGACATTTATAGAAACAACCTTACGGGCGTAGTTCAATGGTAGAATAGCGGTCTCCAAAACCGTTGATCTTGGTTCGAGTCCAGGCGCCCGTGCGAAAATTAAAGTTATGGCAGCAATTATCACATATTTGAAAGAATCATACGATGAGTTGATGAACAAAGTAACTTGGCCGTCTTGGAAGGAATTACAAGAGAGCACAGTACTTACGTTTGTATCTATGATTGTATTAGGAGCTTTGATTTTTTTAATGGACTTTGCTTTTGGCAAGGGTATCATTAAAATGATTTATGACTTTATTGCCTAACATAACAACTCGGAATAATGAGCGACATAGAAAAAAAGTGGTACGTGGTTCGCGCCATTAGCGGGAAGGAAAAAAAGGTTAAGGAATTTATTGAGAGCGAAATAAAGGCTCGTGGTCTAGCAGATTACGTAAGTCAAGTTCTTATTCCTACCGAAAAAGTTTTCCAAATCCGCAATGGAAAAAAAGTGAGCAAAGAACGTAGCTACCTTCCGGGTTATGTTTTAATTGAAGCCAATCTAATCGGAGAAGTTCCTCACATCATACGTAACGTGACCAACGTTATTGGATTTTTAGGAGCTGAGAAGAGAGGCGAGCCTGTTGCACTTCGTTTATCCGAAGTAAATAGAATTTTAGGAAAAGTAGATGAGTTAGCTGAAACAGGAGAAGAGTTAAACATTCCTTTTGTAGTTGGAGAGAACGTGAAAGTTATCGACGGCCCGTTCAACAACTTCAGTGCGATTGTAGAAGAGATTAACGAAGACAAGAAAAAGTTAACTGTTAGTGTTAAGATTTTTGGACGCAAGACTCCAGTGGAGTTGAGCTATATGCAAGTAGAAAAAGAATAAACGCGCTTTTGGTGTTTAACGTAATCTTATAAGGTTACGCTTCGCTTCCCGTTAAACACCGGAACAAAATAAATAAAATAAGTAATATGGCGAAAGAAGTAGCTGGTTTTGTAAAGCTGCAAATCAAAGGAGGCGCCGCTAACCCTGCACCACCAGTAGGACCTGCATTAGGTTCTAAAGGTGTAAACATCATGGAGTTCTGTAAGCAATTCAATGCTAGAACCCAAGATAAAGCTGGTAAAGTGTGCCCTGTGTTAATTACTGTGTACAAGGATAAATCCTTTGACTTTGTAATTAAGACTGCTCCTGCCGCTGTTCAACTGTTAGATGCCGCCAAAGCTAAGCAAGGTGCTGCAGAACCTAACCGTCAGAAAGTGGGTAGCGTAACTTGGGAACAAGTTAAAGCTATTGCAGAAGATAAAATGCCTGACTTAAATTGCTTTACCGTTGAGTCTGCCATGAAAATGGTAGCTGGTACAGCACGCAGTCTAGGTATACAAGTAACCGGTGAACGCCCTTTTTAATCAGAGGTAATTAAGCAATGGGAACCCTCAGCAAAAAAATGAAAGCCGCAGTGGCACAGTACGACAATTCAAAAACGTACTCTTTGCCCGAAGCAGCGTCGCTTGTTAAAAAAATTACAAGCACAAAGTTTGACGCGTCTGTGGATCTTGCCGTTCGCCTCGGAGTAGACCCGAAAAAATCCAACCAAATGGTTCGTGGAACTGTATCACTTCCTCACGGAACTGGTAAAGACGTTCGCGTTTTAGTTCTTTGCACTCCTGACAAGGAAGCAGAGGCTAGAGCAGCAGGCGCAGACCACGTAGGATTAACGGAATACATCGACAAGATTAAGGGCGGATGGACCGACGTTGACGTTATTATTACCACACCTAGCGTAATGGGACAGGTTGGAGCTTTAGGTAGAATTCTCGGACCCCGCGGATTAATGCCTAACCCAAAGACCGGTACAGTTACGATGGATGTTGGAAAAGCTGTTACAGAAAAGAAGGCTGGAAACATCGACTTTAAAGTTGATAAAGCTGGTATCGTTCATGCAAGTATTGGTCGTGTGTCTTTCGACGCAAGCCAATTGGCTGAAAATGCAAGTGAATTAATTTCTACTTTGGTGAAATTAAAGCCTTCTGCTGCTAAAGGAACTTACATGAAGAGCATTTATGTTTCTTCAACCATGAGTCCAAGTGTTCAAGTTGAAACCAAATCAGTGAGCTAATTGCTGGTTAAATCGGAGGATTGTACTTTATGAACAAAGAACAAAAGAACACAGAAATCGCCGAGTTAGTGGAAATGTTGAGCAATGCTCCCATTTTGTATATCACTGACACGGTTTCCTTAAACGCCGAGGCAACCAGCAATCTTCGTCGCGAATGCTTCAAACAAAACGTGCAAATGCGCGTGGTGAAAAACACCTTGTTGAAGAAAGCGATGGAGCGTGTTGAAGGAACTGACTTCTCTGGACTTTACCCTGTGCTGAAAGGCAATACAGCGGTAATGATTGCAGAAGTTGCAAACGTTCCAGCTCGTTTGATTAAGGATTTCAGAAAAGGTACAAATAAGCCAGCCCTTAAAGGTGCGCTTATTCGTGAAGATGTATATGTTGGAGATGATCAGTTAGACACTCTTGTAGCGCTGAAGAGCAAAGAAGAGATGATTGGCGAAATCATTGGTTTGTTGCAGTCACCTGCACGCAACGTTATTTCTGCACTTTTGAACCATGCTGAAAAACAAGAAGCGCAACAGGAACATAGCGCCTAATATGTTCCAATTTAAAAGAAACGATTAATATCAAATACAATGGCAGATTTGAAAGCAATGGCTGAAGGCCTCGTTAATCTTACCGTTAAGGAAGTTAACGAATTAGCTACCATTTTAAAAGACGATTATGGAATTGAGCCAGCTGCTGCGGCAGTTGTTATGGCTGGTCCTGGCGCTGGAGCTGCAGTTGCAGAAGAGCAAACATCTTTCGATGTTATTCTTACTGAAGCAGGTCCAAACAAATTGGCAATAGTTAAATTAGTGAAAGATCTTACTGGTCTTGGCTTGAAAGAAGCTAAGGATGTAGTAGACAAAGCTCCATCTCCTTTGAAAGAAGGTGTTACTAAAGACGAAGCAAACGGCTTGAAAACACAACTTGAAGAAGCAGGGGCAAAAGTTGAAATCAAGTAAGATTACGACATTGAGCCTCAGTTTAGGCCTTACCTTCGGGTGGGCCTAAACTTGTTTTTTATTTCATGACGGAAATGTCCGTCAGTTTTTGTGCATAGGATTTATAACCTTTAAAACGAAACACTTTGGCAACGCTAAAGAAACTAACAGATCGAGTTAACTACTCATCGACCAAAAATTTTTACGAGTACCCTGATTTCTTAGAAATTCAGCTCGCCTCGTTTAAAGAGTTCTTTCAACTCGAAACCAATCCTGAAAACCGAGTATCAGAAGGTCTTTTCAAGGTATTCTCCGAGAACTTCCCTATTACAGACACGCGCAACCAGTTCGTGTTGGAGTTCTTAGACTACTTTATCGACCCTCCGAGATATACCATAGAAGAGTGTATCGAACGCGGACTAACGTATAGCGTTCCACTAAAAGCAAAATTAAAACTCTATTGTACCGATCCAGAGCACGAAGACTTCGAAACCATCGTGCAAGACGTGTACTTGGGTACTATTCCTTACATGACCCCACAAGGTTCATTTGTAATCAATGGTGCTGAGCGTGTAATTGTTTCTCAATTGCACCGTTCACCGGGTGTGTTCTTCGGTCAATCGCGTCACGCAAACGGTACTAAATTGTACTCTGCTCGTATCATTCCTTTCAAGGGTTCTTGGATTGAATTCGCGACAGACATCAACAATGCCATGTACGCTTACATCGATCGTAAGAAGAAGTTACCTGTAACTACTCTGCTTCGTGCAATCGGATTCGAAAGCGATCGTGAAATCCTTGAAATATTCAACCTTGCTGAAGAAGTGAAAGTTTCTAAAGCTGGATTGAAGAAAGTCGTGGGTCGCAAACTTGCAGCACGTGTGTTGAAAGTTTGGATCGAAGACTTCGTAGATGAAGATACTTCCGAAGTTGTTTCTATTGAGCGTAACGAATTGATCTTAGATCGTGACGTTGTTCTTGAAGATTCACACATCGATATCATTGTTGAAAGTGGAACCAAAGTAATCGTTCTTCACAAAGAAGAGTCGAATGCTGCTGACTTCACTTTAATTCACAATACACTCCAAAAAGATACAACAAACTCTGAAAAAGAAGCGGTTGAATACATCTACCGTCAATTGCGTAACGCTGAACCACCAGATTTGGAAACAGCTCGTGGCGTAATCGACAAATTGTTCTTCTCTGAGCAACGCTATGACCTTGGTGAAGTAGGACGTTTCCGTATCAACCGCAAGTTGGGATTGAACATGTCTCTTGATCAACGTACTTTAACAAAAGAAGATATCTTAAGCATCATTCGTTACCTTATTGAGTTGGTTAACTCAAAAGCAGACGTTGATGATATTGACCACTTGTCGAACCGTCGTGTTCGTACTGTTGGTGAGCAACTTTACAATCAATTCGCAGTAGGTTTGACTCGTATGGCTCGCACCATTCGTGAGCGTATGAACGTTCGTGATAACGAGGTCTTCACTCCTATTGACTTGATTAACGCAAAAACATTAAGCTCGGTTATCAACTCGTTCTTCGGAACAAACCAGCTTTCTCAATTCATGGACCAAACAAACCCTCTTTCCGAAGTTACCCACAAGCGCCGTATGTCGGCACTTGGTCCAGGTGGACTTTCGCGTGAGCGTGCAGGTTTCGAGGTTCGTGACGTACACTACACCCACTACGGTCGCTTGTGTACAATTGAAACTCCAGAAGGACCAAACATTGGTTTGATTTCTTCTCTTTGCGTTTATGCTAAAATTAACAAATTAGGTTTCATCGAAACTCCTTACCGCAAGGTTGAAAATGGAAAAGTTTCAATGAACAACAACGGAGTAACATACCTTACTGCTGAAGACGAAGATTCTAAAGTAATTGCACAAGCGATTGCAGACATCGACGATTCAGGTAAGTTCTTAGGCACTAAAGTGAAAGCGCGCTTGGAAGGTGACTTCCCGGTTATTGCGCCTTCTGCAGTTGCTTACATGGACGTTGCTCCAAACCAAATCGCTTCTATCGCGGCATCGCTTATTCCTTTCTTGGAACACGATGATGCTAACCGTGCGTTGATGGGATCGAACATGATGCGTCAAGCCGTACCACTTCTTCGTCCAGAAGCTCCTATCGTTGGAACTGGATTGGAAGCATACGTTGCTAAAGATTCTCGTGTTCTTCTTACCGCAGAGGGAGATGGTGTGATTGAGTATGTAGACAGCGAAGAAATTCGTATCAAATACAAGCGTAACGACGACGACGAATTGGTTAGCTTCGATAGCGCTACTAAGTCGTACACGGTGCGTAAGTTCGGTAAGACCAACCAAAGTATGTGTATCAACCTTCGCCCAATGGTGAAGAAAGGTGACAAAGTTACTCTTGGACAAATTCTGGTTGAAGGATATGCAACTCGTAAAGGCGAATTGGCTTTAGGTCGTAACTTGAAAGTGGCATTCATGCCTTGGAAAGGTTACAACTTCGAGGATGCTATCGTTATCTCTGAGCGTGTTGTGCGTGATGACTGGTTTACTTCAATTCACATCGATGAGTACACGACAGAAGTGCGTGATACAAAACGTGGTGTTGAAGAATTGACTTCAGACATTCCAAACGTAAGTGAAGAAGCTACACGTGATCTAGATGAAAACGGAATTATCCGCGTAGGTGCTGAAGTGAAAGAAGGAGATATTCTTATTGGTAAGATCACTCCGAAAGGAGAAACTGATCCAACACCGGAAGAAAAACTTCTTCGTGCAATCTTCGGTGAGCGCGCTGGTGATGTGAAAGACGCTTCGTTGAAAGTTCCACCAAGTGCAACAGGTGTTGTAATTGGAAAGAAATTGTTCAGCAGAACAGTTAAGGAAAAGAAAACGAAGAACAGTGCGGATAAAGCAGTTCTTGAAGCATTAGACAAGGACCACGATAAGGACAATGGTGAATTGAAAAAGATTCTTGTAGACAAGATTCTTGCAATTGTGAAAGATCTTCCTTGTCAAGGTGTATTCAATTACTTCAAAGAAGAGCAAGTTAAAAAAGGAACGAAGTTCAACGCTAAAGTTCTTTCAGCAATTGATTACAGTGTTGTAAATACAGAGTCTTGGACAAAAGATGAAAAAGTGAATTCACTTGTTCGTCGTTGCGTTCACAACTTCAACTTGAAGCACAATGAATTGTTGGGTTCATACAAGCGTATGAAATTCCAATTGACTGTTGGTGACGAACTACCAGCTGGTATCGTGAAGTTGGCTAAAGTTTATATTGCTCAAAAACGTAAATTACGTGTGGGTGATAAGATGGCTGGTCGTCACGGTAACAAGGGTATTGTTGCACGTATCGTTCGCGATGAAGACATGCCATTCTTGGAAGACGGAACAACAGTAGATATCGTGTTGAACCCACTAGGGGTACCATCACGTATGAACTTAGGACAGATTTACGAAACCATCTTAGGATGGGCTGGTCAAAAAACCGGACAAACATTCGCAACTCCTATTTTCGATGGTGCATCAATGGATGATATTGTTAGTCAGACCGACGCTGCAGGTGTTCCACGCTTTGGTGTGACATACTTGTACGATGGTGGAACTGGTGTTCGTTTCGAACAACAGGCTACTGTAGGTGTGATTTACATGATCAAACTGAGCCACATGGTTGACGATAAGATGCACGCGCGTTCTATCGGACCATACTCTTTGATTACTCAACAACCATTGGGCGGTAAAGCACAATTCGGAGGTCAACGTTTCGGAGAGATGGAAGTTTGGGCATTGGAGGCTTATGGAGCTGCCAATATCCTTCAAGAAATCTTAACCGTTAAATCTGACGATGTTATCGGAAGAGCGAAGACGTACGAGGCGATTGTTAAAGGAGATGCCATGCCACAGCCTGGTATTCCAGAATCGTTCAATGTATTGCTACATGAATTAAGAGGATTAGGATTAAGCATTAATCTGAATCAGAATTAATTCATCAGACAACGAAAAGAAATTTTTAACATAGACATTCAAACTGCACAAAATGCTTCAAGCAAAAAAAGTAGCAAAACCAACCAGTGATTTTAAATCAATCACTATCTCATTAGCTTCACCAGAAGAGATCTTAGAGAGATCTTCTGGCGAGGTAATGAAGCCAGAAACCATTAACTACCGTACCTATAAGCCAGAGCGCGAAGGTCTTTTCTGTGAAAAGATTTTCGGTCCTGTAAAAGACTACGAATGTCATTGCGGAAAGTACAAGCGTATCCGTTACAAGGGTATTGTTTGTGACCGTTGTGGTGTTGAGGTTACTGAAAAGAAAGTTCGTCGCGAGCGTATGGGACACATTTCCCTTACTGTTCCGGTAGCTCACATTTGGTACTTCCGTTCACTTCCAAACAAAATCGGTTACCTATTAGGTATGCCTTCTAAGAAATTAGATCAAATCATTTATTACGAACGTTATGTTGTAATCAATGCTGGTCCGGTTACAGATGCAGAAGGAGGAGGATTGGAAGCTGGACAATTCTTAACGGAAGAAGAGTACTTGGATATCCAAGAGCAACTTCCACGTGAGAATCAGTACTTGGATGATAAAGATCCAAATAAATTCGTAGCGAAAATGGGTGCTGAAGCACTTCATGATTTGTTAGCTCGTTTAGATTTAGATGCATTGTCATTTGAATTGCGCGACAAAGCAAACCGTGAGACTTCACAACAACGTAAAAACGAAGCTTTAAAGCGCTTGAGTGTTGTTGAGAGCTTCCGTGATGCAAACACACGTGTAATCAACCGCCCAGAGTGGATGATCACTCGCGTAGTTCCGGTTATTCCACCAGAACTTCGTCCACTTGTTCCATTGGATGGTGGACGTTTCGCAACTTCTGATTTGAATGACCTTTACCGTCGCGTTATTATTCGTAACAACCGTCTTAAGCGTCTTTTAGAAATTAAAGCACCTGATGTAATCTTGCGTAACGAGAAGCGTATGCTTCAAGAAGCGGTAGATTCATTGTTCGATAACAGCCGTAAATCTTCTGCTGTTAAGACTGAAAGCAACCGTCCGCTTAAATCACTTTCAGATTCTTTGAAAGGTAAGCAAGGACGTTTCCGTCAGAACTTGTTGGGTAAGCGTGTTGACTATTCTGCTCGTTCGGTAATTGTTGTTGGACCAGAATTGAAACTACACGAATGTGGATTGCCAAAAGATATGGCAGCTGAGCTTTTCAAACCATTTATCATTCGTAAGATGATTGAGCGTGGTATTGTGAAGACAGTTAAATCTGCAAAGAAAATCGTAGATAAAAAAGAAGCAATTGTTTGGGATATCCTTGAGAACATTTTGAAAGGACACCCAGTCTTGTTGAACCGTGCTCCTACCCTTCACAGACTTGGAATTCAATCATTCCAACCGAAGTTAATTGAAGGAAAAGCAATTCAACTTCACCCACTTGTTTGTACGGCATTCAACGCTGACTTTGATGGTGACCAAATGGCTGTTCACGTTCCACTTGGAAGTGCTGCAATTTTGGAAGCCCAATTGTTAATGTTGGCTTCTCACAACATCCTTAACCCTGCGAATGGTGCACCGATCACGGTTCCATCACAGGATATGGTATTGGGTCTTTATTACATAACTAAAGGCCGTGAGGGTACTGAAGAGAAACCTTGTCGTGGTGAAGGAAGAACTTACTATTCGAAAGAAGAAGTAATTATCGCCTTCAACGAAGGACAATTAGACTTACACGCGTTCATTAAAGTACGTTGGTACGATATGAACGATGAGCCAAGTATTATTGAGACAACTGCAGGACGTGTATTGTTTAACGCAATTGTTCCACCTGAAGTTGGATTCATTAATCAACTTCTTACCAAGAAAGCGCTCCGTGATATTATCGGAAACATTCTAAAGATTGTTGGTATTGCTCGTGCTGCGAAGTTCTTAGATGACATGAAAGATCTAGGATACTATTGGGCATTCAAGGGCGGATTGTCGTTCAAATTGACAGACGTTGTTGTCCCTAACGAGAAAGAAAAACTTGTTGGCGAAGCGACGAACAAAGTTGCTGATGTATTTGAGAACTATAACATGGGTCTTATTACGAACAACGAACGTTACAACCAAATCATTGACATCTGGACGAACACGAACTCGCGTTTGACAAACATCCTTATGGATCGTTTGAAGACCGACCAACAAGGATTCAATAGCATCTACATGATGTATGATTCTGGAGCTCGTGGATCTAAAGAACAAATTCGTCAGTTAGCAGGTATGCGTGGTCTGATGGCTAAGCCACAGAAGAACGCTGCAGCGGGTGGACAAGACATGATTGAGAACCCGATCTTGGCGAACTTTAAAGAAGGTTTGTCGATCTTAGAGTACTTCATCTCTACCCACGGTGCTCGTAAAGGTTTGGCCGATACAGCATTGAAAACGGCGGATGCGGGTTACTTAACTCGTCGTTTGGTTGACGTTGCTCAAGACGTTATTATTAACGAAGTTGACTGTGGTACACTTCGCGGATTGAATACAAATGCATTGAAGAAATCTGATGAAATTGTTGAAAGTCTTCGCGATCGTATCTTAGGTAGAACTTCTGTGCACGATGTATACCACCCAGAAACAAACGAACTACTTGTAGAGTCTGTTCAAGAAATTTCTGAAGAGATTGCAGATGCTATTGAAGCAGCTGGAATTGAAGAAGTGGAAATTCGTTCTGTATTAACCTGCGAAAGCAAACGTGGTGTTTGTGCGAAGTGTTACGGTCGTGACCTTGCCTCTGCTCGTTTGGTTCAAGAAGGATTGGCTGTTGGAGTTATTGCTGCACAGTCTATTGGAGAGCCTGGTACACAGTTGACTCTTCGTACGTTCCACACGGGTGGTGCTGCGTCTGGTTCGGCTATTGATTCTGACTTGAAAGCGAAATATCCTGGTATCGTTGAAATCGAAGATCTTCGTACAGTTGAAAGAAAAGAGAACAATGTTACAGTTACTGTAGTTGTTGCTCGTTCTGCTGAATTGAAAATCAACGATGAGAAAACAGGTATCACCATGGCTACAATGAACCTTCCTTACGGTTCGGTTCTGCTTGTAAACACTGGAGATATTGTGAAGAAGAATGATGTGATTTGTGAATTCGATCCGTTCAACAGTGTGATCATCACTGAAGAAGATGGAACGATTAACTTCGACGCTATTGAAGAAGGAATTACCTTCAAAACTGAAGTCGATGAGCAAACCGGATTCTCTGAGAAAATTATTATTGAGACAAAAGACAAGAAGAAAAACCCAAGCATCGAAGTCGTTCGCGGCAAAGAAGTGGTGAAGGTATATTCGCTTCCAGTAGGTGCTCACTTGAACACCGATAACAAAGTGAAAATTACCAAGGGTAGTATCCTTGCTAAGATCCCTCGTATGGCGGGTCGTGGTGGTGACATCACCGGTGGTCTTCCACGTGTTACCGAATTATTCGAAGCACGTAACCCATCGAACCCAGCAAATGTTGCGGAAATTGACGGTATCGTTGAATACGGAAAAATCAAACGCGGTAACCGCGAGATTATCCTTCGCTCACGTACTGGAGAAGAGAAGAAATATTTAATCAACCTTGCTAAGCACATCTTAGTTCAAGATGGTGACTTCGTTCGCGCAGGTATGCAATTGTCTGATGGTGCTATCTCTCCTGGAGATATCCTCGACATTCAAGGACCAACTGCAGTTCAAGAATACTTGGTGAATGAAATTCAAGAAGTATATCGTTTACAAGGTGTGAAAATCAATGACAAGCATTTCGAAGTTATTGTTCGTCAAATGATGCGCAAAGTTGAAATTCTTGATGCTGGCGATACACGTTTCTTGCAAGGAAGCACTGTAGACAAAGCGGAGTTCATTGATGAAAACGATTTGTTATTCGATAAGGTAGTTGTTACTGAACCAGGAGATTCTGAGAAATTCTTAGCAGGTCAGGTGATTACAGCATTGCAATTCAGAACTGAAAACTCTGAGTTGAAGCGTAAAGACCGTGCAGTTATGGAATCTCGTGAAGCCATTACAGCTACAGCGCGTCCTATTCTTCAAGGTATCACAAGAGCATCATTGCAAACAGATTCATGGATCTCTGCAGCGTCGTTCCAAGAGACTACGAAAGTATTGAACGAAGCAGCTGTACAAGGAAAAACAGACTTCTTGAACGGATTGAAAGAAAACGTTATCGTTGGTCACCCAATACCTGCGGGTACAGGTGGACGTCGATTCCAAAAAATGTTAGTGGGCAACAGCGAAGACTTGGTCAACATTATGGCGAAGCGCGGTGCAAATGCCCCAGTAGAAGAAGTGTAACCCCTTCCCTACTTTAATACTTAAAAGAGCCGCTTATGCGGCTCTTTTTGTTTGCAACAGCAAAAGAGCTAGTGAACATGTCGAAAGCCGTTTAAACTTCTTCTGTAGACGAAAATCGCCTTGTTCTTACGATTCGTGGTAACACCTTCATTCATCTCCGAATTCTTTAACATGAGACTTATTCATAAGCGAACAAAAAAGGGCCGACCAACGGTCGACCCTTCCACATAAAATAAATCTGTCGAGTTACTTTACAAATGTTGTTTGACGAACAGCACCTGCGCTCGATACACTGCGAACAATGTACATTCCGGCAGAAAGTGACTGTGTGTTCAACTGAACTTGTTGAGCGCCTGCAGATACGTTGTAACGCTCTGTAGAAATGATTTGTCCTTGTGCATTGAAGATATCTAATCTTCCTTGCTCAGTTGAAGTAGCGTTCCATTGAATGGTTGCTGATTCAGAAACTGGATTTGGGAAAATCATGAAATCGTTTGCAGAAGAAATTTCAGCAACTGCATTCGGGCTTGGCATGGTTCCAACAACATTCAAGGTGAAGCCTTGCGAATTAATTCCACCTGGAGTAGTTGATCCGTCTGCGTTAACTGTGAAAGTAACGCAATCTGTTGCCGTGCAACCATCTGGAAAAGCCACAGTAACACAAACGGTGTAAGTGCCAATCTCTGTATATTGCCAAGTTGGAAACATTGTTGTTGCAGTATTGCCATCACCAAAACTCCAAATGTATGTTCCCATAGCGCTGTTTGCTCCAGGCATATAAATTACTACGTTAAATGGATCTGAAATCAAAGAATCAGCAACCAAAACGATATCAGTTGTACAACCACCTGTTGAACATCCTTCGTCTACAACACCGTCACAATTATTATCTATGCCATCGCATACTTCCGTTGCGTTCGCATTAATCGCAGCGTTGTTATCGTTACAATCAGCGAAACTGCTGAAACCGTCTCCGTCATTGTCAATTACTCCACCTCCATTACCCATGTCAATGTTGAATGTCGTTACAGTACCAGGAACCATCGGACCTGAAGCGCAATTGGTAATTCCATTGCAATCTGTTGCACACACGGTAACAATGTAATTCGTCATAAAAGTATTTATCGCGATAAGGCCCGTAAATGAGCTTCCAGATGGATCAGCAGCAAATAGTTGGAACGTTCCGCTTGCACCGGTTAAAGAATCGGCATAAGTACCGGTAACTGTTACAGCGCAATCTGCGTTTGAAACAATGACAGAAATTGGAAAGCCTTGAGAAAATATTTTTCCAGAAAAAGCAAACAGTGATAAAACAAGTAAAAGTCGAAGTGATTTCATAGTTAATAATTTGAAACGAAAATAAGGCACAATCACTTGTAATTTTACAATGAAATATCTTCAAACTATGATTTCCAAAAAAACACCTTTTTATATAATCATTTTGTCGTTTGTTGCGCTGTCCGTGACATCTTGTAAAATAACAGCTCCTCTTCCTGAAATGGCTAATATGGAAATTCCAGTTGGCCCAACCCCTTCTGTATCTCACATCAATATTCCCGTGAATATTTCCATTGACCCAATCTTAAAATTCGCGAACGAATCCTCTTCGCCTATTATTAGAAATCCGGAATGGCCCAATTTCGCTTCTTTCGGTGCATGTGATGGACCGCAAGCGAAGTACGATGTTTTTCGAGAAAACTTAAACGGTTATGTAGTCGGAAATAAATTCGTTGTTGGAACCAAAGCATGGTACGGCATTGAAGGAAACTATTGCACCGGTTGCGTTTGGGGAAATTGTGTTCATCCGCGTATTCCTTTTTCTTGTGGAAGTGGAAACGAAACCAAGCGAAGAGTTGAAATTGAATTTTCAACCAATCTTTCCATGAATGAAAACTATCAACTTGTCACTTCCACTTCTCTTTCGAAATTAAATCCAATGGACCCTTGTGAGTTGACATTTTTAAAAATTGATATGACAGGCGAAATCATGAAGGCCATGCAGCCAGCCCTTTTTGATGTCTGTAAATACATAGACCAACAATGTCTGCAAGTCGACTTTAAAAGCTACGCTAATGAAGCGTGGAAGCAATTGAACAGTCAAATGGAAATTCCAGGGTACGGCTATCTGACCTTCAACGCATCTAATTTCAAGTTGGGACCCATGTATGGATATGGTAACATTCTCCAAGTGAACTTGGGTATTGATGCCACCCCGGTAATGAGCTTAGACAAAAATGAAAGTGCTGTTGTTCCGCCTCTTCCTCTTCTGAATGTTCAAAATGAAATGACTTCAGGCTTTGTAATTCAAATGCCTATTAAATCGAGCTACGAAACTCTTTCCACCAAAGTCAATGAAATGACAGCCGGTAGCACCTTTGCGAGTGACGACAATAAGAAAAGCATTACCGTTAAACATTTGGGATTGTCTGGATTGGGCAATCAAAAAATTCAAGTCGAAGTTTTGTGCGACATGAAGGTTGGCTTCAAGAAATATAAAAACTGCAAATTCTTTTTAGCTCTCACCCCTAACGTGGACCCTTCAACCAATAAAATGAGTGTGAGTTCTATTGAAGTGGATAGCAAATCGAAACACGTTTTGATGAATGCAGGAGTGGATGTCTTTCAAACCAAACTTGCCCAAACCATTCAAAGCGCATGCAATGTGGATCTTACTCCAACACTTCAATCTGCAAAAACAGAAATTGAAAAACAGTTGAACGGTGAATTAATGCCTGGGGTTAATTTGAAAGGGCTATTGAATAATCTTCAGATTACTGGATTCTATCCTACACAAAAAGAGCTGCAAATTACTGTAGCTCTTAATGGCAATTTACAAATTGATGTGGTGAATTATTCCACGAATTAATTTTAGCTTCTTTTCTTTTCTGAAACTTTTGCGTCTACGGTTTTCATCATGCGCCATAGAATGTGATCGGGACTGTCTGTGAAGTTCATCTCGAAATGCATGGTCATTCCATCTGAAGAAAACTTCATATTGTCCATCATCTCTAAAAAGCTTTTCATTTCGTCTACTGTGTTTTTATTCTCACGCTCAATGTCCGGATAATTCTTATAGTTCATGTCCATGTATCCCGACCCCGCCTTTTCAGTAAGCATTTCTTCTAATTCATCTTCCCATGAAAAGTTCTGTGAAGCAAAGGCCGATTCATCGTTGGAAATTGAAAGATAATTTCCTTCGTATTTGTAGAACAGTTTTACGTCTTCCATTTCCAAAACTTCTAGGCCGTTGTATTGGTATCGTTTTACTTGCGGCTCTTCGATTTCTTCCACTAAATTGTCATAAGGCGTCATGTAAGAGTCATAGCTTGACTTCATTAATTCTTCAATAGCAACCATTTCTTCCACCTGAACTGATTCATTCATTTTCGCAACAAACTTCGAGATAAGATTATCAATGATTCCGCGATCTTTCAGACCTAGGTTTATCTTATAGATGGGGGTTAATTCATTGAGCGTATCTTTTTTCATTGGCACTTCAGAACCATACATTCCATAAGGGTCCCAATTGCTATAATCTGCAACTTCACCAATGGTTTGCACATTTTTAATGTCTATCAATGAGAAAGACATCTCTCCTGTTAACCCATTTTTAAATTCATCTATTGAAAATCCGTCCTTCATCATCTCTTCATTTATTTGAGGATAAAGACCTAGAATTTTATCGAGATTCATATTCGCTGCATAAAATCCTTTGGGTTGTGTTGGAGAAATCAGTTTCATCAAATCTGTCGTGACACCCTCTTCTTTCATCATAGAAATTTCTTCCGGAGTTGCACCTTCTACGGGGTAGTATATTGCGTCTACAAGCATCTGTTTGTCTTCGAAAAGAACAGTCATGCCAATCCCCTCTACTTTGTCCATTGATTGTAATTGCTCCTTAGGCATAATGCTCATACTTCCAACTAACTCTTGGAAATTCTTCGCGTTCATGTATAACCCAAGGTCAGCATCTAAAGACTCATATTCCATGTAGGTATCGTTTTCCAACATGCTCATGTCCTCGTCTTGAGCAAAGGCCTGCTTTGCTTTTTCCATAACATCGTCTGCATTTCTGAAATACAGAAGAGCCACATTCTTGTCCCAAACTAAAGCCACATCACCTTTATCCAACTCAGCGGTATACAATCCATCTGTCTTTTGAACTTCAACTCCATCGTCAATTTTGGTTACGGTTTCTTCAAATTCCTTTGCGTCATTTATTCCGAAAACGATTCCTCCGAATTGGTCTTCACCTTTACCCACGAATCCGTAGGCGTTTTGTAAAAAATTCACTCCGCTTTTCTTCGGATGATCGAGTACTTCGTTAAATACTTCTCCGTCTTTACCCATCTCATTGAACATGGCTAAATCTTTCCATTGCTTAAACTCTGATTTATCAGCTAAGCTTTTTACGTCAGCCTTGAACACCATTGCGGCATCCTTCGGTATTTTGGCAATGAGCTTGTTGTTGTTCGACATACCTAAATACCAGAACAATGCAGCTAATCCTAGAACGAGAGATGTTCCACCGATTATAAGACCTGTCTTTACGGATTTTTTCATAATGACTCAAATTTAAGGCATTCTTATTTTGAAGGGTTATAAATTTACGCTTTATATTTCACGCCGAAATCAATAACATGAAAGCAAAAGAATACATAGATCAACTTCACATGCAACCTCATCCTGAAGGTGGCTATTACAAAGAGAACTTCCGAAGCGCGGAATCTTTTCAATTCACTGGATTTGATGGGGAACGTTCCATCTGCACCAGTATTTATTTTCTTCTCGAAAAAGGACAGACCTCTGCGCTTCATCGTATCAAGAGCGATGAGATTTGGTATTTCCATGACGGAGATACATTAGAAATTATTGAACAGGACTCTGAAGGAAATGAGTCAATCACTCCATTAGGAAAGGACATTTTGAATGGTGAAGTTCTTCAGCACGTGGTACCTGCGAATACTTGGTTCGGTGCTCGACTGGCGGCGCATTCAGAGTTTTGTCTAGTGGGCTGTCAAGTGAGTCCTGGATTCGATTTCAAAGATTTTGAGTTGAAATAAAAATTTCACCTTAAATTCGAATCGTTAACCATTAATAACACACACCATGGGAAAAGGAAAAGACGTTAAAAAGGAAGAGAAAAAAGTTCCTACAAAAACAGCTAAAGAAAAGAAAGCTGAAAAGCGTGATAAGAAGCCGAAGTACGACTAAGCTTGCATTAAATCTCTAATTGCAACTGAGGCGACCACGCTTCCGAAAGTAGCCGGCATGTAGGATATGGTTCCGTATGCCGACTTCTTATAATTCTTTCCATCGGTAAGCATAAGACTTTCTTTAATTGGGAGTTCGGGGCTGAAGACCACCTTCACTCCTTTGCGAATACCGCTCGATTTTAAATTTTTTCTTATTTGCTGGGCGAAGGGACAGTTGTATGTCTTTGAAATATCTACGACCTGAAGTTTCGTTGGATCCAACTTCGCGCCTACACCCATACTACTTACCAGAGGAATTTTATGCTCAAATGCCATTCGAATAAAAGTGAGCTTTGGGGTAATGCTATCAATGGCGTCTATCAAATAATCGGGTTTGCTTTTCAGGTGTTCTTCTACCAAAGTCGGATTCACAAACTCCTTCACAACAGTCAATTCAATTTCTGGATTGATCGCGCGAATACGTTCAGCCATGATTTCCACTTTCGATTCACCATGATTCGTAGCTAAGGCAGGAAGTTGACGATTTCTATTTGTAGGATCTACAATATCTCCGTCAATGATTGTCATTTTACCAATGCCCGCTCGAGCAATGAATTCCGCTGCGAAGGATCCTACGCCGCCCATCCCTACTACCATGACATGTTTGGTCGTTAACTTCCGAAGAGTCTCTTCTCCGATTAGCAAACTTGTTCGAGACAACCAACTTAGATCTTCCATTGTTCAAAATTTGAACGCTAAAATAGAAGGAAACTCGAAGTGAATTCAAGATTCTAAACAAATCCTATTAATTGACTAACTGTAAATTCACAATGGTTTCAGTCTTGATTAATTTACCGGGTAAATCTCCATTGCAAGCCTCGTAGTACATGGTGAACAAATCGTTATAGGTTACTCTGAACTTTTTACCAACGTACTTCGGAGCATCAGAATCCGCGTCATCGATTAGATCATCGACTGAACCGTAATTGTTATAGGCCAGACCAAAACTGTGGTCACCAAATGCAAGATGCAAACAATCTCCAAAAAACATATCTGTCAAAACAAGAACTTCCGTCTTTTGTCCTTCCATTTTCAAAGAAGTGAAATTCCCAAACACATACCCTACCTTTCCTGTAGAAGTTTGAACACGATACCAATAGTCTGTTACTCCCCCTATAAAATCTTGTGACGCTTTTTGTAAAACGGTTAAACTTTCAAATCTTTTCACCTTCGCTACAACTTCACCTTGCACGTTTGGTGCTTTGCGAATATTCACCACATCACCTTGAATGATTAATTCAGTTTGAGCAAAAATTGAAATTGGAAGGAGGAATAAAAGAAAGAGATAATGTCTCATGATGATTATTTTTTGTGTTAATAATGTATAATCAATCTTCTTTTAAAATCAATTCGAGTCGACGAAAATTCAAAATCCGGATCGGAAACTGGCAGTGATCCAGGTTCGATAATATACCAATATTTACCAATTTTTTTAAGGGATCCTTTGTAAACGAGTTGATTCTCTGAGTAAATATCATCAAGCAAAGCCTCTATAACCCTCGCTTGAATTTTATTTCCGGTAATGGTAACTTTACAAATTGCTGTTGATTTCTGATATTCCTTATCGAATATTCTGAACTCATAACTCCCGTCTGAGTATGGCTTTGTCTGACCATAAATTGTTGATCCTAATCCGAGGAAAACAAAAAGTATTAAAAGGTTTTTCATAATTAGACTAAGTTAGTTCATTCAGATTAAACTTTCAACAGCGAGTGAAATTAGTTTAATTCGAAATAAAAATATCTGCCTCAGTCTCCATTATTTTATACTTCGCTTTAGCGGTTTGTCTTGAACAGGAGTTGAAGTGCCACCATTCTGTTGGGATACTCGAAAATCCCGCCTTGCGCATGACGCCGCGAAGGATATTTCTGTTATCGATGTGCAATTGTATTAACTCGCCCGATTGCAAAAATCGTTTCTCCATAGATGGGTATGCAATTTTCCGAATGTCATCAAATCCAGCACCCATATCGAGTGGCTTGCCGCTGCCATCGCAAATGGTTAAATCTACTGCCGCTCCATAGTTGTGTATGCTTCCGTTTTTCGGATTGGAGACGAAATTTACACGTTGAGAAACGGGTATCGAATCCAAGGCCACCCACATGCGCGTTTGCACTTCTCTTGGGCGAATAGCATCGTAAACCAATAAATGCAGGTCTGGATTCATTGCGGTTAATAACCGCTGTGCTTCTGCCAATTTCTGAGCAACATCCTTTTGCAAATAGGCCTTCTTTATTAAGAAGTACAGAGTATCGCCAATAAAATTATCTGAATACGTGTATTTAAGATCTACTTTAATTGCAGGACTTACGATTTGAACATCTACCAACTCAGGCCTAACAGGCAGCAATTTCTCTGGCGGAAGTGAATCTTTTTTCACTTCTTTTTCCGAAGATTGAATCGGTTGGCTAACTGAATTATTCTGTTTATTCGAGCTCGCACTTGAACAGGATTGTACAACTAGCATCACAAGAAGAATTGAATATAATTTCATTCGGTAAAGATTGGTTGCTATTCTGTTTGAAATATATTCACCTGGCGCACCTTTCCAACAATTCAAATTTGATATTGTGACTTAGTAAGCCCTGGTCAAATCTAAAAACTCCTTACTCCGCGAAATGGAAATTCTTGTAGGGTGGGTTGTAATTGACTTTCCGTTTTTATTTCCAACGTATTTTCCATTTGATAGATAAATCAGACCTTTATGCCAAACCTCATGGTTATTCATGGAATATTCAAATTCAAACCTCTGAAAGTACAGTTCATTCTTTACTGCATCATAGCCTATGGCTAACTTGTCATAAGCATATAACCCTAAACATTCTATTTTGATTGACTTTTCTGTGAGTGATGCTTTTCTTGTCATTGGCTCCCCTTCTCCATTAAAATCTTCGAACTCTGAATAAACATATTGATTCGACTTACTTAAATAAACTACAAAGCCTGCTTGAAGGCCTTCCTTCTTGCAAAAGGCAACGGCATCCGCCATTCCGTCTAAATCTAAATCACCGATACTAATTATTGTCTCACCTTCCAAAAGCTTATATCCTGCAGGCAATTTATCGGGTACTAACGAATTGACTTTGGTGAGATTATTTTGAACACTAGCAACAACTGCATTAGGTGTTGTTACGAACAAGGCTATTGACAATGCAATTGCTAACTGAGAGAAATTAAATTTAATCATGGAATAGACTTTTATCTTAAGAAATAAAAGTAATGCAATTCATCTTGAATCAAGTATTAATTAATCGCAAACAAATGCATTAACATCCACCACCTACATTAATAATGACGTAGCCATTATGCCTAACAATTGTAAGCCCATATTCGCAGCCCATATACAATTCACAGGTGTAATAATCTTTATTTTCGATAACTGAACCATTGTCCAATGTTTCGTATGAAATACCATTTAATACAAATTGATTATATGGTCGCAGATCAATATTCTCATTATTTAAAACATCAAGCGTTTCTTTATATGTATCCCGCTCGATAATACGCATCAACAAATAAGCCTCTTCCATCGACACTCCTGGTATACAAAGACTTTCTCCACCACCTTCGTAATAGAAACTCTCTTCGTAAGCACACTTCTGATTTTTCCATTCAAGAAAAAGAACATTACTGCCACTTTCTCCTAGTTCATTGTTTTTGAGAAACGACAATGGAATTTCATTGCTAATAGCTCTAAACTCTCTAATGACATATGTTCTAAGATTCTTATCAGAAAGACTCGGAGCGGGTAAACTCGAGAGAAAACCATCAAAAACATAACCGACGTTTCCGCTGAAATTTACTTTCACCCACGCCCCTTTTATACCCTCAACGGTTTTGGGATAGTTGAAGTTCTTTGATTCAAGTGTGACGACTTTGGAGCCATAATGAATAGTCTGCAAAACATTTCCATCGGGTTTGTCTCGAAACTTTAATCCTGATAACGCTAATACATTCAAAGTTTCATTGGAACTGTAATTATCTATAGCGTGCACTCCAAAAAACAAAAACACGCTCATGCAAAGAAGTAAGTATTTCATAAGGTTAATATTATATCGATATAAAGCAAATAAAACAAAAAATATTGCTCCGCTTGTTTATTTCTTTTTTTCTCGGGTCCGACTCACATGCGCTTTCAAAATACGTTTCCCTTCCACCTTCACTTCATCTTTCTTTCTGAAACTCCAAACGATTTCACTTGCGTGTTTTCGAGTTTCTTCCACATCGACAATGGGCATTGGATAGTCCCTTCCAATGACACATCCATACATTTCTTGTTCAATAATTGAAAGCTTGTGAGGCTCGTGAACAAAGGCTTCCGGAATGTTTCGCAATTCAGGAATCCAACGCTTAATGAATTCTCCATTCGCATCGTGCTTTTCCGAATTCGTAATGGGATTGTAAATACGAATGGTGTTGATACCCGTGGTTCCGCTTTGCATTTGAATTTGCGGATAGTGAATACCGGGTTCATAATCGAGAAACATACGTGCTAAAAAATGTAGTTCGCGCCAGTCTTGCCACAGGTTGAATACAAAAAACGAAACCACCATGGCGCGCATGCGGAAGTTGATGTAACCCGTTTCCTTTAGACAACGCATACACGCATCTACAAGCGGAACGCCAGTCATTCCTGCCTGCCAAGCTTTTATATACACTTCATTCTTCGGTTTAACCAAGACGTTGTACGCTCGATTGATGTTCTCTATTTCATACCGGCATTCCGTTTCAAATTTTTGAATGAAGTGGCAATGCCAATGCAATCGCGAAATGAAATTGGATAGCGCTCTTTTGTTCGTTGATGTCTGATAATGTTGAACGGTATACTGATAAACCGCTCGCATGCTTATGTTTCCATACGCCAAGTATGGCGAAAGACGGCTGCAACCTTTCCGACTGAGCGAAGGGCTGCTGATGTGTTTACTGTAATTCACGCTTCGCTCCGCAAGAAAATTCTTCAAATATCTCCATGCCAACGATTCACCTCCAGGTTGAAAATTTGGATTGCGTTCTGTGATTTCTGTTGGAAGGGAATTTCGATTTGAATTGAAATTATTTTCCGAATTGAAATTATAAATTTGAAGTGTATCTAACTGAATGTTGAAGGAAGGCGTTCGCATGGTATCTTCCCACATCTTCGGCCATTGCGGACGAGACTTCAATCTTCGAACAACGCCGTTGGTTTGAAATTCGTTCCATTGAATATTCCTGGAATGAAGGAATTCCGAAATGTTAATGTCGCGTTCGTACGTAAATAGGTTTCCCGATTCTTGCGAAGAAAAAACAGTCTGTATGTTGAAGTTCAAAGTCAGTTCCTCGAACACACGCATGGCTTCGTCGTGAAAGATTTCAATGTGTTTATTGAAAGGCTTCAGACGTTGATTCAAATCTTGAAGCGACTCATACACGAAACGCCAATGACGCACATCTGAATCGTGATGACACATAACCGAAGGTTCGAAGATGTATAGCAGTACAAATGGCAGTTCAGCTCCTTGCGCATGAAAAAGTGGCTCGTGATCTACGAACCTCAAATCGCGTTTTAACCAGACTACATTTATCGCTTGCACAGTTGTTCAATCTTTATAAATGAACAAGTATTGAAAGCAAAAGTTCGGAACATTCATCTATCACCGTTCAAGGTGTCATCAGCGAAGCTGTCATCCTTCGTTGAAGGTCATCACAACGTGTTGTGTCATCGCGCAGCGTTACTTCCCAAACATCGACTTCCCCTGCAGCGCCTGCAACAGCGTAAACACCGCCAAAGCGAAATAAAGCAACGCGAGAATTACCGTTGCTTTGGTATTTTTCAATAAATAAAAAGAAACGACGGGAATCACTTGCAGCGCGTGCATACCAATGAAATGAGCAATACGCGGATCGCCGTATTTCGTGCTCCAATTCAACAATGGAATACCGGCCTCGCCGTCTGGACCGCCGATGGTGTGCGTTAAGCGCGAGCCCATAACAAATCCTTCGAAGGAGAATATCACGAAAATGAAAATCCCAAATCGAATGGCCCACAGATAATGGTTCGGCAATTCAGGGAAGTCATTCATGAAAAACAGATAGCCAACATAAGCAGTATAGATGGTGACAAGCGTTGCAGCCATTGCCATGCAACCGTATAGAAAACTATAAAACGACGAGGTTTGATTGTAGTGCGACAATTGCCCTCTTCCTGCTTGAATAGCGATGTACACGATCTCGAATCCGAGCAGTAAGATGATGGCCCAATTGAATCGCGTAATGTTGAAGTCGGGTAAATACGAGCAGTACCAAATCATTGCCCAAGCGAAGAGGAATGTCGAGAAAGCAAATTTGAATGGCTTGTACCACGCGCTAACATTGTACACCTGCGTGCTTGAAAATTTAGTTAATGCAAGGAAGAGAATTGAGAAAGCCAAACACAGTAGACCAAAGTAATACAGCGTTTCATTTTTTTCTTTGAGCGCGAGAATGAAATTCATGTTACAAAGTTATAGACTGGATTTACTTTTGGGAAGAGAAAGCTTTGAACATTTTTCACTGAAGGAGGTTCTATTTCAAACTACTTTCGAATACCATGAGTCAAGTAACGACAAACACTTTTTTCAAAGTAGAAACATCTGCAAACAAATGGTGGGCGTTTAAACAAATGCAATTGGGGCATGACCAGCTAAAGGATATAGATGGACTGACCTTTTACAAAATACTAGGTTCAGGTGCGAAAAATGGATTTAGCGCTAAACCTAATTTTGGAACATACGTTCTTCTTTGCAATTGGGAATCTGAGATTCAAGCGGAGTCTTTTTTTTCAGAAAATAATTTCTTCAAGGAATACCAAGAACGAAGTTGCGAACGCATGACCGTTTACATGCATTCAGCAGAAGTACACGGCACGTGGGATGGCAAAACACCGTTCCAAAAAAATGCTGAATTGGCAATGGACAAGCCCATTATTGTTTTGACCAGAGCACGCATTCGATTCAGAAAACTATTGTCTTTTTGGAGTCGTGTTGGATCTGTTAGTCAGAGTTTAGAAAGTTATGACGGCCTTGTTTTATCTATCGGTGTTGGCGAGTGGCCGCTCATTCAACAGGCAACCCTTAGCATCTGGAAAACGCAAAAAGAGATGATGGATTACGCCTATAAAAATTCGAAACACCGCGAAGTCGTGGCCCTTACTCGAAAGCTTAATTGGTACAAGGAAGAAATGTTTGCGCGATTTGTACCCTACAAATTTGTTGGTGTTTGGGAAGGGAAAAACGCAAGTGAATTCATGCCTGAATGAAATTCAATTGGTGCACGTTGAACGACCCGATAAATGAGGAATTATAATTTCACAAACTGAATAGTTGATGTCCCCTCTGAGGTGGAAACACACACGAAGTAAACTCCACTCTCCAAACCGCTTGTATCAAGTGTGTTGTTCTCAAGCACATCAATGTTGAACTGTTTTCCTTCCACAGAAAACAGGCTGCAATTTGAAGCGGTTAGCTTTTGTGAAAATCCTTGAATGGCTATTTTATCGGTTGTTGGATTTGGGTAAATTGAAATCTCATCGGCATTCAAATCTGAAACTGAGTTTGCTTGAATTCTTCCGTTAATGTCGTATTGAAGGAAGAACTGCCATATTTTTTTCGAAGCATTGAAGTCGTTGTTAGTTACACCGACTGTAAATATTGAACCTGGCCACGTATGTCCGCCATCGATGATTTTGTAGTGTTCAACATCGACACCATTGGCACCTCCATCGTAAAAGTAATGAGTGGCAGTGCATCCGTCTGTTAGATTCGTATTTGGCACATCAGTAATCACTGGGGTTGCGTTGCAATTGTTGAAGTTCACCCAATACGACAATACGTTTGGAATGGCTTCCATAAAAGTACCTCCATCATACGGAACCGTTAAATCTGCGGTGCCGTGAATTTCCATAACTGGAGTTGGATGCACGGCATTACAGGTTTGGTCTTGACCTACATTCATTGAGCCTGTAACTGACGCAATGGCTGCAATGCGATTGCTCAATGAGCAAGCAAGGGTGTAACTCATGAATCCGCCATTTGACATTCCTGTGCTGTAGACACGATCTAGATTCACAGAATAGGTTGCGGCAATCTCGTCGATTAAAGCGCTGGTGAAACCAATATCGTCAACTGTTCCACCCCACCCCGAATTCCAATAGGTTGTTCCGGTTGCGTCGAGTGTTCCATTTGGCGCTACAATCAGAAAACCAGCAGTGTCGGCTATTGCACGAAAATCACCGTAATAAAATTGTTCAAATGCAGAGCTTGTATAACCGTGAAAATTCAACACCACTGGGGCTGGAGTTCCAGGAGAATAACTGGCAGGAACGTAAATGGTGTAACTGCGTGTAATACCATCGTGCAGCAGGGTTTCGTTAATGGTTTGCTGTCCGAGTGATACAAACGGCAAT
>Ga0208483_1000019_pt1 | contig 35367 bp, 22 predicted proteins | sample LakMenE01Jun11ns_FD_150659 | JGI IMG/M metagenome (GOLD analysis project Ga0208483, IMG submission 150659) | Freshwater microbial communities from Lake Mendota, WI - 01JUN2011 deep hole epilimnion ns (SPAdes) | ecosystem: Environmental > Aquatic > Freshwater > Lake > Epilimnion/Euphotic zone ... | reverse complement strand
AGCAGTAAACTTGAAGATTTCTTTATTTACCCAATTCACGTTCGGGTCAAAGGCCGAATAACTTGTTGCGCTATTGTCAATAGAATTGGTGATGGCATTGGTTGAGTAAGGTGCAAGCTCTGTGCTTACGGCAATAGGTTTAGCCAACTCAAGTGCTGTGTAAAAACACGTAGGAGATTCCACTGCATCCAACACCCCATCATTATCGTCATCTAAATCAATAACATTACCTACTCCGTCACCATCTGTATCAATACATGTAATGAGGTTTGCATTTAATGCATAATTGGTATAGGTTGACGTATAATTAACTGTTCCAGCTGTTGTGCCTTCGTAGTTGTTTAATAAACCATTCGTGTTCGTATCTGTTCCTGTTGGATACACCGTTGTGCTTGTTGCAGTAGTGGAACTTCCTGCTTCAATAGCATCAGAACAACCATCGCCATCTGAATCTAAATCTAAATGATTGGCCTTTCCATCTGCATCCGTGTCGTTGATACAGTTTGGTTTTGGATACGACGAGCTTTGGAAAGAGGATGAATTAATATCAAAATAAACCTCTGTAGCTTGACCTGCCAAAACGTTACCCGCTGCAACTCCTAAAATACGATAGTGAGTGTATTTTTCTAGGTTGGTGGTTAGTGTGAACTTATTGGAATTTGTTAAAGAAATCCCTCCATTTACTGTCACATTTGTTGCGTTAGCAGGTAATGCAATCGCAGCAGTCAAGTCTGTCCAAGTAGAATTGTTATTTGAACCTTGTACCTTTAAACTAGCTCCAGTCGCAGCAAATAGTTCAGTAGCTGACGCTTTTTGAATATAAAAGGCATCCAATTGTGTAGCGGAATTAAATTGGAATTTCAATAATTCTTTATTCAATTGAGCTTGAACTGGTGTATTGATAAATTCTACATTATCCGCTGTGGCGCCACCGACTCCATCAGTCAGCACCTCAAAAACATCGTTTTTAACAATTTCTAATTGGCTACTAACTTTAACTAGACTTGATTTATTTCCTGAATTAACTTCGTTTATTTGATAAAAACATGTTGGAGATTCGACCGCGTCTAAGACCCCATCGTTATCATCATCGATGTCAACAAGATCTTTTATTCCGTCGTTATCCGAGTCTAGACAAGCATTGTTGTCGATTGACAAAGAATAATTAGAATAAGTAGAGGCGTAATTTACGCTGCCTGCAGCTGAACTTTCATAGCTATCTAATAAGCCGTTAGCATTCGCATCTGTACCAGATGGGTAAACTGAAGTGCTCGTCGCTGTTGAAGAACTCCCTCCTTCAATGGCATCAGAACAACCATCTCCGTCTGAATCTAAATCTAACGCGTTGACAATTCCATCACCATCAGTATCACAAACCACATTTTGAACGATAGTAATTTGAACATCATCAATGAAATTCCCTGTACTACCAGTTGGCGTAATAGATTTAAATGCAATGTAAGTGGATGGTTGGTTTGCTGGAATGTTGTAAGTTCCTGTGTAAGTTCCCCATGCGGTGTTGCCGTCCGACATTACTGCTTGCGTAACGGCTGTGGCTAAAGATCCACCTAATTGGACATGAGCCACATCTACACCATCTCTACCACGGTGTTTCACTGACCAATTAATTGTTGACCCTGGGGGCACACATAATTTTTGGTAAAATGTTGTTACAGTATATGCATTTAATTCCGCATGCGCGTTTCCTTCTGCAGCTGGAACTGAGGTGTAGCCTGACCCCCATAATTCAATGAAATTATCGTTAGATGTAGACCAACCCGGAACTAATTCTTGAGCTAGAATAGTTACAGTTGCTAAAGGAATGACATTCGACTCAAAGCCACCATTTATGATAGGTGTAGTACAAGATTCGTAACACTCCTCATCATCTAAAATACCGTCATTGTCATCATCTATATCTATGATATCTCCAACACCATCATTGTCAGTATCAAGACATCCGTTGAGTGCGTTGCTGATTGCAATATTATAACTATACGTTCCATTGTAAATCCCACTTCCAGCCGTTGTTTCCAGCGCATCTGCTAAGCCATTCGTTCCGTATGGAGCTGGGTGAGCATAATTTGCAGCAGCACTTGTTGTTGTTCCCGCTTCTTTCGCATCCGAACAGTTGTCGCCATCAGAATCTAAATCTAAATGATTCACAACGTTATCGCCATCTGTGTCATTGCTGCACGCAGATTTTGGAAGCAAACTTGCTTGATATGCAGTTGTATTTACATCGAAATAGATTTCTGATGCGATACCCGCTAATACCGTTCCGGCAGCTACACCATAAATTCTGAAATACTTATAGGCTCCAGGATTCGTCGTCAAGACAAATTTATTGGAGTTCGTCAACGAAACTGAACCATTCGTAGTACTATTTGTAGCATCTGCAGGACAAGCAATCGCTGCTGTTAAATCTGTCCAAGTAGTATTATTATTTGAACCCTGCACTTTCAAACTCGCCGCTGTTGCAGAATAAAGATTGGTAGCTGATGTTTTTTTAATGTAAATCGCATCTAATTGCGTTGGAACCAACAATTCAATCTTTAACAATTCCTTGTTTAATTGACTTTGTGCTGAAACATACTGCATTGCTGCAGTAGTGCCGCCTATTCCATCTACCAATCCAGCTAAATTCGTATTCAGATTTAATAAGTTTAGCTCTGAGCTAACTTTAATGTAATCAGATTTTGAAGCGGTATTCCAATCCGCAGCACTAATAAAGCAAGTTGGAGATTCTACAGCATCCAATACACCATCGTTGTCATCATCTAAATCAAGAACATCTGTAATTCCATCACCGTCGGTATCTAAACACGCATTGATTGTATTTGTTAATGCATAACTCGCATAAGTAGAACCATAATTAACTGTTCCAGCTGTTGTGCCTTCGTAGTTGTTTAATAAACCATTGGTGTTGGTGTCTGTTCCTGTTGGATAAACAGTGGTGCTTGTTGCAGTTGTTGAGCTGCTCGCTTCAATCGCATCCGAACATCCATCACCGTCAGAGTCAAGATCCAAGCTATTCACGATTCCATCGTTATCAATATCCCATGAACAGTTGTTTTGTTTGAAGTAAACTTCTGTTGCCCAGCCACCACCAGTGGCAGCGTTGATTCCAAATACACGGTAATATTTATACGCATTCGTATTGGTTGGGAAATTCGCAATGTTGGAGTTGTTTGTTGACAGACCACCACTTGTTGAGGTGGCAACATTGCTATAGGTTAGGGTGCCTGTAACATCCGTCCAAGTGGTATTATCTGTACTTCCTTGGATTTTATAGGTGCTTGTGGCAGAAAACAATGTTTGTCCTACATAATGCCCAATTTCTAAATAACTCAAGGCTATTGGCGTTGGAAATTCAAAATTTAACAAGGGACTATTCGTTAGTGTTCCCGTTGGCGCGCTTATTACATAGACATTCGCATCTACACCATCCACTAAATTGGCTAAGGTGTTGGAATTGAAACTATAATTAATGGTTGCAGGTTTCGTCACAATTACACCTACTTTAGAAGTAATTTGTTCTGCACAAGCTAATTCTGTTACATCCAACACCCCATCATTATCATCATCTAAATCAAGAACGTCACCTACTCCGTCACCGTCTGTATCAATACATGTATTGAGGTTTGCATTTAATGCATAATTGGTATAGGTAGAGGTATAATTAACCGTTCCGGCTGTTGTGCCTTCGTAGTTGTTTAATATACCATTCGCGTTGGTATCGGTTCCTGTTGGATAAACTGTTGTACTCGTTGCTGTAGTTGAACTTCCTGCTTCTTTGGCATCCGAACAACCATCGCCGTCTGAATCTAAATCTAAATAATCTGGCGTGCCATCGTTATCTGTATCTGGAGGAGTACACGACTGGTATGCTTGTCCGTTCAACGTGAATCCTGCCTCGCTCCAAAATTGATTTCCTCCTGCATAAGAAAGAGAAGTTCGCGTATCTAAGCCCAGCGTAATTGAAGTAGTTGCTCCAATGGCTACAAAGGTAACTGAACGTAATCCTGATCCATTTAAATAAGTTGCGCCTAATTCCGCTCCTGTTGCAGCATCTACACCTTTTAAATACGGTTTGAGACCTTCTGCATCAACAAAAGAACTGATTAAGTTAACCGAGAAAGTATAGGTCATACCAGGAGTTGTGGTATAGTTTTTATACATTTTCCCGCAGAGTTGCGTGGTAGCACTACTCGCTACAGACCCTTGGAAATCAAAATAAGGAACACCACTGGCAAGCCCCATGTAATCAAAATTAGACATAATGGTTACGGAAGGAGACGGGTCATAATCAAAACCATTCCATCCCGAACAGTGGGTAGTAATTCCAAAAGCTTGTGGAGTAGCAAGACAGGAAGCATTTGTCGCTACAGCAGTACAAGACAATTCAGAAATATCTAACACGCCATCATTATCATCGTCTAGGTCATTAATGTCTGTTATTCCATCGCCATCGGTATCTAGACACGTATTTATTGAATTGAATAATGCCAATTGATAGGTGTACGTGCCATTATATATACCACTTTCTGTAGCCGTTTCTAAACTATTGGCAAAACCATTAGCTCCTGTTGTTGTCGGGTTTAAGAAACTTGTTGCCGAGGCAGCCGTTGTTCCTAGTGGTGCTGTTCCTGCTTCAATGGCATCAAAACAGCCATCACCGTCAGAATCGAAATCCAAATGGTTCACTTTGCCATCGCCATCTGTGTCATTGCTGCACGTAGCTTTCGGACTTCCGCTAGGAATTGTGTTTGTAGCAAGATTAAATCTAGCGTCATATACACCACCGTAATTTGATGTTCCTGCAACACCAAGGATGCGGTAATACTTGAATTTACTTGTTGTAGCTAGTGTATTGGAGATCGTAAATGTTCCTGTAGATGCTATTGATGAAACCGCAGGTGATAAGTCAGTCCATGCTACATCATTTGTAGAACCTTGCAATTTAAAAGTCATGGCAGCAGAAGAGGACAAAGACCAATTGACCAAATCAAAAGAAATTCCTGTGATTCCGATAAAGTCGACAGCTGTGAATTTGAAGATTTCTTTATTCACCCAATTGACTGTTGGTGCAAAGGCCGAATAACTTGTTGCGCTATTGTCAATAGAATTGGCAATGACATTGGTTGTGTAAGGCGCAAGTTCCGTGCTTACGGCTATAGGTTTACCCAACTCAAGTAGCGTGTAAAAACACGTAGGAGATTCCACTGCATCTAAAACCCCATCGTTGTCGTCGTCAAGATCGTCAATATTTGCAATGCCATCTAAATCTGAATCCAAACAAACTACGGCAGAACTCGCCATGTTATTGGTATAATCACATTCTGAAATTCCTGAATTAGGGAAAGTGGTAGCGAAAGCATAAGGTCTTACGGTAGTTCCATTATCATTAACCACAGCAAATACGGTTGTTGTATTATTAATTAATGTAACTGGAATGGTCACATTTAAAGTTGCACCAGCCGCCACTGCAGCCGTTGTAACATACGTACCTACTAAGGTAGCGGCACTTGTGGTTGGATTGGCATCATAAACAGCAATCGGTGTCCCAATAACTAAGGTCGCCGCGCCATTATTAGTGATTACAGCTGCAATTGTCAGCGCAGGACAAGGACCGGAAACACTTGATATAATAATGCTTGCATCGGGCACAGAAGTATAGCCATAAGGCACACCGCTCCCTACAGGTGCATCGGCATATTGAAGCTGCGCAACGTTGTTGTTGATGGACGCCGAACTCGCTGGATTGGATTCTGTTGATGGAACCGTTAAATTGGAATTGATGTTTACAATGCGGTAATTGCGTTGGTTCCAATAATTTGGTGCGTCTTTCCACGCAAAGGTATTGATCGCGCGGTTAAACACACGCAATTTACCATCCGCGGTTACCGCAATGTCAGCTTGATTGTCATTGTCAAAATCCCCAACAATTGGGTATTCCCCCCAAGTAGAAGATGCAGCTGCAACAGACGCATAATTTGCCGGTGCTGCTAAATTCCCATTGATGATTCGCAAGGTGGATTGGTCACGGTATACAATTTCACGGATACCATTGCCATCAAAGTCGAAGGCGGTTATCCCTGTACAACCGGACAAATCATTGGTCGCCAAAGACCAAATATATTGATTTGCACTTCCTGTCGCAGTTGTAAAGTTTAAGTTGTAAGCCGTGACAATTCCTGCAGAACCTGTAGAGTTTATAATGACAGCCTCTGGATAATCGTTTGCTTTTCCATTGTTCACCTTCTCATTGTACACATTAGCAATAAGAGGTAAGCCCCGAACACCATAACTAAATGCAGGTGGGATTCTCTTGAATAAAACGATTGATTGATTTGGATCCCAGATGTATACGTTTGCTGAACCGTTGTATACAATATCCAAATCGCCATCCAAATCCATGTCAGCAACAGCAGTTGGGCCATTGTCACCGGCCGCGGCACCTGAACCAGCGATAGTACTTAAATCTTTCAACACGGCCATTGTGCCAGCCGTTAAGTTGACACTGTACACACGTGAACCATACACCAATTCTTTTCCGGGGTTGGACGCAATAATATCTAACACAACCACATCAATCGCTGTTCCCGTTGCCCCCGATGTTGCACCTATGTAATTTAAAGGTGTACCCGCGACTCTTTTTACCAAAGCACCGCCAACAATTCCAAAGATATCCGAACCCAAGACAATTTCAGCAGCGCCATCTTCGTCAATGTCAACGATATATGGGGTAACATCTGATGTATATTGAGAAGCAGTTGTAGACTTATATAAGTAACTCGTTTCTGTTCCCGATTGATTGTCAAAAATGTAGACAAATCCTGTTGAATTTACCATTACTACTTCCGGGGCTGAACTAGAGTTCCCAATAATGTTGGCCACAGCTGGTTGAACAGATCTTGCATTGGTTGTCGCTATGACATAGTTCTTTGTTGCGGTACTTGCATTTGATCCATTTCCTCTATAAACATAGTATCCGGAGTAATCATTTGCAGTAACAATCAATTCTGAAATGTTATCTCCGTTTAGATCCGCAGCCGTCGGCGTTGCACCGTTCCAAATTACAGTGTTGGACTGAAATTTTTCAGCGATCCCCCACACTGGAGCAGGGGTTGAATTATAAGGACCGTAGCAATTGGCGTTCTGCGCAAAACTTTGATTACTTGTAAATAACAAAAATGAAACTACTGCCAATTGCAATAATTGCTTGCCAAAACTTCTCGAATGTACCATGCTCTTTTTTTTACGCTTTATTCACATAACCCCGCACTTTATTAACACGCGTAATGAAGTCAGGATATAGGGACGTAAAATTACCGCGTCAAGACGACGCCAAAATATATCCCAATACACATGAAGATGTGTATTCGATAGCGGTTTAAAGATTCGTTGAAAGGTTCTGCGAAAGGTGCTTCGCAAGCCGAACTCATTCAATTCAATTGAGGTGATACCGGAGATTTTACCGAGAACAATGTTTTTGATATTGCCGTTTACAGAACTTCTCCAGCTGGCGAATATTGGCAGGTAACGCCCTTTTTCAAATCGCTTGCACTAATGGTCTCAAGCGTTTCATTAAGACTGCTTTTATTTGGATTGAAATCCTGAATTAAATGGTCGTAATTCAAGTAACCGAGGTATTCCGCAATGATAATGATAACCAATCTTGAATAAACCACTAAATTTGAGCGTGTCACAATTATGTCTTCAAATTATTCCAGGAGTTCGCAATTTCCTTTGCTGGTCAATTGTCGCGTGGTGTTCATTTTTTACAGATGGTTCTTCCTTGCAGGCGCAGTCCATTTACGCACAAATGCCACCTTATGACATTAATTCTGGACTTCCTGCCAATGAAGTTTCTGATTTGGTCAAAGACCAAAGCGGTTACATCTGGATCGCCACAGAGAAAGGCCTTTCCCGCTTCGACGGTTATCATTTCGAGAATTTCAACAGCTCCTCTCACCCCAACATATTTCACGACAACAGGATAAACCACATTAAAAAAAATGGTGATTTACTTTATTTGCTGACCGAAGCCGACGGGCTCATTTTATTGAATCCGCAAGAACTCACTTTCAAAAAACTTTCAATCGACAAGCCTTTATCCATAGCCTTTTCAAACGACACAACGGCATTTCTTTTCGATACCGGACTTCTAATTGTTAAACAGAATAACAGAATATTATTCAAAGAAACAACTGCTGTTGGACCTAAAGCAAGTGTCTTGATTTACCAAGGGGACCTTTTATTTTCCGCCAACAAATCTGACATTTATCGCATCAACCTTGGCAACCCATCGGAACGAACAGAAATTCCCATGCCAACCAGCAGAACTTCTGGGAATCTCATACTTTCGCCAAGGCACGGAGTTATTAACTGGAACGGCTGGCGGGTATTCATACTGAAGAATAACGAATTTGTTGAACATCCAGAATTAATTGATAAAACAGAAGTGAGTTTTTTCGATGAAGAATCTTCGGGAGCCATCATCCGAATTGAAAACAACACAATTCCCCATGTCACCCTTCATGGTAATTATTACGCACTGCTTTTCGGAAAAGATTCAAACCTTGAGTACCGCTGTATCTGCCGAGTAAATGAAAATGCAGTATTCGTTGGAACTAACCAAGGGATGATTCTCGTGTCCTATCAACCAGCCCTTTCAGAAAAAGCAATTGATAACCCACCGACAGAACGAAACGAGGCCCTTGTGCGACGAAGAATTATTGAACACAACAATAAACGTTACTTTTTGGGATTTCCGAATATACTTGAGCAAAACGAACGAGGTGAAACGGGGCTTCTCACTGACACAACCTTTTCATCTTATGACGGCCTTGTATTCAATGAGCAATTGTATTTCACTACAGAAGGCCGCCGCACCCTCGTTAGCTTGGATTTAAAAACAAAAAAAATCACCACACACATTCGCGATGACATCAGAGATGACGCGACAATGCGAGACATTTCTATTTTTTCAGACTCTCTGCTTCTGATGACAGGTGAAAACAAAATAACTTCTTACAACCCTGCGAATAAACAAGTGCAAGAATTCAGTTTAGAATCTGGAATTACAGCTTACACAGCCAACCAAATAGGAAAAAGCAATCTTATTCTTTTGGGCACAAGTCATGGGCTCTATCGCATTCAATTAACGCGCAACAAAGGATTCGAGTTCATCGACCACCCGTGCAGCAGCCTCGTTGAAATAAAAGACATTCTTTTCCGTGAAAACCAGAATGAAATCTGGCTGGCCACAAATACGGGAGTGGCAGTGGTTCAATTGAGCGATTTTAAAATCAAACGAATTTATAGCAGTGCTTTCGAAATCTCTCACCCGAAAGTTACTGCATTGATTGAAGATTACAACGGTTGTATTTGGGCATCTACTTATCTCGGAATAACGGTTTACAATACAAACGACGAATCCATTCGGTTTTTAAACAAATCACATGGTTTAATTAACAAAGAGTTCAATTACTATTCGTCATCTATACTCGAGAACGGCAACCTAATTTTCGGAGGCCTCAACGGTTTTGAAGTTATTAATCCGCTTAAATTGAATGACTTTCAGTATTCCAAAACCTTTCATATTTCAGGAATTGAGCATATTCAAACCGATAGAACAAAACAATTTTCGAATTACCAGGAAGGGCAAACCATTTCCTTTCGAACGGGAATTGAATCTATTGTGATTCACCTATCTCATTTAGACTACCAATATAAAAAAGGTTATTCGTTTCGTTACACTATTGACGGTAAGAATTGGTTTCAAACCGATGATAAAGGAAGCATTGTTTTATCTGATCTTACTTATGGTGAATATACCTTAAAAATTCAAATGTTTGACCCTTTCGGAAGGCTGGTTACAGAGAAATCATTTCCAATTGTATCAACCGCCCCTTTTTATGTAAAGACAAGCTTTCACGTCTTTTTTGCACTATTTGTGGTGGCAATACTCGTATTGCTTTGGTTAAATATTCTAAAGTCTATGCGCATTCGAACAAATACCAAAGCGAGGATTGCCATGGACCTTCACGACGAATCGGGAACCATACTCACACGCTTATTACTCATTAGCAAAAAATCAAAATTCGAAGCGAAGGATAAAGAACTCATACAAAGTGGATTGAAAGAAGCCCTTTATAGTTTCCGAACCTACCTTGATTCCATTTCGAATAAAAGCCATACGCTACAAGACCTTTCAGATGACTTGAAGGAATTTATAGCTTCCTCATGTTCCGACGGAGACCTAAAGTTTAAATTCAAAATAGATTTCGACCGAAATTACAGGCTCGACCGTGAACTTTTTAGAGACCTAAAATTATCGGTCTATGAAATTATGACAAACTGTCTTAAGCATTCTAATGCCACTCTGATTTCATTGAACCTTCAGGCGGAAAATAAAACCATATTCATGAATATCACAGACGACGGCATTTGTGACCTTTCACATCTCGAATCTCAAAAAGGCAATGGCATTCGGAACATTGCAAAACGCATTAGACGAAACAACGGTTGGGTCAGATATTTTATTCAAGAAGGACAAACAGGATTAACAATAGAAATTAAACTTCCCATTTTGTGAAAAACATCATCATTATTGAAGACGACATACATCTCGCTCGATTAATGCAAGAGAGCGTTAATGAGATTGAAAACATGTCCTGCAAACAGATTTTCACTAACCCTCTGGACTTTCTGAATAATCCGGTTGAAGCCGACATTTATTTGCTTGATATTGTTATGCCCGAAATGAACGGCATTGAAGCCATTGAACGCATACTAAAATTGTATCCGAACGCTTCGATTGTCATGAATACCATTAAAGACGATTCTGAAACCATCTTTAAAGCCCTACAATCGGGGGCTTCGGGGTACATTGACAAACAAAGTTTCGAAATGAATTTTAAAGAAGTTTTCGAGAGTATTGAAAATGGTGGGGCGTATATGACTCCAAAGATTGCTCGACAAGTCATTTCGTTTTTTAATCAGCCTAAAAACATTTCCGAGCAACTCACCGAACGCGAAAAAGACGTGGTCAATGGAATTCTCGATGGGCTCAGCTACAAACTCATCGCAGACCGCCACTCCATTGCCATAGATACCGTTCGCATGAACGTGAAGCGAATCTACCGGAAACTTGAAATTAATTCGAAGTCAGAATTGTTTAAAATGATGGGTGGGAGGGGGAAATAGTTTACTCGGCTACTAAAAACTCTTCAATTATTTCTCGGAGTTTTTTTTGTTGGTTGGAAGGAAGACCTTGAATCTTCTTCCCCATGCGCTGAACATCTACACAACGCATTTGATCGCAGGCAATCTGACCTTTCTTCCCTTTCAACGTCAAATTGAGCCGCATGGGATAATTCCGAAGTGTAGAAGTTATTGGCGCAATGATCACCGTGCTCATGTGTCGATTCATTTCATTCGGAGAAAGAACAATGCAAGGACGCGTTTTCTTCATTTCGCGTCCAACCGTTGGATCAAGATTAATCCAATAAATGCCGTAGCGTTCTACCATGTCCAATCCTCCATGTTTTCATCTTTGAAGAAGTCCGGCATACGATCATTGCTCTTATCTGATTTGGCTACCAAAGCAATCTGTTCCTCCCAACCTTTTCGTGCATTGGAAACCGCACGAATAACGAGGGTGTTATCTACCACCTCCATTTCTACCGAATCGGTTAAACCCAAGTCTTTCATGAATGAAGAAGGTATGATTACTCCCTTTGAGTTGCCTATGGAAATTATTTTCGATTTCATATCATGAAAATTACTTCCCGCAAAGTTATAACATTGTTTCAACATCATAAAATTTTATTTCCACAAAACTGAAAATCATTTTCAACAAAAGCAAGATTTACCTATGCCATAAAAAAGCATATACTATTTCAAAATCTTTCTCGTTCCCCTATACACTTAAACTTCAAAATTTTATTGACATGAATAAACTTTCCTATTTCTTTAAATTCGGAACCGTTTCGTTGGTTGTTGCGGCGGCGGTGCAATGTTCGAGTGTTACACAAGATTCTTCGAAAGATGCGGAGCAAGATGCCGAAGGCAAGATTCACAGAGTGAAAGATGTTTCACAAGATGCTTCGCAAGAGAATGCGGAAGGGAATACGGTGGCGACGAGATTTAATGTTCCGGTGGGTTATACAAGGAAAGCATATGCTATCGGGACGTTCGGGAATTATTTGCAGCAGCTGCCGTTGAAACCAGCAGGGACATTAACCAAATATTACAACGGTGAAATAAAAGATAAAAAAGTTGCTGCTGCGGTAATTGACATGTCGGTTGGAAATAGAGATTTGCAGCAATGCGCCGATGCCATTATGCGACTGCGCGCCGAGTGGTTGTTTTCGGAAAAACGATTCAACGATATTTCCTTCAATCTAACAAACGGTTTCAACATGAAATATTCCGAATGGAAGCAAGGGAAGCGATTGAATGCGGCATGCAACGGGTGGAACACGGGAGGAACAGCCTCTGAATCGCACGACGATTTCATGAATTACATGAAAAAGATTTTCACCTACGCAGGAACACTTTCACTCTCAAAAGAACTTCAAACCAAGAACATTGCAAACCTCGAGGCAGGCGATGTATTTATTAAAGGTGGGTCTCCTGGCCATGCGGTAGTTGTTGTTGATGTGGCTGAAGGAAGGGAAGGAAAAGTCTTCCTCCTTGCGCAGAGCTACATGCCCGCGCAAGACATTGAAATTTTAAAGAATCTGAATAACGCTGGAATGTCTCCGTGGTTCAAGGCCAGCGAAATGGGCATACTCGATACCCCCGAGTACGATTTCGATTGGAGTCAATTGAAGACGTGGCCATGAGTGATTATATTTGAAGATGAAATTGAAAATCTTCACGCTGCTTGCATTCATTCAAGCAGGTCAGGCTTTTGCGCAGACTTCCGATAACTGGTTTCAAGATGCAAAATTTGGAATCTTCATTCACTGGGGAATTTATTCTGTGAAAGGGATTGATGAGTCGTGGTCTTTTCACAACAAGAAAATTGATCACAGCGATTACATGGCGCAGGCAAAAGGATTCACCGCCAGCAAATACAATCCAGAAGCGTGGGCTGAACTCATTGAAAACTCAGGAGCGAAATACGCCGTAATCACTTCCAAACATCACGACGGGGTTGCGCTGTGGGACACTAAGGTTCCTTATTTGAATACCTCTTCAAATCAAAAAAGAAAAACACCTTTCATCAACAGCATTGCGAAAACCTCTCCTGCAGGGCGCGATGTGTATTCTCCTTTGATCGCTTCCCTTCAACATAAAAAAATAAAAATCGGAATCTATTATTCACTCATCGACTGGAGCCATCCGTGCTATCCTGGCTTTTTGAAAGACAGCACGCGTTATAAAATAGCAGACGACGCGGAGCGTTGGAACGTTTTCAAAACCTACAACGAAGCGCAAATCATGGAACTGCGCAATGCGTACAATCCGGACCTATGGTGGTTCGACGGCGGATGGGAACATTCAGCGCAAGAGTGGAACGCCTTTGCCATTCGCGACAGCCTTGTAGCAAAAAACAAAAACGTGCTCATTAACAATCGCCTTCCTGAATGCGGAAACTACGAGACCCCCGAGAACTCCTTCCCTATTCACAGAAACGAAAAGCCTTGGGAGCTATGCCTTACCCTCAATAAAAACTGGGGCTGGCAACCGCAAGACACTGCCTTCAAAACACCGGAGCAGATTATTCATATTCTTACCGACGTGGTTTCGTTGGGCGGAAATTTATTGCTCGACATTGGACCGAAGGAAGACGGAACCTTTCCCATGCAAGTGAACCAAGTATTGGAAGAGACCGGCGGATGGCTTGAACACTACGGCGCTGCGATTTACGGAACACGCGCCGGATTGCCTCGCGAGTATTGTGAGTTCCCAACGACTGTGAGCGCAAACGGACATACACTCTTCGTTTTCGTTCCGAATGGAATGGAGACGGTGTACTTGAAAGGCCTTCTTCCAAAAATAAAATCGGCCTTTTATCTGGATAACGACGCACAAGTCAAGTACCAAATCATTGGTAAAATTTCTTGGAGTTCACACCCCGGACTTGTTTCGTTGAAAACTTCCGGAAACGGGCCAACTCCCTATACCCGCGTAATAGCGCTTGACCTCGAGGAAAGCCTTTGGAACGACGAGGGAAAAATGAAGTTAGACGACTTGAAATAAGTTATCTTCGCGTCAGTTTTTTAAACGTACTACATGTCAAACGCATCTACGCAAATTGCAACGCTTGAACAAGCAATAGAAATGGGACTTCGTCCCGAAGAATTTGATCAAATCAAAACCATCTTAGGCCGCACGCCGAATTTCACGGAAATGTGCGTGTACTCTGTGATGTGGAGCGAACACTGCTCATACAAAAACAGTATCAAGTGGTTGAAAACTCTTCCGAAAGACGGACCGCACATGTTGGTGAAGGCTGGAGAAGAAAACGCAGGTCTTGTAGATATTGGCGACGGCTTGGGTTGCGCCTTCAAAATAGAATCTCACAACCACCCGAGTGCACTTGAGCCATACCAAGGCGCTGCGACAGGTGTTGGCGGAATTAACCGCGATATTTTCACTATGGGCGCTCGACCGATAGCACAGTTGAACTCGCTTCGTTTCGGAAAATTAGACAATCCGAAAACCAAGTGGTTGTTGGAAGGTGTGGTGAAGGGAATTGGCAACTACGGCAACGCGTTCGGAATTCCAACCGTTGGTGGTGAAGTGTTCTTCGACGAGAGCTATCAAGTGAATCCGCTGGTAAACGCCATGTCTGTGGGCTTGGTTGAAAACGGAAAGATGATTAGCGCGAAAGCGAAAGGTGTTGGAAACCCTGTTTACATTGTTGGTTCAGCAACTGGAAAAGACGGAATTAAAGGAGCGTCGTTCGCTTCGAAAGATATTACCGCAGAGTCTGCGAAAGATTTGCCTTCTGTTCAAGTGGGCGATCCGTTTCAAGAAAAATTATTGTTGGAAGCAACCATGGAATTGTCGGAAACCGACGCTATTGCAGGCATGCAGGACATGGGTGCAGCAGGCATCACCTGCTCTACCTCTGAAATGAGCGCGGGAGGTGGAGTTGGAATGGATATTTATCTAGACAAAGTTCCAACCAGACAAGAAGGCATGCAGCCGTTCGAGATTTTACTTTCTGAATCGCAAGAGCGTATGCTAATTGTCATAAAGAAAGGACACGAAGCGGAAGTGGAAAAGATTTTCGACAAGTGGGATTTGCACGCGAAAGAAATTGGTGTGGTAACGGAAGGGCCTATGGTTCGTTATTACATGAACGATGAAGTTGTGGGTGAAATTCCTGCGGAAAGCCTTGTGCTTGGCGGTGGTGCTCCAGTTTATGAAAGAGAATATAGCGAGCCTGCTTATTACGCAGAGAACAAGAAGTTCAACATGGACAATGTTGCTGAGCCGAAAGATTATGTTGTGACTGCAAGGCAGTTGATTGCTTTACCGAACATCGCTAGCAAGCGTTGGGTTTATGAGCAATACGACAGCATGGTGGGTACCGTGAATATGAGCACGAATCGCAAGAGCGATGCAGCTGTTGTGAATATAAAAGGAACCAACAAAGCCGTAGTGTTGACGGTGGATTGCAACGCGCGATACGTGAACAACGATCCGGAAATTGGAACACAAATAGCAGTTGCGGAAGCAGCGCGAAACATTGTGTGTTCGGGTGGTGAGCCTTCCGCAATAACCAATTGCTTGAACTTTGGAAATCCGTATAACGCTGAAGTGTACTGGCAATTCGTAGGGGCTATCAAAGGAATGAGTGCGGCTTGCACGAAATTCCAAACTCCTGTAACAGGCGGAAACGTGAGCTTCTATAATCAAACGGCGAAAGCAGATGGATCTGCTGCTCCTGTCTTCCCTACTCCAACCATTGGTATGTTGGGCGTAATGAAAGACAAGAGTTTGCAAATGACTTTGGATTTCAAATACAAAGGCGATTTAATTTTCCTTTTGGGAACTTCACACAACGAAATTAATTCAAGCGAATATTTAGCGAACATTGTTGGAACCCTTGGTTCTCCGGCTCCATCTTTCAATTTGGATGAAGAATACGACCTTCAACAATGTATTAAAGGCCTCATCAAAAACAGCTTCATTAACGCAGCGCACGATGTGAGCGACGGTGGATTGTTTACGACCATGGTTGAAATGTGCATGGTGAACGATTTAGGTTTCGACATTGTAACAGACAGTGAGATACGCAAAGACGCCTTCTTGTTCGGTGAATCGCAAAGTCGCGTTGTGGTCTCAGTTGTGGAAGACGACGAGGACAAATTCTTAGATTTCGTTGCTGAAATGAATATACCGTGCTTACTCTTAGGTCACGTTACCAAAGGAAGATGCACCATAGACGAACAAAATTTTGGAATGATTGCGGATTATAAAGAACTTTACGACAATGCAATTGGAAAAGAAATGTCAAATTAATTTTCAATTCAAAGCGCTAAGAATAAACCTTAACTTTAAATTATGTCGTTTGTAAAGTTTATAAAATCGAAATACGGTAGAAGGAACATTGCTCTTATCATTGGAGCAAACGTGTTATTATTTCTAGTCGTTCTTTTCGTTTTAAAAATTTACACGCGTCACGATGAAGCCATTCTTATTCCAGATTTAAAAGGAAAATCAGACGCAGAAGCTAGAGCTATCTTGGAAGACATGGGCTTAGAAATGGTTGTCACCGACAGTTTGTTTTTACCTGAAGCTGCACCTGGAACCGTTCGCGATCAGAATCCGAAAGCGGGAAGTGCCGTTAAAGGTGGTCGAATAATCTTTATTAGCATCTTCAAGAAAACTCCTCCAATGGTTCCTATTAACGTAAAGGAAGGAGATCACGTTCAAATTGCTTCCTTACGCTTATCTAATAAAGGCATAAAATTCCAAGTTCAATACGCACCGAACAACAGTATGATAGGGGTTGTTATGAAAATTGAACACAATGGAAGAGAGCTAAAATTCGGTGAGTTATTGGAACACGGACAGACGGTAGTTTTAACCGTTGGAGAAGGCATAAAAACGACAGTTCCTGTTCCTAATTTATTCGGAATGTCTTACAACGATGTTATGAATTTATTAACTAGCTTAAACCTCTCAGGCCAAGGATTTTTCGAACCTGCAGCGTTTACGTTGGAAGACTCCGCCGCTTACCATGTCTGCCGTCAGGACCCAAAATACTCTGCTGAATCTATGCCTCTTGCTGCGGGAAGATTTGTTGACTTCTGGTTAAGCAGAGAGCCATGCACAATAGATACGATCATCAATCCGTTTGCGACAGAACCAGACCTATTCATACCGTAATGAAAAAACTGTTTTTATTCGTTCTTTCTTTTGCATTCTTGTCGAGCTATTCGCAAGAAACGGAGACCGTTATTCGATACGATGCACAACGCAATCTTCAATCTAAAAAAGAATTCATTTGGAAACAACAGGGCGAAATTCGCGGAGGAACCGCTAGCTTAACGCTTCCTTTTTTCGATGATTTTTCAAGGTATTCATTACCCACAAATGACCCTAACGTATTAACCACCTGGCAGCGTTGGACAGATACGACGGCCTTTATAAATTCGGGGTTTCCTATTGCTCCGCCAACCATTGGCGTTGCCACATTAGACGGACTGCGCGCAGACGGCTATCCATACAATTTCGCAGATGAATTTTCTTATGGAAGTGCAGACACCCTAACCTCCTTGCCCATTGATCTTTCGGGATTAACAGCAGCTGATCAAGTTTTCCTTTCTTTCTTTTATGAAGGCGGCGGACTTGGTAATTCTCCAGATGCGGGAGACAGCCTTATCGTTGAATTCTACTCGCCTTTCGGCGCAGGACAATGGACGCAGGTATGGACCAGTCCGGAAGTATTTCAAACAGACGTCTTCGAACAAACTTTTATTGCGGTGAACACACCGGAGTATTTACTCGATGGATTTCAATTTAGATTTAGAAATTTTGGAACGCTCAGTGGTGCTTTCGATCATTGGCACATTGACTATGTTCAACTTGATGAGGGAGTAGATTCGAGCAACGTCATCTTCGACGAAGTGTGTATGCAATTTCCGCTTCGCACCTTATTGAATGAATACACTGCCATGCCTTTAACGCACTTCGCTGCAAATGCCGCCAATAATATGGCTTCGAGCATTGCGGTGCAGGAAAGGAATTTAGGCAACGACGAAAATATTGTAACCAATTACAGCATTAAAAAGCAGGGTGAAGCTGCACAAGTTTTCAATGCCGTTGATTTCAACACAGCATTAAATGCGAATTCATCTTTCACAAGAACGATTGGTTTGAACGGATTCACTTACAACATCACACCTGATGACACATGTTCTTATTTCGATGTGAAGACGTATATTAATCCGACCGATGCTCGTTTGCAGAACGATACCGCAACGCTTCGTCAGTACTTCTATAACTATTACGCCTACGACGACGGTACGGCAGAGCGCGGCTATTCCAACTCGGCTGCAGGAGGAATGATTGCCATGAAATTTCGTGCGGAAGTAACAGATTCGCTTTTAGGGTTGTTCGTGTATTGGCTTCCAACAGGAGTAAATGTAACCGCGGAAACTTTCTTGTTGCGCGCATGGAGCGACGGTGGCACTGAGCCTGGAACAGAGCTGGGTGAGAATTTCAATTACCACCATCCTGCATTTTATCAGCATGGAGAAAATTATTTCTCTTATTATTCTTACGATACCCCCATTGCTGTTACCGGAAACTTTTACGTGGGTTGGGTGCAAAGCGGAAGCGTTGGGCTTCCCGTTGGAAATGACAAGAGCGGAACCACAAATGCTACCAAAGTATTTTACAACAACGGATTCGAGCAACCTTGGCAACAGTCTAGCATCAACGGTGCGCTTATGATTCGTCCGGTATTTAAATCGGGAAAATCTTCGGTTTGGAATTCTGTAACAGAACTTTCGAAGGAAACTCCTTCCCTATTCCCGAATCCGTTTAACAGCAACTTCACCATTCAAGGATTGAATGAAAACTATTCGTATAACGTATCTATTCTTTCTTCAACGGGACAGCTTATTGAGTCATCATTCCATTCACATGTGAGTAACATTGAAATGGAAAACAACGCTCTTCCTGCTGGAATGTATTTCATTCAAATCACAAACAATTCAACGCAAGAAATCATTCGCTTAAAAGCAATGAAACAATAAGATGGAAGAAAACGAAATTCTAGAGGAACAGGAGGAAGGATTTTTCGAGCATCATCGAATTGTATCGGACAAAGGGCAAAAGCTTATGCGCTTGGACAAGTTCTTGGTAGATCGCCTGGAGCGCACTTCGCGGAATCGCATTCAAAATGCAGCGGATGACGGATATGTTAAAGCGAATGGAATTCCCGTAAAAAGCAGTTACAAGGTTAAGCCGCTCGATGTAATAACCATTGAAATGCCCTACCCCGTGAGGGATATGGAACTCATTGCGGAAGACATACCCATTGAAATTGTCTATGAAGACGACGCCTTGGTAATTCTTATGAAGCCGAAGAACATGGTTGTTCACCCAGGCTTTGGAAATTTCTCGGGCACCTTGCTCAACGCTATGCTCTTTCATTTTCAGAATCTACCCATGAATCCCGATGCCCGTCCGGGCTTGGTTCACAGGCTCGATAAGAACACGACAGGTCTTATGGTTATTGCCAAAACAGAAGAAGCGCTTACGCATTTAGGCAAGCAGTTTTTCGACCGAACGCTAGACCGCAGATATGTGGCACTCGTATGGGGCGATGTGAAGGAAGATGGAACGGTGATTGGAAACACAGGACGAAGTTTAAAAGACAGAAAAGTATTCACAGTATTTCCGGAAGGCGATCACGGGAAGCACGCGGTAACGCATTACAAAGTTTTGAAGCGCTACGGCTATGTGACATTGGTAGAGTGTAAACTAGAGACAGGAAGAACGCATCAGATTCGGGTTCACATGAAGCACATTGGGCACACCCTTTTCGGTGATTTCGAATACGGCGGAGACCGAGTACTGAAAGGGACTACGTTCACGAAGTACAAGCAATTCGTACAAAATTGTTTAGATCTATTACCAAGACAAGCATTACACGCTAGAACACTTTCTTTCACCCACCCAACAACTGGAGAATGGATGAGTTTTGAAAGTGAACTTCCTGCAGATATGCAAGCAGTTCTTGACAAATGGCAGAACTATTCTGAAAATAGTATGAAAGGCTAGTATTCGTTTTACAAATCTTGACTTAAATTAGTGCTTTGAATTATATGGCACACGTCATTTTTCAAAAACTATGGCTGAATCTACTGGCTCTATCTACAAGACGTTAAGCGAATTGCTTAATCTTGAAAAGTATTTCATAAGAAAAGTTATTCTTCTCTCATCACTTGCTGGCCTCTTTTCATTGGCCATTCCTGTAGGGGTTCAGCTACTGTTAACCTTTGTCACAGCGCAGGAAGTGCGTCCAGGCATGTACGCCATTCTCTTACTTATCTTGTTTTTTGTTTGGCTAAACGGGGTTCTACAGATTCGATTGATGAAGGAAGGAGAAGACGTTGAGCAAAGACTCTTTGCACAGCTTGCATATACCTACTTGGGTCGTATTTTAAATCAACATCCGCAGTCAAATGATCGAAGTTTTGCTAAATATTTCATTGAGATTAGCTACTTGCAAAAAGGATTCAGTAAGCTCTTTATTGACTTATTGTTTGCATCACTGCAGCTAACCTTTGGTTTACTTCTTATTTCCTTTTACCACCCGATCTTTTTCCTCTTTGGACTGTCATTTGTTGGGTCATTTGTTTTATTACTCAGATGGAAATTCAATGCCGCCGTTCAATCGAGTTACGAAGAGTCATGTGCTAAATACGAGATGGTAAATTGGCTATCACTCGCTGAATTGTTTCGAAAAAAATTCAATCGACCAAATCCCGATTTTGCTTTTTCAGAAGCGAACAAAATATCAGAAGATTATCTTGAATCGAAACGTTTTCACTTCAAGCTTTTACTTCAAAAACAAAATGCATTTCTAGCTTTCAAGATTATTACAGTTGGAGGCATGCTGTTGTTGGGTAGCCTTCTAGCTGTTTCGCAAAAGATTAGTATCGGTCAATTTTTGGGTGCTGAAATTGTAATCGTTTTGGTTATTTCAAGCATTGAAAAAATCCTGTTTTCACTTAGCACTATTTTCGATACCCTAACGAGTATGCAAAAAGCGCTTTCTTTTCAGGGAAATAAACAGAGTGAATTCACTTCGAACGAAGAAAACAGAATTCCAATTGAATCTATTGACTTCATTGAAGCTACCGGAACATCTCCTTTCATTATTGAGAGAGGAAAGATCTATGACTTAGGTGGAAATCTAGCTAACTGTAAAAAACTACTTCAGAGCCTTGATCTTCGAAATGAAAACATATATGGATTGAAATGTAATGGACATGATCTCAAGAATATTTCAGTCTATGATTTTAAATCTAGAACAGCATGGTGCGATCACCTTCCCGTTATACTCGAAGATTCATTCTTTGCAAATGTTAAATGGAACACCCAAGCAAGCAACGAAGAGGTAATTGCTGCTGCAGAACTTGTTGGTCTGAATCAATTCTATGCACACTCCAATAAAGGTATTTATTTAGACACGCAACACCGCGATTCATTCTGGTCTCTAGAAAACCGAGCGTTACTGGAATTAGCCCGAGCCATTGTCGCAAAGCCTGACCTTTTAGTCTTACGCAACCAATATATTCTGCAACATCCAAAAGGAATTGAAATCATTCAATCAGAGTTCAAAGCAGCTATTGTGCTTATTCATAATATCACTGAAATTCCATTGAGCGTGGCGTCTAAAATTCAAATCAATTAATTGATGGAAAAGAATAACCTCCCTCTTTTAGACGAAGTAAATTCTTCAAATCAATTTACTTCTTGGAACAAGATAGAACAGCGTTCTAAGAACATTCGTACTGCTCGAATTTTATTAATTGCTTTTTCGATAATCATTGGAATCCTTTGTATTCCCTGGACTCAGAACATTACAAGTTCAGGAAGTATTATTTCTCTTAATCCGGATTCACGTCCACAATCCGTTGAAACCATTATTGGCGGCAGAGTGGAAAAGTGGTTTGTACAAGAAGGGGACAGTGTGAAAAAGGGTGATACAATATTATTCATTTCCGAAATTAAAGTAGATTATTTCGATCCGAACCTTGTTCAAAATACAGAATCTCAATTGCAGTCGAAGGAAAGTGCGCTTGAAGGATATATGTCTAAAATTGCTTCACTTGATCTTCAAATCAACGCAATGCTCAATGGCAAGGAGGTGAAGAAATATCAGGCTTATGCGAAAATTGAGCAAGCGCAATTGAAGGTAAAAACAGACAGCACGGATTTATTGAATGCCGAGCGTAACACTGCAATTACAGAAGAACAGTTCAAACGTTACGAGCAATTGTACAAAGAGGATCTTATTTCAAAAACTGAATTGGAAACGCGTCGTATGTCTTATCAAAACGCATCTACAAAAGTTCTTGAGTGCAGAAATAAATTTTATATTTCGAAGAATGAATTGCTCAACACTAGGCGAGAGCTAAGAGCCATTGATGCAGAATACAGCGACAAAATTTCAAAAGCTGAAAGCGAGAAGTATGCGTCCATGTCCACTCTTTACACTGCTGAAGGAGAGTTAACAAAACTTCAAAATCAATTCAACAATTACGATCGTAGAAATGGATTGTATTACATCTTGGCTCCTCAAGATGGATTCATTAGTAAAACTTCGAAGTCTGGAATTGGAGAGACTGTAAAAGAGGGTGAAGAAATTGCGCGAATCAGTCCATTCGGATTTTCACACGCCATTGAAATTTTCATTCATCCTGTAGATATGCCTCTAGTGCATGCCGGAGAGCAAGTGCGATTAATCTTCGATGGATTTCCGGCCTTCGTAATAAGCGGTTGGCAGCATATTTCTAAAGGAGTTTACAATGGCACCATTCTAACTGTTGATCCCGCTCTTCATGAATCGGGAAAATTCAGAGTGCTCGTCCAACCGTCTAATGGAGAGCAATGGCCAAACGCTTTGAAGCAAGGTGGTGGAGTTCAGGCTATCATGCTATTGAACGACGTTCCGGTTGGATATGAATTGTGGCGGAAGTTCAATGGATTCCCTCCTGACTTTTATTCCCCTGAAACTTCAAAAAAGAAATCAGAAGAAAAGTTGTAATGAAAAAGCTGACATCTCTTTTAATACTCTCTATTTGTTTTGTATCGAATATTCATTCGCAAGAGCTGACGCTTACCGAGTATTTGAATTGGGTTTTGGAAGAACATCCGCTTGCTGAGAGAGCAAGACTGAATCCGCAAATGAGGAATGCCCAGTACCTTCAAGTGAAAGGTGTTTTCGACCCTCTCTTAGAAAGTAAATTCAAGAATAAATTTTTTCGAGGTACAGAATATTATTCCACATCAGAAACTACGCTATCATACAATTCACCTTATGCTATAGGATTAATAGGGCATTTCGATGTGAATACCGGAAGCTATGTAAATCCTGCCGACTATACATCAAACGCCGGACTTCTCGCGCTTGGCGTATCCGTGCCATTGTTGAAAGGATTGGTCATTGATGAGCGAAGAATGGCGAAGAAGCGCGCTGAAATTTTATTGGAAGCGGGAAATCTTGAGCAACAACTAGCCGTTAATGAGCTGCTTGCTCAAAGCGTGCAACTCTATTCCGATTGGTACTTTACTGTCCAAAAAAATATTGTAATCGATTCGTTGGTCAAGACAAGCGAGCGCAGATTTATTGCTGTCCGCGCCAGATACAGAGGTGGCGATCGTTCTGCCATGGATACATTAGAAGCATACGTACAAAATCAAAACCGCTTGCTTCAATTTCAAGAATCGAAATTAGATGTTTTAAAAGCGCGCATTGCCCTTGTCGCATTCTTAGAAAACGTGGATGAAAACAGAGTGGCTATTTTGAACGAAACAGTAACTCCTTCCTTGAATTTTAAAAACGAAATGGCGCCTTTTAGAAGTGGACCAACTCTTTTTTCACAACTTGACAATCACCCGGAATTGGCGCTATATGCAAACAAAGGTGAGTCGCTTCGTATTGAAGAAAAATGGAAAGCTGAAAAACTTAAACCCAAATTGAACCTTGAGTATCATTTTCTAAACAAAGATTTCAGTGAAGGACTCCCCTCTTATTTTTCAACAAACAACTACAAATGGGGAGCTGAATTTTCAATGCCACTGCTATTGAGAGAGGCACGTGGAGAACTTAAAGTTCAACGCATTAAAATTCAGGAAAATGATTTGAATTTCGAATGGAAAAGAAATCAACTTGAACAGAAAACGCTCGCTCTAGAAGTCACATATACCAATACCCTATCGCAACAGGAACTCGCAGAATCTAACGCTGATCTTTACAAACGATTGCTCCAAGCGGAAAACACAAAGCTGTTCAACGGGGAAAGCTCGTTGTTTTTGGTGAATCAGCGTGAAAACTCCTATTTCGAGAATGCCATAAAAGCTGTTGAATTGGATCGGAAAGTTCAACAAGTGAGAATAGATCAGAGCGCATTGTGGATACTGACTTTTCTCAAGGAATAACATCTGAACATTATAACTTCACATTGGTTTTAAAGGTATGAAACGTAAAAAAATCATGACCTACATTTTACTCGGCGTTGCAGTAGTATTCATTTTATTCCAATCATTCGTCTATATGTCTACCAGCAAAACCAAAGAACAACCTTACACCGTGCTTGAGAAGGATGGCGATATTGAGATACGTCTTTATCCTTCTGCTACACTCGCTACCGTGCAGTCGAAAGCCAATTCCTATGACGAAATGGCCAGTCCTGGATTTCGAGCATTGGCCGGTTATATTTTCGGTGGAAACGAAAGCGAAACTCAAATTGCAATGACCTCACCGGTTCAAATGGACATTAACGACAGCTTATCTTCCATGAGTTTCGTTATGCCTGAAGGCTATGACATGAACAATCTTCCAAAACCGAATAACAGTCAAGTTATTTTATCGAAGACAACAGAACAAGTAATGGCTGCTATTCGCTTCAGTGGATTCGCAGACGACAACGATCGCGAAAAACACAAACAAGAACTTCTGAATTACTTGAATTCAAGAGGAATTCAGACCAAAGGGAATTTCAAATTCTTAGGATACAATCCACCCTACCAACTGGTCGGCAGACGTAATGAAGTGGTGATTGAAATTGTTCGATAATTTCTGTTGAATGAAATACCTTCGTGATGGGAAACATCATGAATCAAAAAACCTATTCCTTATCCTTTCAAAATAAATCATTCAAAATTGTTGAATGGAGTACTTCCGACAACCCAACTGAACTGATTTTATGCTTGCACGGTTTCGGAAGAAGTCCGGAAGATTTCGCCACGTTCACAGATTCACTGAAAGACAACGAACGACTTGTTGCTATTGGTTTTTGGTCTCATGCAGGAAGTGATTCCTTCACCACGAAAGAATTAATCGAAGGATTGTCGGCTGAGTCGTGGGTAGCGCAATTTCATTTCTTGTTGAATCATTTTCAAGTTGAAAAATGCAAGCTCATTGCATACAGCATGGGCGGTCGGCTTGGACTGATGCTCCTTCAACATGCGGGAGAAAAAATATCATCTGCACATTTCTTAGCGAGCGACGGACTCACGCGGAACAAGTTGTACGCGTTTACTGTGGGGACTTGGGTTGGCAGACAAATAGCGAGTGGTCTGAAGAAAAACGGAAATATCGTTATTCACTCAGCGCGTTTCTTGAAAAATCTAAAATTACTTCCCGTCAAGTTATTTCGTTTTGTAGAATATTATATGCACGAACGTTCCATGCGCGAGCAAGTGTTCGATGTTTGGATGGGCTACAGGCATTGCTATCCGGAAATGAGATTGATTGCGCAATCGCTTGAAAAAAACAAAATTCCAACTGAATTTATTTTCGGGAAGTACGATGTGATTATTCCCTGGAAGCATGGGGATAAACTTCGATCTATGACTTCTCATCTTCCGCATGTTGAATGGAAGGTTATTGAAAAGGGACATAGACTTATGTAGACAATCTATCACAAAATAAAAAAAATCAATTTACACAAAGAAAATCTCGCGCGAAAATTAATTTATTTCGCCCGTTTAGAGACTATTCTCGGAATAGAACCCGCCTAATTAAAAGTCAGCGATTTGAATATCTACATCCACTCCGAAGAACCAAGATTTCCCAATCGAGCTATCGTTATTCAATGATTTTATAAAAGAATTTGCTGCAGAAATATTAACTGATAAACCGTTTTCAAATAATATTCCGGCACCACCTTCAAATCTCACCGAGGTCAAATCAACATTGGAGTTTGTGTTGAATGGAACCAAAAACAATTGAGTTCCACCAAAAACAAATGGACCTTCATCTTCCAAGAAATAACCTTTTATTCTCACATGTGGCGTTATCGCCGAAACTCTGATTAAATTTTCTTCTGAACCAATTTTGACTTTACTGTTAAAGTACTGAAAATTGGCACCTGCAAAAATTCCCAAATGACCATCAAGTGTGCGCTTCTCACCGCGCATACCTAGACTAAAATTATTCGCACTACCGCTAAACAATGAACTGTCACCAGTAGAAATATTATAGGAACTAAAAAGAAAGCCCGGAGAAGCGTAGATGTTTTGACCGTTCACTCTACCAAATAGCAAAAATGCTCCAATTAAAATCAAAAATTCTTTTTTCATATGCCACAAAGATATTAATTATTTACATTTTTTCACCTCGTTTCTACCCAACTATAAAATTTCTAACGCGCACAATCCCACTTTATTTTTCAATACTTGTTTTTTGTTGCTTAGACTGATCATTTCAATGTTGTCAACAACTGTTAAAATCTCTATTTGCACCATAACGGTTGTTGGTTGTAATTTCGCAATCGTATTAGAAACACGCGCCTTACTTCACCCTACGAAGTGAGATAAAAAAAAAATGCCTAAAGACAAAAGCATTAAGTCGGTCCTCATTATTGGTTCTGGACCCATCGTTATCGGACAAGCCTGTGAATTTGATTACTCTGGAAGCCAAGCTGCACGGTCTTTGCGTGAGGAAGGCATTGAAGTAACACTTATCAATAGCAACCCTGCAACCATTATGACCGACAAGGTTGTTGCAGACAATATATACCTGCTTCCCCTTGAAACGGCTAGCATTGAAACCATTTTAAAAAATCACAAAATCGATGTTGTTCTTCCAACCATGGGTGGACAAACAGCGTTGAACCTTGCCATTCAATGCGAAGAGAGCGGCCTGTGGGAACAGTACGGTGTTCGCATGGTGGGAGTAGATACCAAAGCCATAGAAATTACTGAAAACCGCGAGGCGTTTCGCGATTTAATGATTGAAATCGGAGTGCCAATGGCTCCACAATTAACCGCAAAGTCTTTCCTTGAAGGAAAAGAAATTGCACAACAATTCGGATTCCCACTTTGTATTCGCCCTTCTTACACGCTTGGCGGATCAGGAGCGAGCCTTGTGCACAACCAATCTGACTTCGACCGTTTGCTCACACGCGGACTTCACCTCTCGCCTATTCACGAAGTCATGATTGACAAAGCGTTAATGGGTTGGAAGGAATACGAACTCGAGCTGCTTCGCGATGCGAACGACAACGTAGTCATCATCTGTAGCATTGAAAACTTCGATCCAATTGGAATTCACACCGGAGACAGTATCACTGTTGCTCCGGCCATGACTTTAAGTGATACTACTTTCCAAAAGATGCGCGACATGGCCATTATGATGATGCGCGCCATTGGAAATTTCGCAGGGGGATGTAACGTTCAATTCGCGGTTTCTCCCGATGCGAACGAAGACATTATTGCCATTGAAATTAATCCGCGCGTTTCGCGCTCTTCAGCACTGGCCTCGAAAGCAACTGGATATCCGATTGCGAAAATTGCCGCAAAGTTAGCAATAGGCTATCACCTCGACGAACTTCAAAATCAGATTACGAAAAGCACTTCAGCTTTATTCGAGCCTACGTTAGACTACGTAATTGTGAAAATACCACGTTGGAATTTCGATAAATTCCCTGGATGCAATCGCGAATTAGGTTTGCAAATGAAGAGCGTTGGAGAAGTTATGGGAATTGGAAGAACCTTCCAAGAAGCCCTTCAAAAAGCTTGTCAATCCTTAGAAATAAATCGAAACGGATTAGGCGCCGACGGCAAAGAACTTCGCGACCAACAAGAAATATTAGACTCCTTAGAACACCCAAGTTGGAATCGTATTTTCCACATTTACGACGCTATTAAATTGGGAATTCCATTCAAGACCATTCAAGAAAAAACGCGCATCGATTTATGGTTCTTGAAACAGATTGAAGAATTACTTCAGTTGGAACGCGTGATTGAAAAGCACACGCTTGCTTCCATTCCGAAAGAATTGTTGTTCGAAGCGAAGCAAAAAGGTTATGCCGACAGACAGATTGCGCATCTCTTGAAATGTTTGGAAAGTGAAGTCTATACAAAGCGCGACGAGATGGGCATTCAGCGTGTTTACAAATTAGTAGACACATGCGCTGCCGAGTTCGAAGCGAAGACTCCATATTACTACAGCACGTTTGAATATGAGAACGAAAGTGTTCGTTCCGAAAACAAAAAAGTAATTGTTTTGGGAAGCGGACCGAACCGCATTGGTCAGGGTATTGAATTCGACTACTCGTGCGTGCACGGTGTACTTGCAGCAAAAGAATGCGGATATGAAACCATCATGATCAATTGCAATCCGGAAACCGTTTCAACCGATTTCGATACTGCAGATAAATTGTATTTCGAGCCGGTATTCTGGGAACACATTTACGATATCATTCGTCATGAAAACCCCGTGGGAGTCATTGTTCAGCTTGGCGGACAGACTGCATTGAAGCTTGCAGAAAAATTACAGCGCTACGGAATTAAAATATTGGGAACCTCTTTCGACGCGTTAGACTTGGCGGAAGATCGCGGTCGTTTTTCAAATTGCTTGAAAGAAAATAACATTCCTTATCCAAAATTCGGAGTCGTAGAAAACGCAGAGCAAGCCATTGAGCTTTCGAAAAATTTAGGCTTCCCGTTATTGGTTCGTCCGAGCTACGTGCTTGGCGGACAAAAGATGAAGATTGTGATTAACGAACACGAATTGGAGCAGCATGTGGTGAATATTCTTAACGACATGCCCGACAATCAGATTTTGTTAGACCACTTCTTGGAAGGCGCTATTGAAGCGGAAGCCGACGCCATTTGCGACGGAACCGATGTTTACATCATTGGCATTATGCAGCACATTGAACCTGCTGGAATTCACAGTGGCGATTCTTACGGTGTTCTTCCTCCGTATAACTTGGGCGACCTGGTTATGACTCAGATTGAAGAGCACACGAAGAAGATTGCCTTGGCGCTTGGAACGGTTGGTCTGATTAACATTCAGTTCGCCATTAAAGACGACGTTGTATACATTATTGAAGCGAATCCGCGTGCGTCGCGCACAGTGCCTTTCATAGCAAAAGCCTACGACGAACCGTATGTTAACTATGCAACGAAAGTTATGTTGGGTGAATTGAAGGTGAAGGACATTAACTTCCAACCGAAACGAAACGGCTACGCGATCAAAATCCCTGTATTCAGCTACGAAAAATTCCCTGAGGTAAACAAAGAACTCGGTCCAGAAATGAAATCAACCGGCGAAGCCATTCGATTTATCAAAGACTTGAAGGATCCGTTTTTTAGGCAGATTTTTTCGGAGCGCAACCTTTATCTATCAAAATAACAATCGAAGCGAGCTTCGATCAATCACAATGTGATCAATCACCTGCGGTGATCAATTTGTCTTCGACAAATCAATTGCTTCGCAATCAATCCTTCGGATTAAAAGTTCAGCCTAAAAAAATCACCGAAGTAAAGAGGGGTATTATAAAAAGAAGAAAGGAGAAGAGAATGAAATATTCACCTGCTACTGAGAGAAGAATGAAGTTAGTTAAAGCAGGTAAAGTGATAGGTGGAATAGCTTTTACAGCTTTGTATGCTATCCTGTATAATATAATCGGGCTTCCACGCATTAATAGAGGGCAAGAATAATCAAAGGCAAGATAAGTTTCTTTATATTAATAGCTTGATCAACCGACCGGTTTTTTTTGTGATCCATATTTTAGAAAGTAAATACTTTTTTTACCCTTCTTCTTTTTTAAGGGGTTTTTGGTCTAAGTTTGTAACTGTACAAATACGATATGCCCTCTGAAAAATCTAAAATTAACATTTATTTTCCTATTCATACTAGGCACAAGTGTAACCGCTTTATCTCAGAATGAAGGCACAGAATCTTTTGCTAGCGTATTTGCTTCCTTGGATATAGATTCATTAAAAGAGCATATGCACGATTCATATTACGATCAGCCCGAGTTTAGAGGCAAAGGTAAATTTCTAGATGCGATTAAGGATCCCGTTTTATGGAAAAAACTTATCACAGAGAAGGATGGAAGCTATATTGCTGTTTTTGCTCCCGGAGTAGAATGGGATCTTTCTACCAAGGATAGCATTTGGTACGAATCAATTTTTATAAAGAGCACGGTGGATTCATATTACGACAATACCCTTAAGAATCTGGAATACGACAGATATGAATATGAGGTTTTAACTCAGGAGGACGGGACTATCCAAGAGCATTATACCTTATTTAAAAATGGTGAATTCTATAAAAGCTATTGGGTTTGTGGACATTATAACAAGATATCCTCCATATCTGAGGAATAGAATAATTCATAAAAAAAGCCAGCTTTAAAGCTGGCTTTTACCTTGGTATTTTATTCTATTATGCTTTTTTAGGGGAAAGAGCATCACAACTTTTCGGTAATTCAGCTACGAATGCTTTCATACCGGGTGATTGCTTATAAGCAACAAAATCCTGGGACATTTTAATAATAAATCCTTGATTCCTAACATTCATGATAATGCTATTTGCGAATTTTTTGAATGTATCGGTTACCGTAAGATCATATTTCATATTCAATGAAAGTTCAGCTATAACTTTTGCTGGCTTTATATGCTATGCTATAAAATATGATCTGGCTTCCGCAAATTAATAGAGGGCAACAATAATAAAAGGCAAAATAAGTTTCTTTAAATACAGAGCCCGATTAACCGAATGGTTTTTTTTGCGGCCCGTGCTTTGGATAAAAAATATTTTTTAATCCTTCTTCTTTTTCACGGGGATTCGACAAATATTGCACTGTTAATAAATTAATAACCACTTGAAAAAAAAGCATGAAAAAGAACACTTTTCAAGGTTTGATCAAAAAAGGATTTTTGACAACTGCATTCTTAGCCTTTGCCATCTTGGGATTCTCTCAAAAGAAGCAAGAAGTAACGGACTCTTTATCTGTAATGCTTTCTAAAGAGTTCGGAAGAACTTTCACACTCGATTCAAATATGTCATTAGGGTGTCAGAATAACGCAAAGGAAAGCTACTATGGACAAGTGATTCCCCCGGTGAAGGGTCAAGCCCATTATCACGCACGTTTAAAGATGGAAGATGATCAAGTTTTGGACATCCTAAGCATAACTACAGCAGTAAGAGATATTAAGGAGCTTGTTCAAAGACAAGATGCCTTCGCTTATCTAAACGAGATCTCAGCATCAAGATTCTGGGTCGAAGAGATTAAGGTAGAAAACACTTACTTTTTAGTAGTTGGTTTGGATTAACTAAACGATAAGGAACAAAAAGGTAGCGATTAAAGCCCTTTTATGTAACTATCAAACGAATCATTAAACGCGGTCCCTCCCGCCGTGCGGTGTTTAGACAGCTTTTTGAATTCTACCAAAGACCACAACACAAATTCCATAAGGAAAGGAACGTCAGCGGTTGCAACGTTAGGTTGATACTTGTTTAACAATATTACAAGAGGTTCAACGGAAAGGAGCGCTTTCACGTACGTCTCTTCGTTTGATTCATCGATTAGCTCGAAGGAGTCTGCATCGAAAAACCATTGAATCACTTCGTCGTATGGGGTCGATTGATCTTGCTTTTTCAGCTTTTCAATTTTCGGGAAATAGTTCAAGAAAAGTGTTTTCGTGGCTTCACCAATTAAGTGATTCGCAACGAATGACGTTCCCTCCTGTTCGCCTTCGTAGACCAATTCAACCTTACCAGTTATGGAAGGAATCATTCCCATAAGGTCGCTGAAACGAACAGCAGTGACATTTTCTTTATTCATTAACGCACGACGTTCAGCGGTGCTAATTAAATTTTCGAAGGCCGTAATGCTCATACGCGCACTCACGCCGCTCTTGTGATCAATGTATTCGCTTTGTCTTGCTTCGAACGCTATTTGCTCTAGGATATCGCGAGCCAATTCCGGAACATGAACCTTGCACAAACGGTCGTCCAACTTCTCGGATTCTTGCTTTGTGATTTTCTTCGCGGTTTGAATATCGGCTGAGTAGTGCGTTAAAATCTGAGAGCCAATGCGGTCTTTCAGCGGGGTGACAATGCTTCCGCGGTTGGTGTAGTCTTCCGGATTCGCGGTGAAGACAAACTGTAAATCGAGCGGAAGTCTTAATTTGAATCCGCGAATCTGCACATCTCCTTCTTCCAAAATGTTAAAAAGCGCTACTTGAATACGCGCTTGTAAATCGGGCAATTCGTTAATCACGAAAAGACATCTGTTCGCTCGCGGAATCATTCCGAAATGAATCACGCGTTCATCGGCGTAACTCAATTTCAAATTGGAAGCCTTAATCGGATCGATGTCTCCAATTAAATCGGCAATGGTCACATCGGGTGTTGCTAACTTTTCGAAAAAGCGCTCCGAACGATGAAGCCATGTGATAGGTGTTTCATCGCCTTTCTCTTCCATAAGATCGCGAGCATAGCGGCTAATCGGATGGAACGGATCATCGTTCATTTCACTTCCAGATACAAAAGGAATGTACTCATCTAACAAGTTAATCATGAGACGTGCAATGCGTGTTTTCCCTTGCCCGCGTAAGCCCAGAAGATTGATGTTGTGTTTCGATAAAATGGCGCGTTCCAATTGTGGAATCACGGTGTCTTCGTATCCGTGCATTCCATGAAATGTATTTTTTCCTTCTTGAATGGAAACGATGAGGTTGTCGCGCAATTCTGTTTTAATGCTTTTTGAAATATATCCAGAAGCCTTCAGGGTGCCGAATGTTGTGATTGAAGTATTCATTAATTAATTCGTTTTTTTCTATTCGTTTCGTAATCGTGAAAAATCATTTCACCCAATCCTTTCAATCCTGTATAAAATGCTTTGCCCTTGTTCGACTTCGTGAACTCTTCCACGAAAGATTGCAAATACGGATCTTGCGCAATCATGAAAGTTGTAATGGGAATGTGCATCTTCCGCGCTTGCGCCGCCATGGTGTAGCAGCGTTCAACAATATGCTCATCTAACCCGTTGCTGTTTTTGTAGTATTGTCCATCTGGCAAGCGAAGGCAGCTCGGCTTTCCGTCGGTGATCATGAAGATTTGTTTGTTTGTATTCCTTTTTCTTCGAAGAATGTCCATAGCTAACTCGAGTCCGGCAACCGTGTTCGTATGATACGGACCCACATTTAAGTATGGAAGGTCTTTGATTTTTATTGGCCAAGCATCATCGCCGAAGACAATCACATCGAGCGTGTCTTTCGGATAGGAAGTCGTGATGAGTTCAGCCAATGCCATTGCCACTTTCTTCGCGGGAGTGATTCGGTCTTCACCGTAAAGGATCATGCTGTGACTAATGTCTATCATGAGCACGGTGCTCATTTGCGATTTGTGGTGTGTGTCTTCCACCACCAAATCTTGTTCGGTTAATTTGAAGTCACCAACGCCGTTGTTGATTTGCGCGTTCTTTAAACTTTCGGTCACTGAAATATTTTCGAATGAATCTCCGAATTGAAAACTTCGGAATTCTCCAGTTGATTCATCGCCTTGTCCGCTTTTCTTGCTCTTGTGATTTCCCGCACCGCTTTTGCGAATCTTCCCGAAGATCTGATCCATGGCGTTCTTGCGCAGGGTCCGTTCGGTCTTGGCGGTTATGGACACTTGTCCTTTTCCATCTGGCAGAATCTCTTCCTTCAAATACCCTTTCTTCTTCAGGTCTTCAATAAAATCTTCCATTCCGTAATCATCGGTGGTAAGCTTGTATTCCTTATCAATTTCTTTCAACCATTCCAGCGCCTCGTCCACATCTCCGGAAGTATGCGTAATGAGTTCACTGAACACATCGAACAGTCTCTCGAACGGAGAAAGATTGGGTTCTTCAAACGGCTTAAAAACATAACCAGACTTTTGCATGCAAAAGGAATTTAAGGAATAACATAACGCTCATTGAAAAGTTCAATGCGCAATGAAGTTACATGAACTTCGTAATTGGAAAATCGAAGATTTTATTCCTACTGCGTAATGGGAACTACGTTGTTCCTACTACGTAATGGGAACTGCGTTATTCCTACTTCGTAATGAGAACTGCGTTGTTAAATTATTTTATCCGACCAAAGTTCTTCCAAAAATACTTTCCAGGGCAATATTCGAACACCTTCTGAAATTCGGGGTAAAGGTTCGTTGCACACCAAAACAAGTTGGTTTACGGCATATTCTTCCGAAAAGGATTTCAAGCCTTTCAGATGCCTCGATTGAACATTGCTAGTTGCTTTTACTTCTATGGCCACATCGTGATTGCCGAGAACGAAATCAATTTCAATCTGTGAAGCGGTTCGCCAATAGTAAATGGGATAATCCTTCCCTGAATAGCTGCTGTGCGCGTATAATTCATTGTAAATAAAATGCTCAAATGCATTCCTAAAAAGCTCACTTCCGATATCTATTTTCCCTCTTTTCAATAAATAATTTACAACTCCGATATCAAAGAAATAAAATTTAGGTGCTGTAATTACTCTTCTTTTCGGTTTCTTTTGATAAGATGGCAGGAATCGTCCGATTAGCGTGTCTTCCAATATTTGAAAATACTCCTTTACTGTTACCGCACTCACTCCACAATCCGAAGCAATGTTGGCATAATTAACCATTTCACCGTTACTGAATGCAGCCGATTCAAGAAAGCGTGAAAAATTGGCAACATTGCGGATTTTTGCTTCTCCTGCAATCTCATCGCGAAGGTAATTTCCTACATAAGCTGAGATCATTTTTTTCGGCGATGATGACAAGTAATGCCTCGGCAGTAAGCCATTGTTCAAGGCCTTTAATAAATCAAAGTTTGGAATTTCCGCACTGGTGAATGGATAGAGTTCATACCTCAATGCCCTTCCACCAAG
>Ga0208483_1000018_pt1 | contig 35893 bp, 27 predicted proteins | sample LakMenE01Jun11ns_FD_150659 | JGI IMG/M metagenome (GOLD analysis project Ga0208483, IMG submission 150659) | Freshwater microbial communities from Lake Mendota, WI - 01JUN2011 deep hole epilimnion ns (SPAdes) | ecosystem: Environmental > Aquatic > Freshwater > Lake > Epilimnion/Euphotic zone ... | reverse complement strand
AATAAATATTATGTCATCACTAGTCGGAAAAAAAGCGCCTTCATTTAAGGCAGGAGCAATCACTAACGGAGGAACCGTGGTGAGTGATTTTTCATTGGATCAGTACATCGGGAAAAAGCACGTTGTGTTCTTCTTTTACCCAAAGGATTTCACATTCGTTTGTCCAACTGAATTGCACGCATTTCAAGAGAAGTTAGCAGAATTCGAATCGCGCAATTGTGCAGTGGTTGCGTGTTCTACAGATACAGAAGAAAGTCACTGGGGTTGGTTGCAAATGGAAAAGAACGCAGGCGGAATCAAAGGAATTACGTATCCAATTGTTGCCGATGTTTCTAAAACCATTTCAGATAATTACGGTGTATTAGCTGGAGAGTATGATTACGACGAAAATGGAAACTTGGTGGCTAATGGCCCTATGATAGCATACCGCGGATTGTTCTTAATTGACAAGAACGGTGTTGTAATGCATCAGTTAATCAACAATTTTCCATTGGGAAGAAATGTAGAAGAGGCTTTGCGTATGGTAGATGCTCTTCAGTTTTTTGAAGAGAATGGAGAAGTTTGTCCAGCAAACTGGTCTAAAGGCAGCGAGGGAATGAAAGCAGACCATGAAGGTGTAGCCAACTATCTTTCAAATCACTAATTCAATATGAATTGAAGGAAAAGGGCTCTTCGGAGCCCTTTTTTTATGTTGTGAATTTATTTGTGCCGTATTCTTGTAATTATGATGAAACGTATATTCTCTTTAGCCTTTTCGTGTTTATTCTCTACTATCCTATTTGCACAAGACCATCCGATGTGGACAGATTTTATGCACAGCGATATTTCTGTTTTCGATTTTATAGCTGAAATGAATGCAGCTTGGCCTCAACGACCAACTGAACGCGGACAAGGGTATAAGCCTTTGGAAAGATACAAGTGGTTAATGGAAAACCATGCCGATGAGAATGGCAAAATGCTAAACGGAAGAGAGACTATTGAGTTGTGGACGGCTTTGAAGAATTACACGGGAGAACGCTCTTTATCTGGCAATTGGTATCCTTTAGGTCCTATTCTCGATGGTGTTACTACGCGCGATAACATTGAGGGAGTAGGCAGAGTTTCATGCATCGCCTTTCATCCCACCAATGAACAAATTATGCTTGTGGGCACTCCTGCTGGCGGATTATGGAAATCGACCAACGGAGGTGCTTCCTGGTCTTCAAGTACAGATTATTTACCAACGCTTGGAATAAGCGCCATCGCTTTCGACCCCTTGAATCCAAACGTTGTGTATGCAGGGACGGGCGATCGCGACGCGGGTGACTCACCCGGAATGGGCGTTTTGCGCAGCGATGACGGAGGCGACACATGGAATTTTATCAATACAGGAATTTCCACCAGAACAGTAGGTGGGATTATTGTCTGTGCCGATCAAGCGAACAGTATTGTTATTGCAACCGATTTAGGTATTCGCAGATCAATAGACGGCGGAGCTACTTGGACGCAGGCTTCATCAAATACTTTCGAGTACAAAGATTTGGCTCAACACCCAACTGAACCAAATATCCTGTATGCGACAGGAGCAGGAAGATTTTACAGAAGTGAAGATTTCGGTTTAACATGGGCACAAAGCAACTCAGGTGTCTCAAATGGCACACGTATGTGTGTTGCTGTGAATGCAGCCGAACCCGATGCGGTTTATTTACTTCGCACAAATACGTATTCATACACTGGTACTTTTAAAAGTGAAGACAAGGGTTTGACTTTTACCTCAATGAGTACTACTCCAAATATTATGGGTTGGTCTGCAGATGGCTCGAGCACAGGAGGACAAGCGTGGTATGACCTCTGTTTAACAGGTGACGCTCTAAATGCAAATGTTATTTATTGTGGTGGAATACGAGTGAAGAAAAGTATTGATGGCGGAGTGAACTGGCAAGACATCAACTCGAATTTCATTCACGTGGATCAGCATGAAATGGCAATCAATCCGCACAATCATGATCTGTATGTATGCAACGACGGTGGACTTTATCGCTATGTGAACAACAGCGAATGGCAAGACATTTCAAGCGGAATAGTTAACGGACAAATATATCGAATGGGGCAATCGCCGCATGACGGAGCAAGAGCATTAACCGGATTTCAAGACAATGGTACAGCGGAATTTCAAGGTGCTCGCTGGGCTAGAACTGGCGGCGGAGACGGATTCGAATGCATGTATGATTACGAAGATGAGGGACGTAGATACAGCAGTATTTATTACGGCGAGTTGTACAGAACTTCATCAAACTATGTCAATCAGAAATTTGCAGGCAACGGAACAAACGACATGACCGAAGAGGGTGCTTGGAGCACGCCTTTTTGCTTGCACCCAGACAGCAGTTCAACCATGTATGTTGGAATGAAAAACATTTGGAGATCGAAGAACATCAAGCACGTTGAAAAGGATTCTATCACGTGGGAAAAAATATCGACGAATTTCCTGAGTGCCAACACCACCAATTGCAATCAAATACGAGCGCATTACTCAAAAGGAAATGTGTTGTATGCTTCGAAGGGTTCTCGTAAAATGGGAAGAACAGATAACGCCATGGGTGATACGGTAGTGTGGCAAAACATCAGTACCTATTTGCCGAATGCAGTTGTTGCAGTAAATGCAATTGAGACGCACAAAACAGATTCGCTGACAGTGTACATCGCTTTCAATAAGAACGTTTATAAAAGTTTAAATGGAGGAGCATCTTGGACACTCATGACTCCAAATTTGCCAGACGTTGCCGTGAATACGATTGTTTCAGATACCTCTTCGGTGATAGAAAATCTATACATCGGAACCGATTTAGGAATTTATTATTGGGATGCAAGCATGATTGAATGGGTGAATTTCTCTTCAGGATTCCCTTACGCTGCGCGCGTTACGGAGTTGGAAATTGCATACGATTCACCAAAACGAATTCGCGCATCAACCTATGGTAGAGGCATGTGGGAAAGTGATTTGTACAGCCCGGAGACGAATGTGTTTCCAACCAGCGCAGTGTGGAATTCACCAAGTACTTCCGGGGAGGTTATTGGAACTTTCGATGCAGAGATTTTCTTCTATCGGAATTTGACCAACGTAGATGTAAGCGATTTAACTATTTCCGATTTTTATATTGAAAATGGAACAGTGAATTCTGTTACAGGTGGTCCTTTCAACTACATGGTTAATGTTACACCAACGACTTTTGGTCAAGTAAGAGTAGTTCTTCCGAGCAATTCCGCAATCGATAATTTCTTTACGGGAAATGCCGCAAGTGATACATTGAAATTAGTCTTTATGCAGGCGCCTGCTGCATTCGGCAGCAAAGGTCCTGGCGGAGTAGGAGATAGCGATGATCTCGCTTTTTGGATGCGAGCAGATAATGGAGCATTAATGAACGGAGCGCTCTCTGCGAATGACGGTGATCCCGTTTACGTGTGGCAAGATCAAAGTGGAAACAACAACTCAGCGTCACAGGGAAGCGTGAATCAGCGCCCAACATTTGTTGCAAATAATGGCGTGTATAATCGTCCAGGAATTCAATTCGACGGGGATAATGATTTCTTGGAAATGAATGATATTTTAGGTGGAAGAAGTTCCAGTGCCTATTGCGTGGTTGAAACAGATTCTATCTTGTTCAACGATCACGGTTGGTTCGCCAGTGCGCGTGTTCCGAACGGATACCTTCTTCATCCTTGGAAAAACGATTACTACTACCACGGTGAAGTTTTAGATTTGGAATCAAATTATTCGAGCTCGCCAATATTTTATATCGGCGAAGCCACTTCGCCACACATCTACGGACTAATCTACGAGCAAGACGATTTACATCAATTGTTCTACACCATTTTCGATGATCATTTATATCCTTTTCCGGGCGTGAACATTGGCGCGCGTGACAACACCACGCCCATTGATATTCGCTTCGGATGGGATTACGATGATCGTTTTGGAAAGGGAAGAATGGGTGAAAACATCTTGTACAAACGCAGACTGTTTCTTTCACATCACACCATTGTAAATAATTATTTAGCGGTGAAATACGGAATGGATTTAGGCTTGCAATCCCGCTATTTTCATCCGAATTATGCTGAAGAAGTTATTGGTGTAGGACAGGAAAATTCAGGCGACAAACATGAAGTAGCTCAAGGAATGGGCGTGCTTGAAGTAAGTGCTCTGGGAAGTATGGTTAATGGGAATTATCTTTTAGTGGGAAGTGATGTCAACGGAATGAACGTAACCAATTCCGTATATCCGTTTATCTCGAATCGAATTGAACGCACCTATGCATTTACTCGAACTGGAAACGCATTCAATTCCACACTGCGCATTCAAGCTTCAGAATTGACGGGGTTGAATGAGGTGAATGTCATAGTTAGTGAATCAGAAGGATTCAACACATCAACGGCTTTGCAAGTTTATCCAATGACGTTGGTAGGCGATGTGTACGAAGTCACATTGCAATTGCCAGCAACGGGTGTGTTCACTATTGGTGAAACTCCAGTTTTGAATGTGAATGAAAATTCATTGAATTCGATTTCGATTTTCCCTGTTCCAACTGGAGATAAATTGAATGTAAACTTAGGTCATGAGGTCTTGAATGAAACGAATTACACCGTTTATTCGGCTGAAGGAAAGCTGGTGCTAGCAGGGCGCATCCAGTCCGCCAAGCAGCAGCTGAATCTTGAGGGATTGGCTTCCGGAGTTTATGTGTTACAGATTCAAGATTCAGGTTCACTGGTGAAGAAGGACTTTATAAAATTGTAAGAACTATATTTGTGTGGACCTTAAACTATAACCATGCGTAAATATCTAATTATTGCCTTTTGTGTTTTCTCAATTTCTTCAATGGCACAAACGTCCATTAGCGATTGCGATGGGGCTATTGTTTTGTGTGGTGATTTATACACCGAGACACAGGCTTCGTTTAACACAGGAAATGTGATTGAGGCAACGGGCTCTTGCAACCAGGGTTTAGAACAAAGTTCTGTTTGGTACACCTTCACGGTTCAGGCCGACGGGAACTTGAGTTTTATTTTAGATCCATTGAACGATGTAGACGATTATGATTGGGGATTGTTTAACATCACAACAGGTGGTTGCGGTGGTCTGGGAACAACATCTCCGGAAGTTGAATGCAACAGCTATGGAGATTTTACGTTCAATGGGCCTACGGGAATTTCTTCGGCAAATGGAGGTATTGGAACCTCCAACGGACCTGGCAACACCTTTGGACCCCCTTTCAATGCCGATCTTCCTGTTGTTGTTGGACAAACATATGCCTTGGTTGTTATGAATTGGTCGAACAGCCTAGACGGATACACCATAGACTTTGGACAATCTACTGCTTCGCTGTATGATCAAGTGCCACCTGTTCCCATTAGCGCTGTTACTGATTGTAGCAATTTAACGGTGGTATTATCTTTCAGTGAGCCCATTGTTGGTACGTCGGTTCAACCAACAGATTTTACAATTACAGGCCCGAGCGGAACCATCACTGTTCAGTCTGTTACAGCAAACAATCCAACGATGGCCGATGTCTTCACCATTCAATTGACGAATCAGGTTTTAATTGGAGGTACATACACTTTGAACATTACGAACACAACAGGCTTTGTAGAAGATGCATGTGGAAATTTGGGGACACAGAGTATTACTTTCGAGATAACAGATCCAATAAGTTTCGACGTGGCAACAACCACGGCCTGCAACAGTCTTGGAGGAAGTGTATCTATATCGAATATTATTGGCGGCGATGGAAATTACACGTTGAACTTCAACGGATCCAATCAAGCGCAATATGAACTTTCGAATATTATAGCAGGAAATTATACAGCAACCATAACAGATGGAAACGGTTGCCTGCGAGCAATTCCAGTAACAGTTCCGAATCAAGATATTCAACTTGCCATTCCTTCTCAAGATTCACTTACGTGCTTAAACTCAACTGTGGAAATACTAGGTGTTGAAGTTACACCAGTTCAAAATGTTTCTTATTCTTGGACAGGTCCCGGGTTGACAAGCACCTCAGTGGCTAATCCGATTGCAACTGAACCAGGAGTCTTGGACTTGTTTGTGACGAATTTGGATAATGGTTGTTCTGATTCTGGTTCTTTAGAAATCTTTGCGGGTGATGTCTATTCACTTGATCTCAGCACGATGATTCTTCCGAATATTGTTACGGTCGAGCAAGATCAATTGAATGATGATTGGAGAGCCATTTTGGCTTCAGATCCGTTGCTTGATTTAACTGCGCTTTTCCTTGAGTATGATCTAACCGTTTTCAATCGTTGGGGTGGTGTTGTGTTTGAAAGCACAGTCACTAACAAATATTGGGATGCCAGTGATGTAACTCCAGGTACTTACTTCTATTTATTTCATTACAAAACAGATTGTGGAACTGCCGTTGAAGAGACAGTGGAAGGGACAATTCTTGTTGTTGAATGAAGTTAGGTGTTATTCTGCACGGTGCGAAAAGCAATAGGCACAGTCAACGCAAAGAAATCGAAAAAATATTTTCTCATTGGGAACTTCAAATTCGAATTACTGAATATCATAAGCACGCTGAAAAAATTGCGAAGGAACTTTGCAACGAATCTTGCGATGTGGTTTTAGTTTGCGGTGGCGACGGTAGTTTGAACCTTGCTGCAAATGGAATTTTCAATTCTGAAAATCCGCAAACACCTCTTGCCATTTGGCCTTCTGGAACAGGCAACGATTTTGTGAAGACGTTGGAAGTGCCGAAATCATTTCAGGAATTACGAACATGTATTGAAAAAAGAAATTTCAAGTCCATTGATTTGCCCTGCATGGAATGGGATGGAAAGAAACGTGCGTTTTTGAATGTTACTGATCTTGGATTAGGAGGTTGTGTGGCATACGACATGACGCGAAGCAAAAGAAGGTTGGGTTCGTTCATTACCTACCAATGGCTTATCATTAAGAATTTGATTCGTTTTAAAAAGCGAACCATTCATTTTGATTTAGATGGAAAAAAGTACAATGCCCGAGCTATGAATTTCGTTGTTGCTAACGCGAAATACTTCGGTTCTGGATTAGGGATATCTCCAGACAGTAACGTCACTGATGGAATGCTTGAAGTTATTGTCATTGGCGATTTGAATATTTTCGAGTACTTGTATTTTGTTCCGAAAGTGCGCAAGTGCAAGAAGCTTTCCTTTCACAAGATTCAATATTATTCATCAAAAAAAATAAGCATCGAAACCGAAGTTCCGATGCCTATTGATATGGACGGAGAGTTTGTTGGATTTTCTCCGATGTCTATTTCACTTCAACATAAAATAAACGTTGTTGTTAGAAACGACCGCGAAGTGTGAGAGTAACGTTGCGTCCTGCTCCCGAAATATTCGAAGCGAAAACCCGGTAGTTGACATCTAGAATATTTTCCAATCCAACCATCAACTGAACGTTTTCTTTCATTTGATAGCTTGCTCGCGCATTCAAGGTATACCATGCGGGCATGCCGTCGGGCGTTGCATATTTCTCGTTGTCTTCGGCGTCTAAGCGGTAATCTGCAATGCGTTTCCAACCGTTGTACAACACTGAAAATTCACCGCGGAATTTTTGTTGTTGGACTGTAATTCCCGTTCTTCCGTATACAGGAGGTATGTGGTCCAAGGGCGTATCGCCGATGTCGGTCTTGATTCTTCCGTAGGTATAAACAACAGAAGACTGCAAACTGAATTGATCGTTGACTTGGGAATTCAAGGAAAGGTTTCCGCCATAGATATATGCTTCGCTGGCATTGATGGTGGTGTAAACGGGGCTTAATGTTCCATCGTAAAAAACAGAATCTTGTCCGTTGAATTGTGCTTTACCTGTGGTTAAAGCGTTGGTGTAATTCATGTAATATGCGTTTAGCGCAAGAGTTGTTTTTCCATTGAATTTGCGTTCAATGGTTGCTTCAACGTTGGCTACTTTTTCAGGTTTTAATTCGTTGTTTGGAACAATTAAATTTCCAGCGTTACTCTCAAAAACTTTCGAAAGATCGTCGACATTCGGAGCGCGAAAGCCAGTGCTAGCGAGGGCTATGATGCGCCATTTCGAATTCGGTGCAACAATGACTCCGACACTTCCGTTGAGGTTTCTGTTCGATTGATTCACATCTGAGAAGGGAAAGTTGAAGAACGAATTGTCTGTGAACAAGGCGGTGAGTTTGACGAGTGAATAGCGAAGCCCAGCGTTCAATGTGATTTTCCTTGTAGCTTTAAGAATAGCCGTTCCGTAGGCAGCTGTGCCGCTCATGGTTGAACCACCGTTGGCATAACGCGTATCCAAAGCGCTTTGAGCTCCTGTGAAAATATTTTCTGAATAGGCAGTGCTGGTTACGTCGTTGAAGTAATATTCTAGGCCGTAGTTTGCAGTTAATGTTCGTGCAATTGTTTTCGAGAAGTCGGCATTCACAGAATACACTTTTACGTTTTCGAAACGGTTGTTCAGGTTTGGGCTGTTGAATAATCTATCGTGTCGCGATTGATCAATGTTCTGCCACGCTAACGTAATTCTACCTGTTGTGTACAACCTCTTTCCGTTGTAGAGATTGGCGTGATAGGCCACCATGGCGCGTGTTTGCGGTCCGTAATACCATTCTCCGAATCGAGGGTTTTCTATACTCACTTGCGTTAAGCGATCATAGCGAGGGACGTTGTTTGTGGTTGAATATTGAATGTTCAGCGTGTGCGTGAGTTTTTCATTTTGTTTGAATGAAATTTTCTCGATGAAGTCATATTGCTTGTATGCTGAACCTACTTGCACATTTGGATTTGGATTCGTCATTGCACTGTCTCTTCCATCGATACGTTCAACGTACCAAGGACGTTGTCCGAATGAAGGGTAGTTCGGATTTCGAATGTTTCCTTGTCGAAGGTCTCCGAAATTATTGAAGGTAAAAGCAGTGAATGTTGCGAAACGTTCAGTGCTTGTTTCGAGGTTGATATGTGTGCCGGTCTGGTCGGCACTGCTGTAACGAAGCATAGCGTTTCCGCGTACGAGTCTGTCTCCAGATGTGAAACGCGGGTTGCGTGTCGTAAAACTCATCACTCCGCCTAAGGCATCTGAACCATAGGCCACAGCACCTGGACCGTATGCAATTTCAACATTTTGCATGGCCATTGGATCGAGGCTAAGAATGTCTTGCAAGTGTCCGCCGCGATAGATGGCGTTGTTCATACGAACTCCGTCAACAACGAAAAGCACTTTGTTCGCTTCAAATCCACGAAGGATAGGAGAGCCACCACCGAGTTGACTTTTTTGAATAAGTGCAGTACCTGTTTGTGAAAGTAAATCGGCAGCATTCGCTGGATTAATGAACTGTATGTCCTTGCGTTGAATGGAACTTACTTGTTGGGCTACTAATTCAGATTTGCTGGCAGAGCGGGTTGCCGAGATGACCATTTGTGAAAGGGTAATATTCGAACCCACTAAAAAAACGTCCATACCTTCATAGACCTCTTGCGTGGGCAGGTACTTCACTTCGTAACCATTAGCGGTAATCATGAAACTCCCGAAATGCTTGGGAAGGTCAATGATTCCCTCGTTGTTTGTATTTCCAATGAAATCATGAAGTTCAATGTTGTTAGCTGAAATGAAAACAGAAGCACCTGAAATGGCCTCGAGGGTGGTTAAATCTTTAACCGTTATGGTTTGTGCATACGCTGAAAGAGCGCTAGCAATGGCTAGCACAGCGCATAGTAAAATACGTTTCATTGTAAATTTTATTTGTTAATCGCTGAATTATTAGATGCGAAGCAAGGTTCCTGAGGAAAGGTGTTTTACAAGATGCAAGCAAGATTCCTTCAGAAAGGTGCTTCGCAAGAAAAAAAACTTAACAATTTGGAGGAAGTTCGTTGAGACGAACGTGTGGAGATGAAATGAAAAAACGAGTTGAGGCGGAATGAATGGTAGGAGATTCTAAAAATGGAATTTCTATAAATTTGAAATCGCAGGTCCAGTGCGATTGAAATTTGTAGAATAAGTTGAGCTGCTCTTGTGTTTGTTTTTTGTCGGAAGAGTTTTTGACAAGAGAGCGAACCAAAGTCTTTAGTTCATTTTCTTCGGTATCCAATATGGCATGAAGGGTAACGGATCCGTCGGAATGAAATTCTTTTCGTGAGATGTCATACATCTGACCTTGGTAAAGAAATTCCCATGGTTCAGGCCATTCCAGTTGGTTGAATTCAGCTTCGGATAAATGAATGGGGGTTAGCTTATCTTCTTCAACGCCACCCAGAACAAGGGCTTTCATTTCTTTTTTAACCAACCACAATTTATGTTGAAGTACCCAATAGCCAATTCCTCCTTGTGCAAGGAAAAGCACGAGCAACAATGCAAGGACGAGATTTTTAGGAATTTGATTCTTCATTTCCACAACGAAAATAGATACAAACGGCTGCGTTTATTTCTTTTTTTTAGGCGCTTTTGGCTTGAGTTCAATGGGCGACTTAAATTCTTCAGGCACATCTGCCGCCTTCACAATTTCGAGTATGACCTGCGTGTGTCCGCTTCTCACGAATTCTAGCGTTTCAGCACTGAGCATAGTGAGATCGATGCATCTTTTAGAGGATTTAGGGAGACGATCGTTCACACGAACGTAGATTACTTTGTTGTTTTTTACCCGAGTCACTTTGAGCCAAGTTCCAAACGGAAGCGTTTTGTGCGCGCAAGTGAACTTGTTCTGTCTATAAATTTCGCCGTTGGAAGTCCCTCTTCCGTCGAATTTATTGTGGTAATAAGAGGCTTCTCCCTTTTCGGTTTGAGCCAAAGCATTCAATTGGAAGAATACAAAAAGTATTTGAAGGGTGCGTTTTAGTAGGTTTTTCATAATCACGAATTTAGTGAAAAGATATTATCTTCGCCTAAATCTTAACCGAAATGGGCAAATTGCATCTAAGTGGGTTATTTGTGCTTGGTTTTCTATTCACTTTTGGGGTTCATGCCCAGGTGAAAAAAATGGATGGGCTAATATCTGCCAGTGTTGGATATGGCCAATTTAACTTTGCCGCGAACATAAGTGAATTGGGAGATTCAAGCGCTACAGTGAGCAAATCAATGTACCCATCATTGAGTTTAGCAGGAGATTTTTCACTCACAAAGGGTAGTCGCAAGAAGTGGCGTGTAATTTTTGGATTTGGTATTACCACCCAGTCGTTAACTGTAAATGCAACGGATTATAAGTACACGAATCAAATGGGGGGTATAACTATAGATCCTTATGTTTCGTGGTCCATTACGAAGAACACCATTGGTGCTCGGCTTATGTTTTCTTACAATCTTCAAAAGATGAGAAAGGTGAAGAAGGTATTTGGGTTCAGAAAAACAAATTGTTTGGTTTATGGAGGCCTAAGCACAAATTTGAATTGGTATGCCATTAAGGAGAATTCAACAAATGTTAATTTTAACAAGAAATCTTTTGGAGATCGGTTAACTGAATACCAGTTGGTTGCTGTTGGATTTACCGGATTCCCATTTAGGAAGAAGGTAGGACTTAATTTCGAGTTGGGTTATGGTGGCCCATATTTCGCGAAGGCAGGAGTTGTAATTGGATTGTAATTTTTTTGTTTGAATAGTTGTGAGAAAATAAAATCGTAGTATATTTGCACCCACAAAACCTAAACGGCCCGTTCGTCTAGGGGTTAGGACAGCAGATTTTCATTCTGTAAACAGGGGTTCGATTCCCCTACGGGCTACAAAGAAAAACCCTCAACGAAAGTTGAGGGTTTTTTGTTTTATTAAACGGTTTTGTTGGTCTTAGTTACCGTAATACACAGGTTCCAAATCGCGAAGGTTTATCCAGCCTGAAGTGGTTTTTCCATTATTCGAGTTGTAAAAATCGGTGTAACCAAAGCCATTGTTCACTTTTGTAATTACGCAAATGTCGCCTGAAACAAGAAATGCACCTCTTGCTGTGGCCGGATCAGAGGAACTGTGAAAGAAAGTCTTTCCAACAACAACCACACCTTCAGTATACGGCGGGAATTGTTGCTCGAGCTTAGCATTCGCAACAACAGTCTGTCTTCTTGCTTCTTCAGCTTGTCTGAGTTTTTCTTCTTCAAGCTTTTGGCGCTCCTGCTCAAGTTTTTGTTTCTCCGCTTCAATTTTTTGAAGCTCGGCAGCATTGTTATTATTTGCTGCAGGCGTATTTCCGGCTTCATTGTTCGAGCATGATACGAAAACAGCGAGAGAAAGAATAAGAATAGGAATAAAGTGTTTTTTCATAAAGATTAATAGGTTTAAGTTTAGGAAGTACGAATATAACAACATTTGTAAATTTAACTTTGTATGTGTGTTTATTTGTAATTGTGATTCTTTTTTTGAATTTGCGAATTCCTTGAATTGGCAGCTATTAACAGTCAGTGAAGTTGATTTAATTTAATAATAACTTAATCCAGTAGAATTGTGGGAATATCTAAATCGAAATTTATAGCCGGACTGAATTGCGAGAAGCGATTGTTTTTAGAGGTGAATCACCCTGAATGGAAGACACCCATTTCGTCCGATCAAGAGTCGAAATTTAATTTAGGAAATCGAGTAGGGGCTTTGGCTCAAGAACGCTTTCCAGGTGGAGTAAACGCAGAGCCGCAAGGTGAACGAAATTTTAAGGACTGGATAAATTCAACCCGTGTGTTTTTAGACGAGAAACGTCCTGTTATTTATGAGGCCGCTTTTTCATTCGAGGGTAGCTTTTGCGCGTTAGATATTCTTGTTCGAGAAGCAGATGATATCGTTGCAATTGAGGTGAAAAGCAGTAAAGAAGCAAAAGAGATATATGTTTTGGACGCGGCTTACCAATACTATGTTATGTCGCAATTGGGCTTTCAGCCGAAAAGGTTCTATCTGTTATTAATAGAGGGGACTTATGTGCGTGAAAGGGTATTGGACGTAAATCAGTTGTTTCAGAAAGTTGACATTACAGACAGGGTAGTTCATTTGCAGGATAGCATTAAAAAAAATGTATTGCAATTCACTGCAATGCTTGCGGCAGGAATTGAACCCCAGAGAGAAATTGGTCCGCATTGCAGCAGCCCTTATAGCTGCTCGTTTTATGCCCATTGCAGTGCTCACTTACCGAAGATTAATCCAATAACAAGTTTAAGAGGTTCTACTGAAAAGGTATGGGACTTACATAAAAAAGGTGTCTATTCAATAGAGGCTATTCCCTCTGATTACCCTCTTCAAGCAAAGCAATTAGTGCAAGTGAATGGGGTGAAGTTTGGAGATTCAATTTTAAGAATTGAACCCATTAAAAAATTTATAAATGATGTAAAGTACCCGTTGCATTTTTTTGATTTTGAAACTGTATGGCCTGCTATACCTGTTGCAGAAGGAATAAGTCCATTTGGTCATTTGGCATTTCAATATTCCATGCACATTATTCATTCAGATGAATTGAATACTCACAAAGAATATTTGGCCAACCCTGATGAAATTTTTCAAGGGGTGAATACAGAGTTCGAATTGATTCAGCAAATGAAAAGTGATTTTCATTCAGAGGGAAGCATAGTTGCCTACAATGCAACATTTGAAAAAAACAGATTGAAGGATATGAAAAAACGTTTCCCGAGCGAAGCTGATTTTCTTGATAATTTAATTTCTCGGTTTGTAGATCTGATGGAATTGTTTCGTCCGCAGAATATTTATTACCTGCCCGCAATGAAAGGAAGTTACTCAATCAAAAACGTATTGCCAGCAATAGCTCCGGAATTTAGTTATTCAGATTTGGTCATTGGAAATGGCGGAGAGGCGAGTTCTATATTTGAAACAAAATGCGCCGGTTCTTTCGAAGGGAATTGGGAAGAGACGAGAACAGCGTTACTCAAATATTGCGAGCGGGACACCTATGGAATGGTTGTTATTTGGAATCATTTGAACGAATGTCTTTGACGAATGTCTTTGACGAATGTCTTTGACGAATGTCTTTGACGAATGTCTTTGACGAATGTCTTTGACGAATGCTTTGACGAATGCTTTGCGAATGTCTCTATAGAAGGTAAGAGAAGTTAAGAGAGGGTAAGAAAAGGGAAGATTAACAATTCAATTCCCATTACGCAGTAGGAATAAATCTCCGATTTTCCAATTACGTAGTATGAATAACGAAGTTCCAACAACGCAGTTCCAACAACGCAGTTCTTCAGTACCCCGGATAGCAGTGGAAAGCCTTTGAGCGAAGCGAGAAGCTTGGAACGAATAGCCGGAATAGGTTAAAAAAAAATTAAATCAGGGCTAAACCAATGATAATGTTCAAGAGAATTAATGCTGGGTAAATTCCGGCAAGAATGAGTCCTGTAATTGCGCGGCTTCGGTATTTGCGGTAGTTAGGATCTTTTGCGTGAAGACGTAGAAAGCGAATAGCAAAGGTGATGGCGAGAATTTCGAGAGTGATAAATATTCCAACTCCAAGGAGTATGGCGAGACCAAGTGCAGCCCATGCGCCCCCACCGGACCAAGCAGCCCCTACAAGAGTGAATATAAGCAAAAAGAGAAGTGAGACCCAGAGGGGTGATGTAACTGCTCCAATGCCCAGCCCCAAAGCCCAGTTGGCTAATTTTGTGTCTTGCAACTCATTTGTTGGAAGAGGGTTCGTGTAATTGTTGCTGAAATATTCTTCTTGCGTTTTAGGTTGGTCTGGAATAACGGTGTCTTTGTTAGCATGAATGAGATTCTTTTTTCCTGAAAGAATAGGGAAAGATTCTGTAGTGCTTGCAGAAATGGTTTCCACCGAATGAATATTCGGTTCAGTCACTTTAACAGTTGGAGATTGAACTTCTTCAATTTCATTTTTTGCAAAGTCATTTTCAGGAATTTCTTGATTTACCTTATTTTTATTTGAAAATAAATTTTCACTCCAAGAAATGTGATATCCTTTTTGATACAGTCGTTTTTCTATAGAACAGGAATTAAAGAGTATAGAAAGTCCTACGCAAGCAACAAAACAAAAAAATAATTTTTTCATAATTTAATTTTTTAATGCAATCACGATAAACGTCTTTGGACAATTGAGGGTCGTTGTTCGGGTTTTCAAACAATTGCAAGCAAAATGAAATCGACTACTTCACCGAAGTAAACTGAAAGCCCATTCTCTTTCCAGTGGCTAAACTTCCACTGTGATTGATGTCCTGCATTTCTTCTACAGTTATTTGGTGGAGGTTTTCGTACGGAGGAATAAGCAAGTCGAAATTCAAGGCGTATAGCACCACTTGATCAATGAATTTTATTTGACTTGCTGCATCGAAATTCGAAGCGACAATATCATTGAACATGATACCCAATTGTTTCTTTCCTTGCACCACGAAATGATTTTCTTTGTTAATGAAAACGCGCGCAAGCAAATAACCAACGTCAGCAGTTCTGTCGTATCTGAAAGAATCTGAAAGGAAGTTGTAGACGTTGATTGTTCCCACGTAGCTGTTTTCAGGATTCTCCTTTAGATAGCCCGTTTGCCAAAAACTACTTTCTTGTTCGAATTGAAAAACATTGGTGTGCATTTGAAAGATTAGCAAGTCACCTGCGATACGCACTTCGCATTGAAAGGCTCCTCTGTCGCGGTATTCAAAAGATACGCGTGAATCGGCATTTCCAAATTGCACCGTTAATTCTTGAATGGTAGTTTTTAAAATTTCCTTCAGTGCATTGAACTGCGCTATGGTGTTGTGAAAAACGTCTTGCTTTAAAACGCTTTTATTTTTGAGTAATGAAAGTATTTGTTCCTTCGTGTTCATATCAATAGGCTCTAGCAAATAATACACGTCGTTCACTTGGTTTTCCGGTTACCATACAAACACCAGGTTCTGTTGGTCCGTCGAACGGAATGCAACGAATGGTAGCTTTGGTTTCTGTTTTGATAAGCTCTTCTGTCTCTGCAGTTCCGTCCCAGTGCGCTGAGAAGAATCCTGTTTTTTCGTCGAGCAATTTTTTGAATGTCTCGTAATCGTCAACCTCAGTCATGTGTCCATTTCTGAACTCCAAAGCTTGGTTGAACATGTTGGCTTGAATGTCTTCCAACAATTGCTCAATGGTGTTTTCAACCCCTTCGAAGGCAACAGTATTTTTTTCAGAAGTATCTCTTCGAGCCAGTTCAACGGTTCCATTTTCCAGATCTTTCGGCCCAATAGCCAAACGAACAGGCACTCCTTTCAATTCATATTCTGCGAATTTCCATCCGCTGCGCTTGCTATCGTCGTCGTCGAATTTCGCAACAATGCCTTTTGCTTTCAGTGCCTTCACCAAAGGAAGAACTTTTTCGCGAATAACTTCCAGCTGCTCAAGTCCTTTGTAGATTGGAACAATTACAGCATGAATAGGCGCTAACTTCGGCGGAACACGAAGTCCCTTATCGTCGCTGTGTGTCATGATTAGCGCGCCCATTAAACGTGTGCTCACCCCCCAAGAGGTTGCCCAAACATATTCTGTATTTCCCTCTTTCGTTGCGAATTTTACATCGAACGCTTTGGCGAAGTTCTGTCCTAAGAAGTGCGAAGTGCCCGCTTGAAGTGCTTTTCCATCTTGCATCAAAGCTTCAATACACAAGGTGTCTAGTGCTCCCGCGAATCTTTCACTTTCTGATTTTCTTCCTTTGATAACAGGCATGGCCATGAAGTTTTCTGCGAACTCTGCGTAAACATCAAGCATGCGCTCTGTTTCTTCAATCGCTTCCTGCGCGGTTGAGTGGGCGGTGTGTCCTTCCTGCCACAAGAATTCAGCGGTTCTTAAAAATAGACGAGTGCGCATTTCCCAACGAACAACATTTGCCCATTGATTTATTAGTAACGGCAGGTCGCGATAGCTCTGAATCCAACCTTTGTAGGTGTTCCAAATGATGGTTTCGCTGGTTGGGCGTATGATTAATTCTTCTTCCAATTTTGCATCTGGATCTACAACAACACCCCCATTTTCTGACTTAAGTCTGTAATGGGTTACAACGGCACACTCTTTGGCGAATCCTTCAACATGCGCAGCTTCTTTACTCAAATAGCTTTTTGGAATCAACAAAGGGAAATAGGCATTCTGATGTCCCGTTTCCTTGAATCGAATGTCCAGTTGATCGCGCATCTTCTCCCAAATAGCATAGCCATAAGGCTTAATAACCATGCATCCTTTCACCTCGCTGTGTTGCGCCAAATCGGCTTGCATCACAAGTTCGTTGTACCATTTGGAGTAGTCTTCTTTTCTAGTAGGAATTTTCTCGGCCATTTTTTTTCTTTTTTCGAAGGAGCAAATGTAAAACCTTATTACCTTTAAACTATCAAATCCATACGATTATGAAAGCGTTACAACGAAATTTTTACTTCTTAATGGCAGTTCTTGCATTGAGTTCTTGTGCAAGTTTTGAAAATTTGACAGACGATCGTACACGTGCCGAGGACGATGAGATGTATTGGAATGGTAAGGAAATGTTTTACGACAATTCTTTGTTGGCTAGCAATTCAGGTTCAGGTTCAGGAGATGATTACTACGATCCGAATTCTGTAACGCGTTCAAATACTGTTAACGGTGGCACCAATCCAAGAGCAACTTTTAATCCTTTAAGCGGTTGGCAGTTAAGTTATGGCTTGAATGCTTTTTCGAATTACTGCAATGGCGGTGGTTACGGAATGGGTTTCGGTTCAGGTGGTTTTAACAATGGCTACGGCGGTTATGGAAACAGTGTTTACGGTTACAATTCATATGGGTACAATCCTTACAGTTCATACAACCCCTATGGTGGTGGATATGGTTATAACCCTTATGGTTATGGAATGGGTGGATTAGGATGGGGTGGAAATGGATACGGAAACGGTTGGTACGGAAATGGATTTAACAACAATGGCGGTTTGTGGGGCGGTTCAACAGGAAATGGGGAAACAGCTAATGTCACCCATCATCACCGCAGACCAACTAGCGTAGGAACGGGAAATTCGTCAACCTATAACCGCGGTGTTTTACAAAAGAGTTTGGTACAGCCTATTGCAGAAACTCCGCGCACTCCAATCCCTGCGAATTCGGCTAGAATTAATGGGGGTAATACGAACTCTGCAAATTCGCGTCCAGCAGCTACTCCAGCTTATACGACTCCTGCAAATACGCCTTCTCCTGCTCGTACTTCTCCGAATTACAGTTCGCCAACTTACGCAACACCGTCTCGTTCAACACCGAATACAACAAGCCCGGCTCACAGCAGTCCGTCTCATTCAACACCTAGTTCCCCATCTCGATCGAAGCCTGCGCAGAGCACCCCATCACACAGTAACCCATCTCATAGCACTCCTTCAAGAAGCACAGCTCCTTCAAGAAGCACGGCTCCTTCTCACAGCTCACCATCGCGCTCAACTTCACCGAGTAAGAGACCTTGATGCGAAGCAAGATTTTTCAAAAGATGCATAGCAAGATGTTGCACAAGGTGCTTCGCAAGGGGGGAGTTGTTTCAATTTTATGTATTTTTTTACTGAGTGTTAATGTTGTTTTTGCGCAGAATGAAGATGATGCCTTGAGATTCTCGAACACTTTTGGTGCTTATTCGAACAGAGCTTTGGGAATGGGAGGTGCGTATGCAGCTCTCGGCGCAGACATCACTAATTTCTTTCAAAATCCTGCCGGCATTGCTGCTTACAAAAAGCAAAACATGGAATTTGGGTTGAGTTTGATTTCACGTTCAACACAGGTCGATTTTAACAACCGAGTTTCTTCAACCGGCGCAACTGGCTTGGGAATAAATACGTTCGGATTTACTTCAACATTCGGAACAGCGGGTTCAGGATGGGGCCCTTGGATTTATGGGCTTGCTTATGGAAGAACGCAGACATTTAAACGGAATTACGATTTAGAGTCAAGCGACAACCAGTCTTCTCTGCTCGATGTTTATACAGACCAATTGAATTACTACAATCCTGCAAATTCCGACGTGGCGTCTTATTTTCCTTTCGGGGCAGGATTGGCGTGGGAAACTTATTTGATAAATCCAGGCACTGTTGACCCCTATGTTCATGTGGGAATAGACAACAACACCTTTACTCGCCGTCAGCATGTTGAAGAGAGGGGGTATATTCGAGAAACGGCTTTCGGTGTTGCTCGAGCTTTTGAGGATAAACTTTTTGTTGGAGCTTCATTTGCCTTTCGGAAAGTAGTTTTTGAAAAGAACTCGACTTACTCAGAGTCTTTTTCTTCCAACGGAACAGCTGTTAATTATTCGTTAATAGAAGACAATAGTACATCCGATGTGGTAACCAAAGGGCCTTCTGTTCAAGCTAAATTGGGAGTGCAATATGTTCCTAGTCCTTATGTTCGTCTAGGAGCGTTTTGGCATTCTACCTGCAAACAATCCATCAGCGATAATTATTTAGCGAAGATGGAAAGTACCATTGGCTCTATTCAATATAGCTATTCTTCTGATAAAAATGTATTTGATTACGGCGTGCAAGTTCCGTCGACAGTTGGAGCTGGAGCAGCCTTAATTCTTGGAAATTTCGGAATAGTTTCTGCTGATTACGAATCAAGTGATTTTTCAAAAATGATTATGTATGGAATTACGGGGGGAACTGCGGAATTCGCTGCTGAGAATTTGGCTATTCAAGAAAACTATAAAAGAGTGCATAAAGGAAAATTAGGTACCGAGTTTCGATTAGGTGATGTTTATCGCTTGAGAGCTGGAATCGGTTATCGCACGTCTGTTTTTACGGATCTTGCGGGAAAATCAAAGGAGCCTCTTTTCAATTGGAATGTCGGTGGAGGGTATAAAAAAGACGATTTCTATTGCGATGGCGCGTTAATGATTACGAAAAATATGGATGGTTATTTCCTCTATGATCCTTCATTGATATCAATGGCCAACACAGATAACTTGCTGGTTCAAGTTAGCTTCTCGTTTGGGGTAAGATTTTAGGCTGTTAAAGAAGCAAGAGCAATCCCGGCCGCAACTGAAACATTCAAAGAGCTGGTTTGACCTTTCATTGGAATGGTAACCAATTGATGTGCGCGTTTCATGAGTTGCGGATTAATTCCATCCTCTTCAGACCCCATGATTATACACAAGCCTAAATTTTGATCACGCGTTTTTTGAAATTCTTGAAGGCTAACAGTTGCCTTTTCAGATAGAATAACGGAACCAATTCCAGAGGCGTGCAGATAGTCCAATGCGTCGAGAAGGTTTTTCACTTTGCAAATATTCAAATGCATGAGCGCGCCAGCCGAGGCTTTTAGAGCATCTTCATTTATTTGAGCTGCACCGACTTCAGGAACAATAATTCCTTTCACTCCGAAACATTCTGCCGAACGACAAATAGCTCCAAAATTCCGAACGTCGGTTACTCGGTCTAGAATAAGAAACAAAGGTGGCTCGCCACTTTCAATTGCATTTATCACCACATTCTCATAATCTGCAAAGGCAATAGGAGCCATGAAGGCAAGAACGCCTTGGTGATTCGAGCGGGTTATTTTATTGAGTTTTATTTCAGGAACAAGAACGAATGGGATTTTTTCTTTTTTCAAACGGTCTTTCAACTGACGCAATTTGTCGCTTCGCAATTCTTTATTGAAAAGAACTTTATCAATGTTTTTCCCTGCATCAAGAGCCTCTTCCAATGGATGAATGCCAATGATTAAATTCGATTTCGTTGATGATGATGTAGTAGGTCTCACGGAGCAAAAGTAAGTCTTATTCGCGGAAAACACGACCCTGACGCCAAGTGTTTACAGCTTGTTCCCAGCTTGTGCGGTATAGACCGTCACGCTGAAGCACGAGTACATTGTCGGAAAGATTGTCTCTTTGATATCGAAATAGGAATGAGAATGACCCCGGAATTGTTTCGTCGCCGTAGATCCAACGCTCGCTGTAGCCCACGTTTTCAACACGTGTTGGTTTTCCGTAAATTATGTAAATCATACCGCGATCTGTTCGCCATCCCGGAACAGTTGTCGAAAAATAAGTGTTGCATGTATTCACTCTTCGAAAGAAAATAGAAATAAGCTCTTTCGCTTTTTCCTCTGATCCTCCGCAATCTTTCCAAAAGTTGCAAAAGCTAGCGTAGGGATCACGTACGTTGTAGATGTATTCAAATTCCGATTTCGAGGTAATGTATCGTAAAGGCGCAATAAGATCTTTCAACGCCGTAGTCGACGGGAATTCCCCATTTGAATACAAGAAAAGCTGCGAAGAGTTTTTAGTGCGAAAGAGATACGATTTATTTTCAGCAATGAAGTTGTAACGGGTTCCATCGAAACTCAAATTTGTTAAACTGAATGACGTTGAATCGGGAATAACGGGTGAGTTGTTGGAGAAGGCGGGGGGAGGAAGATTTGGAATTTCAGTAAGCGCGAAAATCTCTACGGGAGGATATTCTGAATGCGCAAATCTTGGAAAATCGAGGTGAATCGTATCTCCGGTCTTGAAATACTGATCGTAAATAGGAACTTCGGTTGAATTAGCTGTAATACGAATGTCGTACGTACTTGGCTGTTCATTTTTCAAGAAAATAAATTTCTTTTCATGTTGTGCTCTTCGGTTCAAATCTTTAAGTGTAACAGTTACCTCGGAATTTCCGAATGAAATAGGCAGAGGAATTTCTTCACGCCAAACACCGGATTCTTGCATTTGAGGCGGAGTGAATTTGTATCGAAGGGTATCGGCTTTAGCTTCTTTTTTCTTGATTGAAATGACCACCTCAATTTGAGCAGAGAAATTCTCGTGCGTAGATTTGCGAGAATAAAGCAGTTGGTCAGCGTCGAATTCTAGAAGCAATGATGAGGTGTCGTTGCTGCTGTGAATGAGATTTGCCAGTGGCTTGAAGTAAAATTCGTTTGTGCCGAATTGTTTCTCGCGAAGTTTTTTAGGCGCGGAACATGAAAAGAAAAGAACAACAATGAAAAAAAGGATTAATCGATAGAAATTAGATTGGCTCATCGGTTGATTCTTCTTCTTCATTATCAATCGAAGGTAAGCGTTTTTCGAAATTGCTCCCTGTTTTAGCTCCCATTATTTTCATTTTTTTAGCCTTTCCGAGTAGATTGCCGCTACCTGTTTTAAGCTGGCCCATTGCCTTGCTCAAAGTCTTCTGCGCCGTTGCTAAATTGCTTTCAAGTGCTTCGAGAGAACCAACGAATCCTTCTAATTTGTCTATAAATGTTCCCGCTTCTTTCGCAATGCTTTCCGCGTTTTTTGATCGTTTCTCTTGTGCCCAGATGCTGGCCACTGTTCTTAAAGTAGCAAGCAATGTGGTTGGAGAAACTAAAATAATATTTCGCTCCCAGGCAAATGAAAATAGATTGCTGTCTTCGTTGAATGCTGCAATGAGCGCGGGCTCTATTGGCATGAATAACAACACGAATTCGGGTGTCGTTAGTTTGTCGGCCGATTCGTATTTCTTTTCACTCAAAAGTTTTATGTGTGAACGGACACTCTCTAAATGGGCACGCATAGCTGTAGCTTTCTCTTTATCGTCTTGTGTGTTTACGTATGTGTTGTATGCAGTTAAAGAAACTTTAGAGTCAATAATTATATGTTTGTTCTCAGGAAGATTAACAATTACATCGGGACGAATTGTTTTTTCGTCATCGTTCACATCGGAATGTTGAACTACAAATTCTTTTCCCTTCTCTAAGCCGCTTTTTTCTAATACTGATTCCAGAATCATTTCCCCCCAATTCCCTTGGGTCTTGTTATCTCCTTTAAGCGCGCGTGTTAGACTTTCGGCGTTAGCGCCTATGTTAGAACTTGCTTCGCGTAAATTCTTAATCTCGTTTTCCAATCGAGCGGAACGATCCACGTTTTCAAGTTCTGTTTTTTCAAGTTTCGATTTGAATTCATTGATGGTTGTGCGAAGGGGTGTGAGCGTTACTGATAAATGAGATTCGTTCGCTTCGTTTAGTTTCTTTACTCGTTCTTCGAAAATATCGTTACTCAAATTTTTGAATTCAACTTTAAGATTTGCCTTTAAATCTTCCATCAAGAGTTTTTCAGATTCAAGCGTCTTATACGTCGCCTCTAATGCTGCTTTGGTAGTGGCTTTTTCATCAATGAGCGATTCCACGCGAACGCGCATGGCGGCGGTTTCCGCTTTTGCATTTTCAAGTTCGGTCTTATAAAACGAAACGTCGGTTTGGTCAGAAGCGGTTTTTCTGTTCAAGATAAAAACAAAAGCAACAAGAGCTCCGCCTGAAATCGCCCCGATAAAAAGTGAAAGTATATCCATGCTTCAAAATTACCTTCAGGAGTAGGGCATTTCAATATTGTGGAAAAGTATTTTTAGAAACGTGAAGAGAACGTAATTCCAACACGACCATTTTTTAGCTGAAGTCCATTGTTTTCGATGTTCCCAATACCGTAGGTTATAGAGAGGGAGCCGTTTTCTTGTTGAAAGCGAAATCCCAGTCCGGCATCATAATATATTTTCGAAATAGGTTCTTGAATCTTGGCGAAATCAGCAAATAGAAACGATTGTATTTCGGAGCCAAGGTTAACTCCGAAATCACAATTTAGCATAGCGTATTGCGAAGCGTATATGCTCTCTTCAATAAAAGCACGGAGGTTTTTGGTTCCCCCAAGTCTTGAAATTTCATTGTTAAAAAGAGAGTCGCTGAAAAGCCCATTCACTTCGAGGTTTATGTTGCTAAAAAGAAGTTCGGTTAAATTGAATTTGGACCATGCTTTGCCTCGAAGAGCGTATAGCTTTTTTGTTGAAGCACTCGTTTCATATTGAATGGTCCGAGTCCCAGCGAGCCCTTCAATTAAAAAATTAATGCTGTTGTTTGAATTGTTGTTTTTGGAATATCGAAGCGAATAAGTTTTGTTTTGTGTATTTCCGAAAAGCGAGGAAGATTGAAAATGTGTGTTTGAAGATTTTCCTACAGCGGCTGAGAAGCCATTGAGATCGTTTGTTTTAGTTAGAAGTCTTAAGTAGAGGTCGGTTGAAGAAAAAGTCGAATCACGTAGGAAAGACGCGAATTCAAATTGAAACCCAACAGGCAGCCCAGCGGTAAATGGACTGCCTAATTTAAAAGCTAGGCTTTGACTTTTAGGTTGCGGTCGTTTCCAATGAAACTCAATAGTCTCAGCTTGTTTGAGCGCGTTCGATAATTCGAGGTCGATATTACCTGTTAAAATTGATTGACTAGAATTTGGCTTAGGCTGAAGGGCAATAAGTGCTGAAATGACATTGTTTTTTTTGCGGTCGGCTTTGATGGTTATGCTGAATGTCTCGCTGTGCATTCGAATAGAAACTTGTGCATTCGGTTTCAAAAAAGAAATTTGACTTAAAGCATCTCCTATGCTTTGAACTTTATCAGTGCTGTATGGTTGACCAGGTTCATAATTCAAACATCGTTGCAGGGTTCTCTTATTGAATAGGATGTTAGGGGTAATTATTGTATCAAGCAAGATTCGTTTGCCGGGGGAAATGTTCCAGGTGAATTCAGAACTTTTCCCATCAAACATCAAGGTGTCTAGCTCCAATTGAGCATAGGGGTATCCTTTGTTATTCAACCAATGCAATAACTCATTTGGATTTTTGTTCTTTGGAAGAGGAAGATTAAAGCCGAAATATTTGTGACTATGTCTTGACGGTTGAGCGTGTGAAGAGAAAGACCCAAAAGCAAAAAGCAATAAAGTACATCTTACAATGATATGTTGATAACTGCTTTTCAAATATGGGCTTGATTAACTGTAGTTTGAAGTAATTTTGTAATTCAATTTAATAACATGAAAAAATCTGCAAAAGTTTTGTTTTTTGTTTTACTTGGTTTAGGAGTTTTTAGTATTCAATCGTGCAAGAGAAAGCACGAGAAGTGCGCTGCCTACGATCAAGTGAGTCCGCAGAAGTAATATTCAGTTAAACTCGAATGTTACGGTTTGTAGCACTTCGTTACTGAGGCTGCGACTGACTGGGCATGCGTGTGCGTATCTCTGTATTTTTTCTTTCATACTTGCGTCGTAATCTAAATTTGGGAAGATGAAATGAATTTTTATTTCCCCAATACGACGAGGAGTTAGATTCATTGTTTTTTCAATAGTTGCAGTAACCCCCTCAAACTTCCAGTTTCTTTCTTCAGCCGCTATTGCCATTGTTGTAAGAATGCATGTGGCAAGCGAAGTGCAAAAAAGGTCTGTTGGTGAAAATCGTTCCCCTTTTCCTTTGTTGTCTAGCGGTGCGTCTGTATCAAGAATCGTTTTACTTTGATCGTGGATAGCTTCACATCTTAGGTTGCCGGAATATTTTAAAGACATTTTGGTCATAGTCGTTTTTTTTTTCAAAACTAACATAGAAGCACTGAAATTAGTTTTTTTTAGCAGGATATGTTCAACTCTCGTGCACTAACTTTGTGGTATGGCTCGCTACTTTTATCTGCTTATTATACCGTTGCTTTTTTTTGTTTCAATAGCGACTGCGCAGATTGAGACTAAGGAACAAGGGGCGGGCCGCTACACGCGTCAAGTTTATGGAGGGCTTGTTATTCGAACCAACGGTTGGGGCGGCACATATGTTAAGGGCAAGAACAAAGGAGCTTTTATCGTTCGTCAGGTTTCTTACGACTTTAATTTCGTTAAACACGAGAAAGAACAGAAGTCTTATTTTCAAGACCCGAGCGCTCGTCCATTCGTTTTCGGGAAAAAAAACGCTGTTTACAATTTTAAATTGAACTACGGCTACAAAAAAGAAATTGCCGACAAGCAGCGTAAATCAGGCGTTCAAGTGTCTTACGCTTGGGGTGTGGGGCCTTCTGTTTCCTTGCTTAGACCAATTTATTTGGAAGTCCTGATTATTGATCCGAACTTGAATGGATATAGTTTATCAACGGAAAAATATGATCCGAACAAACATTTTGTAGATAACATATATGGCCGAGCAAGCAATTTCTTAGGGTTTAGCGAACTCTCTATTGTGCCGGGGTTTTCGGCCAAAGCATCCATGCTTTTTGAGTATAGTAATTACCGAGACGGTATTAAAGGATTCGAGGTGGGCATTTCTGGAGAGGCCTATCCAAAACGAGTAGAAATTATGTCGAACCAAGTCCTTTCTTCATACCCCGATGGCGCGAAGAATCATTGGTTGTTTGTTTCCGGTTACGTCCATTTTTATTTTGGCCGGAAGTATAATTAGCATTATTCATTAGAAGAGAGAAGTTGAAATATGGAACAAGAAGAGCAGAGAATTCCGAAGCCAAAGTGGCTTAAAGTGAAACTTCCAACCGGAGAGAATTATCGGAAAGTTAGGTCGTTGGTAGATGAGCATAAGCTTCACACCATTTGTGAGAGCGGTAATTGTCCGAATATGGGCGAGTGTTGGGGTGAGGGAACTGCGACATTTATGATTTTGGGAAATATTTGTACCCGTTCTTGCGGATTTTGCGCGGTGTCTACCGGAAAGCCTTTGGAGGCCGATCCGTTTGAACCAGCTCGTGTTGCGAATTCGGTGAAGCTGATGGGCGTGAAGCATGCGGTTATCACTTCCGTGGATCGCGACGACCTTGCCGATGGAGGGTCTGAGATTTGGGTTAAGACAGTAGAATTGGTTCGCGCTAAATCGCCAGGAACGACGATGGAAACATTGATTCCTGATTTTGCTGGAAATTGGGAGAATCTGCAACGCATCATTGACGTTGCGCCTGATATCGTATCTCACAATTTGGAAACTGTGCGACGACTGACCAAACAAGTTCGCATTCAAGCAAAATATGATCGTTCCCTAGAAGTTTTGTTCAGATTGAAAAAGGGAGGAATGCGCACGAAAAGTGGAGTTATGCTCGGGTTAGGCGAAACGAGGGATGAAGTTTTAGAGACTATGGAGGATTTGAGGTCGGTTCAAGTAGATGTCTTAACTTTAGGCCAATACCTTCAGCCCACTCGCAAACACTTACCAGTTCAAGAATTCGTGACTCCAGAGCAGTTTAAGGAGTACGAAGAAATTGGATTAAAAATGGGATATCGATTCGTTGAAAGTGGTCCGCTGGTTCGCTCTTCGTATCACGCTGAAAAACACCTGTTTTAAAGAATATTCGTTGGGAAGGAAAAAAAAGCGAATAAAAAGCGTTCAATCGTTTTTTGAGTAAGCATTTCTCAATTATCTTGCGCCAAAATGAACTAATAGTTTAATCTAGCATTTATGAAATTAAAAAATTTACTTTTATCCTCTGGAGTTGTTTTAGCCGCCACTGCAGCAGTCGTTATGGTGAATAACAACGGTCAGCGTGCGAGCTTTGCGCCGCGCAACGTTCAAGCTGAAGGGTATAACGAATCTGTGGATATTTTAAAGAAACTTCGTGGTAACCTTATTACAGGAAACTTTGAAGTAACTGACGTTGTTGAAATGACAGCGGCGGTGAACGATATTGATCGTTTGCAAGGCAATCGTGAATTAAATATGAGTTGGTGGGAAATGGGTCCTGATAATATTGGTGGACGCACCCGCGCAATCTTGGCTTTAACAGACAATGTGATATTCGCAGGTTCTGTAACTGGTGGTTTGTACAAATCTACCAATGGCGGAAACAACTGGTCTCGCGTAGAATCTCTAGATACATTCGGAAAAGTAATGTCAATCAGTTCGATTGATGCTACTGAAGACGGTGCGATATACGTTGCAACAGGTAGTCAATTTGAATCTAGTGGCGATGGTAGCGGATCGAGTGGAGCAATCGGTTGTGGAATGTATCGTTCGACTGACCAAGGAGCTTCTTGGCAGTTAGTTCCAGGAACAGATCCAGCTGAATTTACAGCAGGTGACAATTGGGCTTACATCAATGATGTGAGTGCAGATGCTAACATTGCAGGAAGAATCTGGATTGCAGGTGCCGATGGAGTTGGATATTGGGAGCCTGGTATGACAGCTCCGAACATGAGTGTATCTGGTATTCCAAATACAGGCGGACACGATATTGAATGGTCTACAGACGGAACGGTTTGTTACGTGGGTGTATCAAACGGACGTATATACCGCTCTTTGGACGGCGGAACAAGTTTCTCGCAAGTGGGGGCCTCTTCAGGGATGAGCAACAAACAACGCACGCGTATATCTATTTCTCGTGATGATTCAAACGTTGCTTATGTATTGTATGCTCAAGGCGGAATTATGGGTGGCGTGTATTACACAAATGATAAAGGAAATTCATGGTCAGTGAAATGGCCTACAGGTATTGATAACGTATATGAAGTGTTTGGTGAAAACGGTCAGGGCTACTACGATTTAGCATTAGCAGTTAAACCAGGTGATCCAGGCGTATGCTGGGTTGGTGGAGTGACCTTGTGGAAAGCTGGTGCGAACACCCAACCGGAACAGATTGCAGCGAACTTCGATTTCGGTAGTTCTCAGTATTATGTGCACAGTGACATTCAAACATTTGAAATTGCTCCGAATGGAGATTGGTTTATAGGTTGCGACGGGGGAGTATTCAAGTCAATAGATGGAGGTAACACCTTTACGGCCATTAACCGTGGTTACAACGTAACGCAGTTTTATGGAATTGCTCACGGCGGTGGATATGCAGCTATGGGTGGTGCACAAGACAATGGAACAATCTTGATTCCGGGAATGGAAAATTCCAACTTCAATACAATCTCTTGGCAGCAAGGTGTTTCAGTTGGTGGCGGCGACGGATTTGATTGTGAAATTTCAAACGTAACTGTACCGGGTGTTAATGTTGCTTTCTCTTCTGTTTATTTTGGAGCAATCAGTCGATTCAATGCTCAAGGTTCGGGTGGAGAATTCTACGACGACGAAGTTCTTGCAGTAATTGGAGATGATGGAGAGGCAGGTTCTTTCTTCACAACAATGCGCTTGTTCGAAAACACCAACGATGAAAACTCGCAACAATATGTGTGGTTGGTGAATAACCGTGATTTCGATTTATTTAGTTCTGTGAACGGAACAGATACGACTTGGTTAGACACGACATTGTATACGCAGAACATGACCTTGCCATTCCCATACAGATTCCCTGTTGGTGATACGCTTAATTTCTGGGAGGTGTTAGATCGTCCAGCGGTTTATTCAACCACTCCGTTAACGGCAGATCCGAACTACCCATGGTTAGAAGCACAGGCTTTGACGTCTACTGTAGATTCAACTATTTGTGACACGACTATTGTGGGTTACCAAGACGTTATAGATCAGATTACCGAGCAAACGGTAACAATTTATTGGTCAGATACCATTATCAACCCAATAACAGGAGCTCAAATTATTGTTAATGACAGTTCAATTGTTGTGGTAGGAGTGGATACAACGTTCATCAATGTTCCTATTCTAGATATTCAGTGTACAACAACTACTTGGTACTACTACGCCGCCGATCAGCTAGAAAACGTTCGTGAAAAATGGCAGGTGCAGGACAAGTTCACTTCAATCTTTGTTACAGGATTTTACGGAACAGAAGGATTGTGGATGACTCGTCAAGCATTAAACTTCAACACTTCTCCTGATTGGTGGAAAATAGGCAATGCACCTGGATCAGGTGTGAAAGCTTATGAATTCTCGAAAGATGGAAACACGCTTTATTATAGCAGCTGGAGTGGAACGTTGTATAGAGTAACCGGATTTAATCAAGTTTGGAGTGTAGATGATATTTCGAACCTAACAACTCAAACGTTAATCACAAATGCGGGTGGAACTATCACAAGTATTGCTTGCGATGCAAACAATACTGATCACGTCGTTATTACGGTAGGTGGTTACGGAAGTGTAGCGGGTGGAAAAGTAAGAGAGTCTTTCAACGCCACAGCGACAACACCAACCTTTACAAACATTTGGTACAACACGTCTCCTTTGAACAAGATGCCAATCTATTCCTCAATAATCGATGTGAGTGATCCTTCAGGAAACACCATCGTCCTTGGTACAGAGTATGGAGTTTGGGCTACCAATGATGGTGGAACAACATGGACGCACAGTTCTGGAGTTTCATCTGGAATACCAGCAGAGCCAATGGCAGGTGCAAGTGTAGGTTCTTTAGCTTATGTTCCTGTATTCGACTTACGTCAGCAGCAAGTTGGACAGCGTCCATACATGAACCCAGAAAACTACGGAGTAATCTACGCAGGTACACACGGACGTGGAATCTTCCGCAGCGATGATTTCTTCTCTGTAGATGTTGCAGAAAACAATGGTGCAGGTGTAGACGGAAATGACGTAAGCTTATCGGTTTATCCAAATCCAACAACAAACACAGCATTCGTTAACTTGAATGTTACTTCAACAGTAAACCAAGCATATGTTCAAGTTTACAATGTAAACGGACAATTAGTGAAGAGTGTAAATGTTGGTCAATTAACCCCAGGATCACACAAAATTGATTTGGGAGTTGAATCTCTTGCAACAGGAACATATGTAGTGAAAACGATTGCGGGTAACGCAAGCGGAACAGCTAAATTCATTAAGCAATAAGAAATTCCGAAAGGAAGGAAAGAGGCCCGTGAGGGCCTCTTTTTTTGTGGGTGTTTTCTATTTAATGACTTACTTTCGTTAGAAGCAACTGAGTTAAGGAAATGAGCACATACAGAGCAGCAATAAACGGGTTTGGTAGGATAGGCAGAACTTTGCTCAAAGAAGCTTTGCGCAGAGATGAGTTGGAGATAGTTGCTGTGCATGACTTGGCAGATATGCATACATTGTTGCACTTGCTTAAATACGATTCAACACAAGGCATTTTTGAGATGTCAATTGAATCAGTTGATGAAAATACAGCAATTATTGGAGGAAGAACGATTCGTTTTTTTCAGAACGTGTCGGAGTTTCCGTGGAACGAGATGAACGTTGATTTGGTTTTTGAATGTTCAGGAACCATGAAAACGGAAGCCCAATGTGAAAAACATATTTCTGACGGAGCTACTCGTGTTTTATTGTCGGCCCCTTCAGAAGATCAAATGCCCATGTGGATCGTTGGTGTGAACGACCATCAGATTAATTTAGACAGAAGAATTATTTCTTGCGCTTCCTGCACGACAAATAATGCAGCACCCGTTATTCAATTGATAGACGATGCCTATGGTGTTGAGAGTTGCTATATTTCAACTGTTCATTCGTACACCGGTGATCAAAAGCTGCACGATGCGCCGCACAAAGATTTACGCAGGGCAAGAGCAGCAGCGACATCTATTGTTCCAACCACAACAGGTGCAGCCAGAGCATTAACCAAGGTATTTCCTCATTTGAGCGAACGTTTAGGCGGATGCGGTATTCGAGTGCCTGTTCCGAACGGATCACTATCAGATTTGACCTTTATGGTAAGAAATAGAACTACAGCTAGTGAGGTCAATGAGCTTTTTGAAAAATGGGCAAACACACATCAGAGTATTCTTGAAGTGTCCAACGAACCTTTGGTTTCAAAAGATATTGTTGGAAACAAACACAGCTGCATTATTGATGCGGAACTGACTTCCGTGATTGGATATATGATTAAAGTTGTCGGATGGTACGACAACGAAATGGGATACAGTAACCGACTTTTAGACGCAGCACAAAAACTAAAAACACACTAAATGGAATTTTATCACTTCATATTGTACGGCATGCTGGCTGTGGTGAAATTCGTCATTACGCCATTTACTATTTATGCCACAGGAAAGGAAAACATTCAATTTGGCGAAGTGGTTTTAACAACAGGGACAGGCGCTGCTGTTGGTGTTTTGTTGTTTTATTATGGAGGAACTTATCTCTTTAAATGGACGAGTCATTTGAAGTCGAAAAAGAAAAAACCTGTTTTCACGAAAGGAAGAAGAAGGATTGTTTTTATAAAGAATAAGTTTGGGCTTATCGGATTTATAGCTATTTCAGCAATAATTTCGGTGCCCATAACCTCATTGCTTGCAGCGAAGTTCTTTAAGCACAACCGATTTACGCCACTTTGGCTTATCTGTGGATTCATGGTTTGGTCTTTAATACTCTCCTCTGCGGCCTATTACATCAAAGGATTATAAATGAAAAAGTACAAGGTAATCCTTTGGGATTTAGACGGTACCCTTTGGGATTTAAATGGAAATACAACCATTGCTCTCACGCAGTTATTTCATCGATTTGAGTCGAGTAACTTCCGAAATATTTCGCTTGAACATTTCTTGAAATGCTATCCCAAACACAACGAAAGAGTTTGGGCTTTGTATCGCGAGGGGAAAATTGCGAAAGAAGATCTTCGGAACAAGCGTTTCATTGATTTATTTGATGAAGTGAATGCGGAGTATGATTTAGATTTTGTTGATTTATTCGCCACGGAATTCCTAGCGGTGTGTCCGCGTTTACCGCATCTTATTGAAGGAGCTCGTGAAATTCTAGAGCAGACGAAGGGGAATTACACGCATGTGATCTTGACCAATGGGTTTATCGAAGTGCAAGGATTTAAAATGGCTGCCGCTGAGATTGAGCATTATTTTTCTACGATTGTATACAGTGAAGAAGCGGGGGTACGAAAACCACATGCTGCTATTTTTGAATTGGCCTTGCAGCGTGCTAATTGCAATGCAGAAGAAGCTTTGATGATAGGAGACGACTGGGATGCAGATATTTTAGGAGCACGAAATGCAGGAATAGATCAAGTTTTTTTTACCGCTACTGAAAAGCGTTTGGCAGAATTACACTTCGGGAAATCGGTACGACACAACTATGTTCCTACCTTTACCATTGATACTTTGGATGAATTGAAAAATATAATTTAATATGGAAAACAACAACGAAACACCTCAACCGATAAGCATTGAATTAACTGAAAATATAGCGGAAGGTACCTATTCGAATTTGGCTGTTATAACGCACAGCACCTCTGAGTTTGTACTTGATTTCATTCGTGTTATGCCGAATGTGCCAAAGGCAAAAGTTCAATCTAGAATCATAATGACTCCGCAACATGCGAAACGCTTAATGAAAGCATTGCAAGAAAATATTTCTAAGTTCGAAGTTCAGAATGGAGTAATTAAGGAAGGCGTTTCCGATGTACAATTTCCAATGACCTTCGGCGGACCTCAGGGGCAAGCTTAAGCGAAGAGAGGCATTATTGCTCCTTGTAGTTCCGTGTTGAAAAACGGCGTATTTTTTCCTCGCGATTGCCAATTGCTGTTTAAGACTTTCGTCGTGCCTTTGGTTGAAATGAGCGTAAGACGAGCAGGTTGCCCAATTTCCATTTGAATAGGAGGAATGTTCGCTGAAAATTCTGCGCCAATAGTGAATTTTTCTATCAGCGTTTCAATGGGCACTTCGTTTTTCACCGCACTGAATATGGTTTGAAAGGAAATTTCAATTCCGCTTATTCCGAAGTTGGCGTATTCAAACTCGAGCTCTTTGTTCTCTATGACCAAAGGCGTATGCTGGCTTTCTATGGCGTCAATGGTCCCGTCAACAAGTCCATTTATTAGAGTTTTTCTATCTGCATTGCTGCGGAATGGGGGCCATGTTTTTTTGTTGCTGTCATAGTCAATCATATCTTCATGCGTGAAGGAAAGTTGGTGAGCTGCAATAGAGCACGTCACTTGCAAATCATCTTTTTTCGCTTTGCGAATCATTTCAATTCCCTTCGCGGTGGAGATACTATAAAAGTGAAGGCTTCCGCCGGTGTATTTCAATAATGCAAGATCACGCTGAATTCTCAGCGTTTCACTCAATTCACTTGCACCCTTCAATCCCATTTTCACACTCGTTTTTCCTTCGTGCATTTGCGCTTTAGGATGCACCGAATAATCATTCGGTGCAACGAAGATTCGTGTGTTCGTTTGCTTCGAATACTCAAGTGCGCGCATCATGAGTTCAGTAGATACTGCATGCTCATCCTCTGTAAATCCGACAGCACCAGCTTTTTGAAGTTCAGCAAATTCGGTGAGTTGTTTTCCTTTCATATCTTTTGAAAGAGACCCTAGAGGTAATATTTGAAAGGACAGTGTGTTTTCTTTGGTTAGAAACTGAACAGCGCCTTGATTGTCTGTCACTGGCATAAGAGAAGGCATCAAACAAACGCGTGTGAATCCCCCTTTTTTCGCAGCGGCAATGCCACTGCGCAATGTTTCGTTTTGTTCAAATCCAGGTTCCCCAAAATTGGCTCGAAGATCTGTAAAGGCAACGGATAGAATATGGTCTTTTCCTGCTATGATTTTTGATTTTCCAACGGGTAGATTTTTACCGATGGCTGAAATAATGCCATTGGTTAATTCTACATCCATAATCTTTAAATGATGCTTCGAAAGAGGCGAAAAGAGTTTGGCGTTTTGAATCAGTGTTTTCATATTTTCGATTTCCATATTTTAATGAATACGATTTCCAATGCAATAAACAACAGCGCTGCGTAGATTAAATATTTCCACAATGAAATGCCTCCACCTAATTCAGTGGCAAGCGCTTGAAGCATTTCCGGGTCGGCATCTTTTACAGAGAAATTATTCAGTCCAATTTGTTGCGCCAGTTTCATGAGCTCATCAGCATCAATCAATTCGACATTGCTTTCGGTGTTGTTGAAGTTCATAGCCAAGGGCATAACATTTACTCCATTTTCTTTCACAACATAAAAGCCAGCGTCATTCATTTCAATGGGAAGAAAAACATCTGTTTCTCCGCCGAGGCTTCGCGATTGTGCAATGAATGTTTTGGAATTGTTTGTTCCGCTTATCTCGAAAAGTCCTTCCGCCGAAGTTGGCGTTTGACTTAAGGTTAGGTAGGATTCTTTTCCTAATTGATAGTACAAAGCTTGCACTTCAGCGCTTGTCTCTGCTGCACGAAGCAAGCTTACTGGAAACAACGCGTGCGACAGAAATGTGCTTTCTGTTTTTAGACTAGTTACGGATGAGACAAACAACCTTCCTTTTCCATGGTTTGTCTGTGCAAGCAATGGAGAATTATCTTGAAATGAAATTAAAGGAATGGATTTAAAATTACCATTATTCAGCGGAAAGTGCAAAGTTGCCGATGGAAGTGAGGCGTTGTTTTGAAGCTTTTCAAAAGCAGGGCTGTAGAATGGATTGCTTAGATCAACCATGTTTGCTGCTAATGCTGTATTCGATTTTGCACCGAGCTGAACACTATTGCACCGTCCTAGAAAATTGTTGTAGCTCAATAAGTCTGAAAGCGTATGCGGAATGATAAAGACGGATCCCCCTTGGTCGATGTAACTTGAAAGGTCACCAATTAGTTGAGGAGAAAGTGTTTGAATTCCTTGAACGATAACGAAGTTAGAAGATTGAATTGCTTCTGTATTTATTGAAGTTTCATTGATAGTGCTGAAATTGTATTGCGGGTCGTTATCGAAAAGTTGAGCCACGTTTTGTTGTTCGCTTCCAACTAGATTCAGGATATTAATTTTTTCTGAAATGGAATACGCGAAATAATGAACGTCGTCGAAGACGAGAGGGAAATCGTTTATTCTAACGCTGCCGTAATGAAATCCCGTTTGAGTTGTGCTGAAAGCAATTGGAACTGTTACAATGCCCTTGGGCGGGAGAGTAACCCCACTTACTGCTTTTTGTAATCCATCAAGTTCAAGACTGAGGGGAGCATTTTCAATAAGTTCAGCGCTGTGGTTTTGAATCACAACGAGCAATGTGTCCGAGTTGTTTAAAATTCGCTGCGGAGTTGAAAAGTAAAGGGAGTCAATACTTAAGTTTTTCTGAACTTCTCTTGTTGCAGGAATGGCAGTGATGATTTCATTTTCGGCATTTGGAATTTCTTGAATTTCACTGGTGTTTCGTTGAAAATCTGAAAGCCAATAATACAGGTGTATGTCAGCAGCGGATTTATTCATTAGGTCTCGCTGACGTTCGAAAACAGCGCTGATTTGTTTTGTCTCTGGGCTGAAAGAGATGCTTTGAATCGATTGGAGCGCTTCATCTTTAGAAAGAAGACGCTGATCTCCGCCTTTGAAATTATTTGAAATGATTTGGAATCGATCGTTGTTGGAAAAAGAACTAACTAATGCAGTTGCCTTTTGTTTGGAAATTTCCAAAAATGA
>Ga0208483_1000017_pt1 | contig 36693 bp, 28 predicted proteins | sample LakMenE01Jun11ns_FD_150659 | JGI IMG/M metagenome (GOLD analysis project Ga0208483, IMG submission 150659) | Freshwater microbial communities from Lake Mendota, WI - 01JUN2011 deep hole epilimnion ns (SPAdes) | ecosystem: Environmental > Aquatic > Freshwater > Lake > Epilimnion/Euphotic zone ... | reverse complement strand
TCCGATTCCACTCGGAAGAAAGGTATCCGGCCAACCTGTGTCCACCCCAAGTTTGCACTGCATGAATTTGAAGCGAGAGAACAAAGGCCACCAAAAAAGCGGGAATAGCTAAAAGCCAGAGAAATCTTCTCTTTCGCTTTTTCTTCGGTTGAACAACTATTTTTTCCTCAGGGGTTTCCAATTGTACAAAAATAACCCTTGCAGAACGGATTTCCGAACAAATATTACTTCTGTTGCAAAGAAGTATTGTGCTGCTTCAATACTTCAACAAAGAGATCTCTGTTTTCTGGACTAATAATCACTAAAATCCTTCCATTATGATACAAGGCCAAACGCTTCAAAGACGCGGCTGGAGAGCTAATGGGATTGTTCGTGTATTTGTAATGTGTAATGTCGGAAATATCTAGTGTTGGAAAAGGAAAAATGCCACAAAACACTTTCAACTTTCCGTCTGAAGTTATGGTGTAATGTGTATTGAAAATTATCGAAAAAACGAAAGCTGTCAGCGGTATGTATAGTGCCAACATGGTTAAAGACTCTCGAACGTTTAAATATCCCGTAATCATAAAGACGACTATTACCGGACCGAAAATCCACCAGCTAATGCCGCTTTTCATCTTAAAATTCGCCCCTGGTATCATGGCCTATTAAAAGATCGAATGAAAAACTACTATAAAGAAGTCGAGAAATTTCTGCGGCTTCCATACCAGTAAAAAGGCAATACCAAATGCAGCTCCTGCCAAGTGTGCATCGTGCGCAATTGCAGTATTCATCTTCTTATTCATGTAATATTCCAATCCGAAAAACAGAATAATTGCCGCCCATCCGGGTAATGGCAAAATGAAGAAAAACAAAAGTTCTGACGTTGGAAACATGAACATATAAAGCATCATGACTGCGCTGACCGCGCCTGAAGCCCCAACACTTGTGTAATAGATATTGTCGCCATGCTTTTTCAAAGCGGGCAAGGTGGCAAATGCCGCGGCTCCCAAATACAACAAAGCAAATAATGCTGTTGGCATGTAATGTTCAACCGCTCTACCAAAGCTGAAGAGTGCAAATAAATTGAAGAACAGATGTCCCATATCTGCGTGGACAAGTGTGTGCGACCAAATGCGATAAATCTCTTTGTTGTGCTTCACCCGATAGGGAGAAAGAGACAATTTCGAAAAGAGTTCCGAATTCGAAAGCGCTTGCCAAGAGACTATTCCTGTAACAAGGCACAATAAAACAGTTAGTGAAAGTTGCATAATTTATTTTAGCTGGAATGGTCACTTACAATAACCCATCTTCCATTGATTCGTTTCCAAAGCAACGTAAAATGTCCGCTTAATGTATCTGAGCTTCGAAATAAATTCCAACGGCCGTCAACATATGCGTTCTTTCCGTTCAACACTTCAATGCGAAGTTCTTCAAAACGTAATGTTCCCATTTTTTCTCTGGAAGGATATGAGCGCTGGTAGCGTTCTAGCGAAGATTTCCAACCTAAAGTAACGCCGTCCTTTCCTAAAAAACGAAGCGAGTCACTTTCCCAATATCCGTTCATGAAACCAACAAGATCTCCCGCATTCCAGGCTTTCTGCTGAGAATTCATGGTGGACTTTATTTCCTGTTGAATGGAAGAAACAGAAGAACATGCTTCAAACAGGAAAGCAAAAATTACAAAGCCAAAGATTCGAATCTTATACATTGAAACGGAAGTGCATGATATCTCCGTCTTGCACCACATATTCCTTCCCTTCCACCGACATTTTACCGGCTTCTTTAACAGCTGCCTCAGATTTAAAGCTTAAGAAATCTGCCAACTTAATGACTTCCGCGCGAATGAATCCTTTTTCGAAATCGGTGTGAATAACACCTGCTGCTTGCGGCGCTGTATAACCTTCGTAAATAGTCCACGCACGAACTTCCTTCACTCCTGCTGTGAAGTAGGTTTTCAAATTCAAAAGACGATAAGCAGCTTTAATAAGCTTCGAAACACCTGGCTCTTCAAGTCCAATATCTTGAAGGAACATTTGACGTTCTTCGTATGTGTCTAAAGAAGCGATGTCTGCCTCAATAGCAGCACCGATAACCAATACCTCTGCGCTCTCGTCCTTCACTCCTTCTCGGACTTGCTCAACATAAGCGTTTCCGCTTGCCACTGAACCTTCGTCAACGTTGCACAAATACAAAACAGGTTTTGCCGTCAACAACTGCAATTCACGAAGAAGAACAATTTGTTCTTCATTCTCAGGAAGCTCGGTACGAGCGCTCTTTCCTTGTTCTAGAGCAGCTTTCAAGCGTTCTAAGTAATCGAACTGTTTTTTTGCTGTTGAATCTCCAGCCTTCGCTGCACGCTGAACTTTCGCAATGCGCGCATCCACAGCTTCAAGATCCTTCAACTGCAACTCAATATCTATAATTTCTTTGTCGCGAAGTGGGTTCACAGATCCATCTACGTGCACCACATTCGGGTCGTCGAAACAACGCAAAACGTGAATAATAGCATCTGTTTCGCGAATGTTCGCTAAAAATTTATTTCCAAGTCCTTCTCCCTTCGAAGCTCCTTTCACCAATCCTGCAATGTCAACAATTTCAATGGTTGTAGGCACTATACGCTCGGGAGTGATAAGCTCTGCAATATCTGTCATGCGCTCATCTGGAACGGTAATCGTTCCTACGTTTGGCTCAATGGTACAAAACGGGAAATTAGCTGCTTGAGCTTTCGCGTTCGACAAACAATTGAACAACGTTGATTTCCCCACATTCGGAAGACCTACAATACCGCACTTTAACGCCATGATTTTTGAATTAGGGTGCAAAGATAAAGGCAAGTGTTCACTTTTCCACAATCAACAAACACATACCTTTTCGACCTTAATTAAAAACTACTTTCGCAAAAAAATTCTTCAATGGTTTCTAATCAAGAACTTTCGCGAATAGCCTCTCAAGTGAGACGTGATATCGTGCGAATGGTCCACGCTGTGAACAGCGGACACCCGGGAGGAAGTTTAGGCTGCACCGATTTCTTGGTGAGTCTTTATTTCCGCCAAATGACAATTAACCCAACAAGCTGGAACATGAACGGTGAAGGAGAAGACCTCTTCTTCTTGAGTAACGGGCATATCTCTCCCGTTTTCTATTCAGTGTTGGCGCGTTCAGGTTACTTCGATGCGGCTGAATTAGCAACCTTCAGAAAAATAAACACACGTCTTCAAGGACACCCTACCACGCACGACGGCCTTCCTGGAGTGCGTATCGCAAGCGGTTCACTTGGTCAAGGCATGAGCGCAGCTGCTGGAGCAGCACAAGCAAAAAAATTAAACAACGATCCGAAACTTGTTTTCACTCTTCACGGAGATGGTGAATTGCAAGAAGGTCAAATTTGGGAAGCCGCTATGTATTGCGCGCATCACAAAATTGACAACATCATTAGTACGGTAGATGTAAACGGACAACAAATCGATGGCCCGACAGAGGCCGTTATGTCTTTGGGAAGTTTACGTGCAAAATTCGAAGCCTTCGGTTGGAAAGTATTGGAAACAAACGGACACGACCTGGAGCAACTGAACGCTACAATTGATGAAGCGAAGAGCCTAACCGGAAACGGTTATCCGATTATGATTCTCATGACGACTAGCATGGGTAAAGGTGTTGACTTCATGGAAGGCACTCACAAATGGCATGGCGTTGCTCCGAACGACGAGCAATTAGCAAATGCATTGGGACAGTTAGAAGAAACCTTAGGCGACTATTAATAAAAGAGACATGCTAGAATTCGATTTATCACCCGCGAACGACACTCGCTCTGGCTTCGGTGCTGGACTTCATGAATTAGGTCAGAAAAATCCTAAAGTAGTGGCATTGTGTGCCGACTTAATTGGCTCTTTGAAAATGGATGCTTTCAAAAAAGATTTTCCTGAGCGCTTTTTTCAAGTTGGAATTGCAGAAGCAAATATGATGGGTGTCGCCGCTGGAATGACCATTGGCGGATACATTCCATTCACTGGAACGTTCGCGAACTTTTCTACAGGAAGAGTTTACGATCAGATAAGACAAAGCATTGCATACAGCGATAAGAACGCTAAGATCTGTGCTTCTCACGCTGGGCTTACCTTGGGTGAAGACGGTGCAACACATCAGATATTAGAAGACGTTGGGATGATGAGCATGCTTCCGGGCATGACTGTTATTAATCCTTGCGATTACAATCAAACCAAAGCTGCTACTCTAGCAATCGCAGATCATCACGGTCCGGTTTACTTACGTTTCGGAAGACCGAAAGTAACGAACTTCACTGCTGTAGATCAGAATTTCGAAATCGGAAAAGCATGGCACATTCACGAAGGAAACGACGTGACAATCATAGCAACTGGACACCTTGTTTGGGAAGCTGTTGAAGCTGCTCGCGAATTGGAAGCTGAAGGAATTTCAGTTGACCTGATTAACATTCACACCATTAAGCCCTTAGATACAGAGGCCATTGTGAGAAGCGCAATGAAAACCGGAAAGGTTATCACATGCGAAGAGCACATGATCACGGGTGGGTTAGGAAGTATGGTTGCACAAGTATTAGCAAAAGAAGCTCCTTCTGTTATGGAATTCATTGGCGTGAACGACAGCTTCGGCGAAAGCGGAACACCTGATCAGTTGATGGAAAAATATGGATTGAAGTCGAAGAATATTATTGCTGCAGCTAAGGGGTTGATGGAAAACTAGGAACTTCGTAATTGGAAAATCGAAGATTTTATTCCTACTTCGTAATTGGAACTTCGTTATTCCTATTGCATAATTGGAACTACGTTATTCCTACTGCGTAATTCCAACTGCGTAATTTGAACTACGTTACTCCTACTTCGTAATTCCTATTTCATAATTGGAACTGCGTTGTTAGAAATTCGACTTGAAATTTATCATAATGAAAAAGATATTTTCAACCATACTTCTGGTGCTTGTCGCATTTGGAATATTCGCGCAAACCAAGATATACAGAGGTAATTCAACCAGTTATTTCGATTGCGTTTATACGCTGAAAGAAAATAAAGTTTACACTGGAAATTCAACGAGTTATTTCGAATGTGTTCTAACCCTATCAGGCGATAAAATTTACCGAGGAAATTCAACGAATTATTTCGATTGTCTTTACATCATCAAGGAAAACAAAATATACAAAGGCAATTCAACAAGTTATTTCGATTGTCTCTATACCATAGAAGGCGGTAAAGTCTACAAAGGAAATTCCACCAGCTATTTCGATTGTCTCACAACCATTGACAAATCAAAGGTCTATCGCGGGAATTCAACAAACTATTTTGATTGCATACTAACCGTAGATGGACTAATTCCAGAAGCCCTTCTAGCCGTCCTCGCCGGTTCGTTTTAACTATCTTAATTTATTTTAGTTGCTTAGTTTAGAAAAATACTTAATTTTATTTCGAGAAAAGAATAATTTATATAACCCGGCACAAAATGCGAAGCACAATCCTACTATTTATTTTCCTCATCGTAAGTTCTTTAAATGTTTATGCTCAGAATTTAAAAACAATATATGCAAGAGGTGGCGAAGGAAAAAACGTCAATTGGCCGGCAATTAAAATTCAAGAGGAAAAAGATAAAGAGGGACCTGGTTTTTTTTACATGGTCTGTTTTCAAGGTTGTGTTCCAAAAAGAGCATCTTCAACCCTTCCTGGGCAAGGTGCTAAATCATATTCTGTAAATAATCTGAATGATGGCAATCCCATGACTGCATGGGTAGAAGGCAAAAGTGACTATGGTATAGGGGAATACTTTGAGGTAAATGCCGATGATATCAACATCATTTACAATGGATACCAATCATCTCCAACTAACTGGAAGAATAATTCTCGTGTAAAAAAGTTCAAGGTTTATAAAAACAACAATCCTATCTGTTATCTGGCACTTACAGATGAAATGGGGAGTCAGCACTTCGATTTACCAGTGAACAAAGACTATAGTGGAGACTACCTTCACACGTTCAGATTTGAAATTATGGAAGTATATCCTGGTGACAAGTGGCCAGATGTTGCAATATCCGAATTGGACCAAGCCTCCTGCTGCTTTTCAACTAACACAACCATCTATTCAAACAACGGTCAGATTGGTTACGATGAACTTGGAACTCATGCGCAAATCACAACCATTGATTTAAACACCAACGAAACGCAGGAAGCCGAGATTGTAAAACTCAATTCACAAATTCACACCAAACTCTATCAAATCAGCACAGCAACCAAGTCTATTGACATTACAGTCAACCACCCTATTTATGTTAAGAATGTTGGATTCGTTTCTATTGCACGACTGCAAACCATCTTCAAAACAGATAATTTCACAGATTTAATAAATCATGTTGACGTTCTAACTTACAATTCTGAAACGAAAGCGACCGAATACGAAACTCTTACCGGCATCACTGAAAAAGAAGGCAGATTTGAAACATTTACCATTTCTGAAGTTTCATCCGTTGGCGCTTATATCGCAAACGGATTCATTACTGCTATTTATAAGTAGTCGCTTTCTTCATTGCAAGAATTCATTTCTCACTCTTTCTCGTTGCGAATTATTTTGAATACACAATATTCAAAATATTTGCTTGTTGTTAATTTGAATCCATAAATAATTAATGATGAATTGAATCTCTACATCTTCAACTGTTTCTAACCCTTAAAACTGAAGATTATGAGAACATTCACCCTTGCATTTATTTGCCTGATCTACTCAGGAACAACATTCTCAATTAATCAAAATCCGAAAAATTGGGAACACGGGTATTTATTTGAAAAGCAAAACTACAACGGTACCACTTATGTATATATCGATCCGAATGGCAAATTCATTTGGGTAGATGATTCTCCTTCTAAGGAAGTTAAGACCATTGATGGAGTTTGGAAACGCAATCCAATAAATAAAAGCTTAAGTTTTTATTCTGAAGACATAGACGATGCCCGCTATTTAGGCAATTCGCTGACCGTATTTGAAAACGGATTATTCAAGCAAGACCAGAAGAATCCTGTTTTCAAACTAGCAACTGAAAATATTACAGCTTTAATGTTACCTCAGATTCTTGAGCAAATAAACACTCCTTCTGAATACAGAGAACTTTTTTCGCTTTACGAAATAAACAATCGTCAAAAGAAATTTTCATGGGAAATCCCTACCTCCATGGAAAGTAACTTGAGCATGGTTCTAGAGGAAATTAAAAACAACAACAAAACAGCTCAAACATGGTCGAATAAAGAATATGCTAAAAGTAAAGAAACCCGTGAAGAATGGAGCAAGATCTACCCAAAGGCCTGGGAATTTGCTACAAAGACTTTCAGCGCAATTCAAACAGACTCGGCGAAGCTCAGAGCAATGTGCACTTGGATTGAAGAAAACATTAAATACGACCTAGAATTCTCGCGTGCAGAAAATAAGGATAACAGTCCAGAAATTATTTTCACAAGCAAAAAAGGGCTTTGTCTAGATTATTCTCGCTTATTAAACGTTTTCTGTCAAAGTCAAAACATACCCTGCTTCGATATTGCCGGTTACCCCATTGACGATATTGATGGAAAAATGACCTCTCGAAGAGACAGCTATCACGCATGGAACTATGTGAAAATTCAAGGGGAATGGCTCGCTGTAGATCCTACTTGGTATAAAACAATGTTTTCTCATGATCATTTTCTAATTCCAATAGGAGCTTATCAATACCAGCATTTGCCAGACCATAATGTTACGTTGGCTAATTCATTTGCGCCAAAGAACAAAAAAGAACTACTCAGATGTCCGATAGTTAAGCAAAACGACATGAATATTATCTATGTTGGTACAAAGGAATATGTTGCCGCGGGCACTGGTAAGAATCTTGAATTTGATCTGTACTCAGAAAAGGATGCGACACTTGATTTACACATTGATTCGATGCAACATGGCCACCACTCGATGACTATTTCATTTTGCATTGGTTGCTACCACGATGTTCCAAGTATGATTGAATATTACAAAGGGGAAAAGCACTCTGAAATCAAGTTAAAGAAAGGAATCAATCATATTCGAATCCCTCTTTTAAGTGATATTGCGGAATATACTTTAAGAAACAATAACTTCGAAATTGCCTTTTTGGCATATCCTGAAAACGATGCAGCTAGCGCACTCACAAAACTTACTTCGTTTGAAGATAGCCTCTGGTGCGTTGCTCAAGCCTATTCAATGATGGGTAAATGGGCGGAAGGAAAAACTGTTGACTTCGACATTCCAGTTAACTTAATGAATCACCCTAACTGGGAACTCATTAAACAAGACTTCCACAATCAAGAACTCGAATATTCAATTCGTACAATCAAGGGAACGAAGTATGCCATTTTTGAAATTAGTCGCTATAAAATCGGAGGAATGTTTCCTGTAATCAAAGTGGCTATTGACGAAGAAAAGAATATTCTAAGCTCTCCGAAGATTACACTTGATTAGTACTTGATAATACGTCGAGATTTTATCCCTACTTTCGTAAAAACTAACCTGATGAAAGAAGTTAATGAAACTGACAATGCAGTTTCTCAAGTTGAAGTTGTCTCGAAGGTCAAGGCCATAAAACCAGCGGTGCTGCTGCCAAACGCTCTATCTAATTTAAATTCTGTGGTGTGTAAATTTCATCCAATGACTGATGAAACCATACCGTACAGAAATATGATAAGTGTTCTATCAAAGAAAAGAAGCCTGCACAAGCTGATTAAAAAATTAGACGTAAATCAAAGTTCCCGTTATCAGCGAACACCGGAAGACACTTATTGCAACGTATACTCATTCGACTATTGCTACTTTGCGAAAGTTTATCTTCCGACAGTGTGGTGGACAGATGCCGCAATAAAACAACTGCAAGAGGGAATAGACGTTACACCTGTTTTCAATAAAACAGTTCGTCCTATTTATTCGAGTGCTATTCACGACTGGTTCTCTCAATGGGGAGAAAGTTTCGGTTGGAAGCAAATGACTTCGCTAACGGAAATTCAAAAAAGAGTTACTGAAGAAGGTGGCGTGGGAATTATTTGTGCGAAAAGAAAAACTGCAGGTCTTTCCGGACATATCGTGCCCATCGTTCCTGAAACAGAAAAGAAAAAAGCATTTCGCGAAAACGGCGAGGTTCTTTATCCGCTTCAATCTCAAGCCGGAAAAATAAATTACAATTACTTCGCGAAGAAAAGACGCGATTGGTGGAACCATCCACGTTACTCTTCATTCGTAATGTATTACCACGTGTAATCGAGCGTCTCAAAACTATTCCTTTCAACATAAAAAAAACTGACATAAAAACTATCAAAACGATTAAATAAGAATGAAAAACAACCCGATAAGAAAATACTACTGGGGCATTGGGTTAGAAAATGAAACTTACTTTCAATTCGAAGAATCCTTGGTTGTTTCCGGGCAATTCATTCAAGAAAAAATGGGCCGTGAGCGTTACAGTATTGATTACCTAAAATGCTACAAAGAAGGAAGTTTAGAAAACCTATTAGCCACAGCATTTGACTCGAATAAAAACTATTTAGTGAGTCAGATGATGAATAGTCACTCTTTAGAAAAACTGGACATTCATTTTCAACACAAGACCATTCAATCGGCTCCTCCTCTTCTCGACAATCCAGACTATGCGGGAAAGTCTATTCTAGAGTTGTTTTTAGAAAAGCAACCCTACCAAATTCAAAGTATGCTCACGCAAAAGAACAATCCCATGGGATCAATCATTTTCGACGGAGATACCATTGAATTTGTAACGAAGTATTACGAAAACAGGACCATTCAAGAATCTTTCAATGAGCTGAAGGCATCGAAAAAAATCTTTCTGGATAAACTCAACGAAAGTAAAATACTTCCGGGAACGTTAACCTATCCGAACTACAATATTGGCATAAACATGTTTATGTCGAACCAGAAAAAGCTTGTGCTTTTTAATAACGGAACCTTTCACTTTCACATAACACTTCCTACACTTGCAGAGGACAGTCGAATCATTGATTACGATGCTTTTGATCGCGCTCACCACAAAGCCATTTATCTGTTGCAGTGGTTTGAACCTTTATTCATTGCAACACTTGGAAGCCCTGATATCATGTCGGTCATCAGTGAAAAATTCGGAACCGAAGAAAAGTTTGCAGGTGGCTCTATGCGTAACGCAATGTCTCGATACACGGGTGTCGGAACCTATCACAAGTCTATGCCGAAGGGAAAGGTTCTTACTTATCCGGTAGATGATTTTCGAAAATTATTGAACTTCCAAAAAGAAGAAAACATTTGGTGGAGAGATCGAATTGAATCGGAATTGTGCTATGAGCTTCTGTCTGATGTTGGCTTAGACTTCAACCGTGAAAAACTCTATCAAAGCGGCTACGAATTCCGCAGCTTCGATGAATTTCCTACCGAATATCTTCCTGAAGTATTGCATGCGATTGTTCTGATTTCAGAGCATGCACAACACGAAGAAGAAATTGAATGGGCTTCAAACAACGAGATTTGGAATAACCTCGTTTTCAAAGCGCTTACGCAAGGATTTAAAACAGAAATGACCGAAGAAGAGAAGAACGAAATCCTACGTGTATTCAAACTACCTGCTTCTCTTCAAAATGTATTGGCGGAAGTTGATCGATTAGATGAATTCTTTTTCCGGATCCTTCAGCACCATCATGACTTGCACAACGACAGCAGCGAATACTTAAAAGCTTTTATGTACGAGAAAACAGAAGATGCTCCGCGGTGGGAAAATTTCAATGAGCATCAAGTTGAGCAGCATCTCTCTCAAATAAACAGCTTAAATTAAAATTCAATTATTTCAATGAAAAACTTTAAACGTTTTTTAATTGTTGTCATCTGTATCGCTATCTGCGGAATTGTGGCTTTTAGCTTGATTACAATTGAAACGAAAGAAGTAGTTCAATCAACTCCAACTCTTTTAGTAGAAAAAAAGGACTCCGCAATTGAAATTCCGGTAGATACTTTTTGCAACAACTTAACGCAATTAATCGGAGGAAATGACACTTTGCTTTCTTACAACAAAAAGTGGGATGCAAATAAGATTAAGCCCTACGCTAAAAATGTGAATAGCAAAACAAAACGCATTGAAGGCAATCGACTAATGCCCTTAATGGAATGGAATAAATCCAATCTCGAACGAAACAAAACAAGCGATTCGTCCTTTGCCTTTTATCCTTTTTCCGGCGGAGACTTCATTCATTTAAATTGGCTTTATCCGAATGCAACGGAGTACCTCTTGGTTGCCCGAGAAGATGTTGGATCTGTTCCTAATTTATTGGACAAAAACACCGAAGCTGTTTTAAGCTATTTGAACGATGTCGATTTTGTGCTTCGTGATATCTACAGCAAAAGTTATTTCATTACGAAGAACATGTCTTCCGATACTAAAGTAGACACTCAGGTTAACGGAATGCTTCCTGTTATTCTTTGGGCAATTTCAAGAACCAATCATGAAGTCTTGTCTCTGAATTACAAGAATATCGATTCTACAGGAGTTGCCCTAGAAGCGGACTTAACGAAAGGAAAACCTTCAGCTGTGGTCATTTCAGTTCGACACAAAGTAACCCGAAAAATTAAACGAATCACTTATTTATCTTGCGACATTTCAGACAAGGGGTTCAAGTCTAAACCAAACAACTTTACATTTCTTAGCAATACCATTCCTGCTAATTGCAACAGTTTTGTGAAATCTGCATCCTATCTTCTTCACTACGATAGCTTCAAACAAATTCGAGATTTCATTTTATATAAATCGAAATTTCTTGTTCAAGATGACACAGGAATTCCATACAAGCATTTCAATAGTGAAACATGGACCGCAGAACTTTTCGGAACGTATGTTCTCCCCGTAAAAGATTTCAGCGAGAACTTGTTTCAAAATGATTTATTAGGAGCGTATAAATCTGACATGTACAAAGGTCCTTTGAAGTTTTCTTTAGGCTATCACTGGGGCGGTCAAAACAGACAAAACCAAATGGTCTTTATAAAGCATTAATTTATTGAAATGGTGCAAAGAATAACGCTCGTCCTCTTCAACCTGTTGTTATTCATTAGCACACAAGCCGCATGGGCTCAGAGCTCCAGCGGAAAGACACAACCTACTCTACTCGATAGTATTCTCAGGAGCAACAGCACTCTTCAACCCTTAATTGAAAAAAAAGATAAATTTCGAACACAAATCATTTATTCAAGAATTAGCAAAGACTCAAAAGGTGAAATTGTGTTAACGCATTATTCCTTCAATGCAAATGAAAAGAGCTACTTCTACCCTGCCAGTCTTGTGAAGTTTCCTCTGAGTATTTTCGCAATTGAAAAAATGAATGGTCTAAAATCAATGGGTGTATCACTTGAAAGCAAACTCTCCATTGACAGCAATTACACGTGTCAAAAAGCGATAACCGAAGACCTACTGAGTAACGATCTAAAACCTTCCATAAAGAACTACATTACCAAAGCCCTGGTTGTTAGCGACAATGAATCGTACAATAGACTTTTCGAATTTGTAAGTCCTGGCTATTGTGAACAAAGGCTTTCCGAATTAGGCTTCAATAACGCGCGCATTATTTCCAGATTTTCTTCTTGCGACAGCACTGAAAACAGACATACAAATTCTTTCAAGTTTTACAACGATTCGAATGAACTGATCTATTCTCAGCCGCCGAAATTCTTTTCAAAAAAAATCACACCTCCTTTTTCAAATATGAAAATTGGAAATGCTCATTATTCAAAAGGAAAAACCATCAACTCGCCCAAAGACTTTTCAAAAAGCAATTGCTTCCCGCTGCAAAATATGCATGACCTGCTTATTTCTTTGGTCTATCCAGAATCAAGTAAATTGACCTTCTCGCTTTCAGCTGAAGACAGAAATTTCCTTTTAAAGTGTTTATCATCATCTCCGCAGGAAAGTGAAATAATTCCAATTGTCACAAATCCCGCATACAACGAGTTCATGACCAATTACCTCTATTACGGGGCACAAAAAAACGTTATTCGCAATCCGAATTTAAAGGTTTACAATATCGTTGGACAATCGTATGGATTTCTATCTGACATCAGTTATTTTCAAGACATTCAGAACAACGTTGAGTTTTTCCTTTCAGCGGTGATTTATGCAAACTCTTCTGAAGTTGTTGGAAATGGCGGATACCAATATGAAACTGTTGGATTTCCATTTCTTCGTGATTTAGGAAATACTATCTATAATTTCGAATTGAAAAACAAAAGCAAGAATTAAATCGCGCCTTTCGATCTTCTACATCGTTCGCTGCAGTACTTCACTTCTTCCCAATTCTTCTCCCATTTCTTCCGCCAATTAAACGGAAGGTTGCACACCACACAAATTTTAGAAGGCAGATTACTTTTCTTCATACCAATTGTTTTTTCACTTTTTTCCAATAAGAAAAGAACGAACCAAACTCACCTTTCACATCTGACATCCAATCTCTTGAGTCTTCCTGTCCAACGTAATTATTGAGCGGATGCTCCTTGAAATAAAAAATTGAATTGCTCAATGGTTGAAGCTCCCTGAATTCACCAACGTATATCTGGATATGTGGAATATTCTCTTTCGCTAAAGCAATACAAAAATCAATGCACTTCTTCGAAACAGGATGTTTTTCAAAAACAGAAGGCTCTAAAAGTAAAATACGATTGCCATTTTCCTCTGCTCGCCACAGGGGATCTACATTGTAATAATTATAGATAAAGAATGGTTCCGCTGAATTAACCTCAATATACCTCAATGAAGGCAGTTCAGTCTTAAGCTCAAAACGCTCCAATTCATCCAGCTCCTTTGGAATTTGAATTTCAGGAAGTCGATCATATTCAACGTCTAAAAAAGTTCCTTCTTGATATGTGTTGCAATACTTATTGATGTTCTCTTGATTTGCGAAATACAACTTGTTGCTCTTGGCGCCACATATCCATTGCCAACTGAGTGCATTGCTCGCCCAATCGCCGTCCAACAAATAATAGTACATCCATTTTGCGGGATCTATCCAAGCACATCGACCAACATTTGTCGCCAATGACGCTACATACATTCGCACGTGATTGTGCAAATAACCCATTGAATAAAATTCTTTAATGGCATTATCAATGGCCTCTATTCCGGTTTCGTGATTAACAATAGACTTCGGAATTCCTGAACGATCTGCACGAGCTTGAGGCTGTCTCAAATCTTTATTAATCTCATTACCCCTGACTATCCAGATTTGTTGCCAATAGTCTCTCCAAGCCAACTCTTGCAGAAAGCTTTCCATATCATTCGTAGAGTATCCCTTATTCAAAAAATAAAGAGCCACATACTTGGTACTAATGAGTCCGCGAGAAATATATGGCGACAAATAAGTTACATCTCCATTGATGAAATTTCTAGTCTTACCATATCGAACGGGATCAATTCGTTCCAATTGGACTATGACTTCTTTTAGATTCGTTTCAAACTGTTTCAATCAAATAATTTATATCAGAACAAAAGAATCTGTGTTAATGTTCTTGAGTAAAATCAAGATTTGTTTAACTTTTTTGTGTTTTTATTAAACAAGACTGAACAAAACAAGAAATTCGCGGTTTTATATTTCGTGGAGGCAGAAACCACAACAAAAAACGCGGAGAAACCGAAAATCCTTAAGAGTAGGAAAACCTTACTAAAACTGTTTTTTATGGAACACATGGGTACAATTGCAAGTGACAACTATGTTGCATTTACGTTCTTCATCGGAACGATGGCTATGATGGCCGCTTCAGTATTTTTCTTTTTTGAATTGAACAACACTTCACCAAAGTGGAGAACGTCTGTTCTAGTTTCTGGTCTTATTACCTTCATTGCAGCAGTGCACTACTACTACATGAGAGGTTACAACTTGGAGACAGGTGAGTCGCCAACATTCTTCCGTTATGTTGACTGGATTTTGACTGTTCCATTGATGTGCGTTGAGTTTTACTTAATAACTAAAAAAGCAGGTGCTAAAATTTCTTTGTTGTGGAAGTTAATCTTCGCTTCATTGGTAATGTTAGTGACTGGATACATCGGAGAAGTTTTAGACAGAGACGGTAGTGTACTATGGGGTGTTCTTTCAGGAGCAGCTTACTTCTACATTGCATACTTAGTATGGTTTGGTGAAGTTTCTAAATTGGCTGAAACTGCAGGTCCGCAAGTTGCAAAAGCAACTCGTATCCTTGCTTGGTTCGTATTAGTTGGATGGGCGATTTACCCATTGGGATATATCCTAGGAACTCCAGGCGGATTATTCGGAATTAAGTTGGTTGAAGATCCAAAAGCTGCATTACACGCTATGGACATCGTTTACAACATTGCTGATGCAATCAACAAAATTGGATTTGGTTTAGTAATTTATGCGTTGTCGCGTAAAGAAGACTAAACAAATCTATTCTACTAAAAATAGAATTCAAGAAGGGCGTAAGAATTTAAAACTTACGCCCTTTTTTTTCACTTAATTTTTGTTTCTCCAAGCAGATTAAAACAACCACAAAATGATCGCAGAAAAAAAATACGATTACATCTTTGCTGGAAAAGGCGCGTCTGCTGCACTCGTGTTAATTGAGCTTGAAAGAAGAAATCTTTTAAACTCGAAGAACATACTCATTGTTGATCCTAATCAAGATTCAACTAACAATAAAAACTTTTGCTTTTGGACAGAAGATAACGGCGAACTCAAAAAAAAACTTGAGCCCTTCATAGAGCACAACTGGTCAAAAATTCAGCTGAATAATGGAAAGGAAGAATACCTTAAACCAACATCTTACAATCACATTCCCAATTCAATTGTTATTGAAAAGGCAAATGAGATAATTGAAAAGTATAATGCTCAAGTCTTGATTGATACTGTTACCGAGACCGGTACTGATAACCTTGGCAACTTCGCAACAATAGGTGGCGAAAGTATTTACGGAGAGTACATCCTCGATTCAAGAACTCCCATTTTACAAAAAACCGACTGGAATCAAACAACCCTATTTCAAAGCTTTATCGGATGGATTATCGAATTTCCAAATGAAAAATTAGATGTTGAATCCTTTCGCATGATGGACTTCAACATTGAACAAAATAACTTCACACAGTTCGTTTACGTATTGCCTTTCTCAGAGAACAGCGCATTAGTTGAAGTGACCAGATTTGGTAAAGAAATCATCATCACTGCCGAAGCGGAAGCCATACTCGAGGACTACATAACGAATCAGTTCGGAGAATATAAAAAACTTGGAATTGAGCAAGGGTGCATTCCTATGAGTAACGCACCATTGAGCAATCTTGGCAGTTCAAACACAATTAATCTTGGAGCTCGAAACTACTGCCTCAAACCCAGTACTGGCTACGCCTTCAAGAACATGTATAGTCAAGCTGTTGAAATTGCTGAAAGCATTCAGCGTGGACAAGCAAAAATCTTAACCAACCGAACGCATGAAGAAGCTTCGAAAGGTCGGTTTGCATTTTACGACTCTTTATTACTTATTATTCTTCATCTTTGGCCGTCTTACGGAAAAAAAATATTTGCTCAATTATTCTCAAAAATTGAAACGAAGCTCATTCTGAAATTCCTTGATGAGAAAACATCTCTTTCAGAAGATATTAAAATTTTCAGTAGACTTCCTATAGGCATCTTTCTTAGAGCATTAGCCTTATACTTTATTAAAAGCAAAGCTTTCAGACCTTTTTTGATTCTCTGCTTTGTTTGCATTCTATATCTCCTCGCAGACTTTCCTGACATTCAGAACATAGTCGGGTACACAACACTATTCATTGGAATGGTCTGCGTTGGAATACCGCACGGAGCTGTAGATCATTTAATTGAATCGAAATCTTGGAATTTCCGCAAGGCACCGCGCTTCATAGGGAAATACTTGGCACTCATGGCCTGCATAGGAATCTTCTGGTTGTTTGCGCCTACCCTTGCACTTGTTACCTTTTTGATCTACTCGGGATGGCATTTTGGTCAAGCCGATGTGAAGCATTGGTCCCTCCCTACATACCTTACCCTACCGTGGGGAGTAACATTATTGTTATACATTTTAGGTACTCACCAAACAGAAACATCGCAAATAGTAAACTACATTGCGGGAATTGATTTCCCAATTTCAATTACTCCGCTTGCAATTGCTCCATGGATTTTATTTGCTCTTTGGAGAAGAAACATGCCACTGATTTTCACCCTTAGTTGGCTTGCATTTTCAAGTCAACTACCCCTCCTGCTTGCATTTGGAACATACTTCATTGGTCAGCACAGCATAACAAGTTGGAGACATCTCAAGCAGCATATTAATCTTGAAAACAAAAAAATCTGGATTCATTCCTTACCTTTTCATTTAGGAGCCTGGATAATTCTAATTCTGTTTTTTGTTGTTTGGCCTTCCATTCAAAATCAAATCAACGCAGCCTACAATGCCTGGGGGATATTCTTTATTTTCATTTCATGCGTAAGCTTTCCTCATGTGATTTTTATGAATAAGTTGTATAAGAAGCGAAATTGATCCAATTCAGATTTTCAACAACGTAGTTCAAACAACGAAGTTCTAACAACGTAGTTCTAACAACGTAGTTCCAAAAACTAAGTTCCAACAACGTAGTTCTAACAACGAAGTTCGTCCTACCAAGAAATCTGAGCAAGGCCCCAAGCGCTCAAATGCTTATTCACTTTCGAAAACGGCTTCGTTCCGAAAAAACCTCGATAAGCGGAAAGCGGCGAAGGATGAACGCTTTCAATAATTGCATGTTTCGACATGTCAATTAAAACACTTTTCTTCCGCGCATAATCTCCCCATAAAACGAATACGACATGCGCGTTTTCTTTCGAAACAAATTCAATGGTCGCATTCGTAAATTCTTCCCATCCCCATTTCGAATGACTGCCTGCCTTGTCTTTTTCCACCGTTAAAACACTATTCAATAACAATACACCTTGCTCTGCCCACGATGTTAGATCGGTAGTTCGAGTTAAGTCAATTCCGAATTCGCTCTCCAACTCTTTGTATATATTTCGAAGTGAAGGCGGAATCTTCATTCCTTGTTGAACACTAAACGCTAAGCCGTGTGCTTCGCCTTGGCCATGATAAGGATCTTGTCCAAGAATAACAACGCGAACATCTTGTGGCTTGCACAATGCGAAAGCTTCAAAGATTTTTTGATTAGGTGGAAAACAAATCGAGGAAGCATAAGCTTCCTCGACCTTTTTTTCTAAAGAAAATAAATAGTCCTTTCTCGTTTCCTCTTGAAGCAATGCGCTCCACGTTTTTGGAAAGGACTCGAATAACATTACAATTTCACAAATTTCTTATTGAAGGAAGAACCATCTTTCTTCACCACTTGAATGAAGTACATTCCACTTGCAAATGCATTCGCAGAAATCGTTGTTGAAGAAGCATTTAAATTCAAACTTTCAACCAACCTTCCATCTTGGGTATAAACGCGAATTTCTTTCAACAAATCGAAACGTGGACATGTCAAGGTGAAGCTATCTTCAACACGCGTTGGGAAAATCGTTAGCTCCTGAAAAGCAATGCTTTCTTCTATTCCCACAACACCGGCACAAGGCTGAACCGCCGCAGTTCCAGGATAAGAACCGTCAATAGCCAAAATTCCAGTACCCGCAGCATCAAGCCAATCTACTAAATCTTCGTTCGAAGGATTCGGATTACCAGTAAAGTGCTTGTCCATCTTACCGTAATAATCTGGTGCTGTTTGCGCATCACAGAATGAACCTCCGCCCGTAAGTGTTCCAATAATTTGGTGGTCCTTGTTAAACAACGGAGATCCTGATGATCCACCTTCTGTTACTCCCCAATTCGTTACTGTTTCAATCCAGTTCACTTTCCAGTGTTGCCCCGATGTTTGCCATGTTCCTGAAGTAACTGTTCCAGCAGTAGAAATTTTCTTCACATCTCCAGCAGGGTGGTGAATGCAAATGGCTTTCCATCCGGATGTTGATGCCGTTGGCGCAGATGTGTTCGCGTTCCATCCAGCATAATAAACCGGCCAAGTAGTAGGAATAGCCTGAGTCATTTCCAACAAACAGAAATCACTTCCTGAAGCCCCACCTCCATCGTTCGAATCGGCCAAACGATTAGTCCCTGTTTTCTGCTGAGCAGATGAACTAATTCCAGTTCCGCAAGCACTCTTCTGGTAATTGAAGCGAACTACAATATTTCCAAAATCAGAGGTCGACGAAGATTCGGTGCAGTGCATTGCTGTTAAAACAAATTTTCTACAATCGTAAGAGGTGTTATTTACCAATGTACCTGAACACAAGCCTACCCCACCTCCCGCAGGAATACTTAATTTAACAACCGCTCGCATATCATCTGCCCACTCGTCTCCTTCCGGACATTTAATATCAATTTCACATGGATCAGATGCGCGTTCAAAACGATCGTCATGAACAAATCTAAAGTAGTGTCCGAAGCCACGGATATTTAGAACAGGCTGCTCCATCACTTCGAAAGGTTGGTAATATTCCAAAACCACATCATCTCCAAAAATCTCAGGGGTGCGATATTTCCCTGAAGTTGAATTTTCTTCACTATCGTATGGCCCCACAAACCACTCGCGATCTGCGGTATATGCAAACAACGAAGTTCCTTCTGGCAAATACAATTGTTTGAAAAACACATCCATGCTCAATGCTCCAGGACTGTGAACACGCAACTGCCACATTTTATCGCCGTTAGGAAAATAAGTCCACACGCCATCAGAAAGGGCATTCATTGGATATTCGACAATCTTTCCGTAAATCGGAAGTGTTCCATTTTTTTCTGACTCATCGGCCATTGCCCACAATTCTTCGCTCGTCAAGTTCGCAACTTGCAGACGTTCTAGTCGAGAATTGAACGATGAATTAGGTTCTCTGAATCCAGCTGGCTCTTGAGCCATTACTTGCAGCGACATCAATAGTGCTGATAAAAAGTATAGTTTTTTCATTTTGCAGATTTGAGGTGGCAATATAGTCAGTATTTTTGCTTCCTTGACTCTGTTTCCTAAAATATCGCGTCTGCTCCTGAAGGCCTACATTGGCCCTTTCATCATTACCTTTTTAATTGCGATGTTCATTTTCGAAATGCAATTCATTTGGGTGTATCTAGATGACTTGGTTGGAAAAGGAATTGATCCGCTTACCCTCCTGCAATTGCTTGTATATGCCAGTGCGCGAATTGTGAATATGGCTCTGCCTTTAGCCATTCTTATGTCGAGTATAATGACTATGGGTTCACTCGCTGAAAATTACGAATTGACGGCCATGAAAAGCGCAGGAATGTCTCTGAGTAGAATTTTAAGACCGCTCGTTGTTTTCATGATCGCGATGTCGGTATTCTCATTCGTATTCGCAAACAACGTATGGCCCATTGCCAATCTAAAATTCAGAACATTGTTGTTCAGTATTGTCCAACAAAGACCAACACTGAATCTAGAAAGTGGTGTTTTCTATAATGGTATTGAAGGAATTAGCATCCGAGTTATGGATAAGAACATAGAAACTGGAGTGCTCAAAGACGTTTTAATTTACGATCATAGAAATCAGAATTTAGGAAACCGAACGGTCATTCGTGCAACAGAGGGCGACATGAGCGAAACGGAAGACAAACGATTCCTTATTCTCACCTTGAAGAACGGTGTTACATACGAAGAGAAAGAGGAAAACAGCAGACCTAAAAAGGGTGCAATGCAATCGAATAAGAAAGAAAAGCACATGCCTCTGGTCTCCGGCAACTTTGAAAGCATGGTGCTTCGATTAGATCTTAGTTCACTCATATTTCAAAAAAATGATGAAGAAGTTTTTCGAAACTCTTCTGAAATGATGACCATTGCTCAACTTGACAATGCCATTGACAGTCTTGAACTTCAAAAAGACAGTCTTGACAAAGCCATTCAAAATTTTCAAGCCAACAATCAAAATAAAAGTTTAGATGCTACTGCACCAGCAGTAACCAGTGCAAAAAACGTAGCCCTCGACAACAACGCAAAGCAAGCGAAAACGCTCGAAGGCATGAACGAAGAATTGCTGAATCGAAGCAAATTCATAAACCGACACAAGATTGAATGGCACAGGAAATTCACCCTGGCCTTCTCATGCATCATTCTCTTTTTTATTGGAGCCCCCCTCGGAGCAATTATTCGCAAAGGAGGAATTGGCTGGCCTACCATTCTAGCTTTAGGTATTTTTATTCTTTTTGAAATGCTAACAATAGCCGGAGAGAAGATGACAAAAAGCAATATTCTTGACCCTTCAGTGGGCATGTGGTTGGCCACCTTTGTTACGCTACCCATGGGAATTTTCATCACTTACAGAGCTCGCATGGAAGGAAAGTGGCAATGGAATATCTTCAAGAAAAAAGCAAATAAAAACAAATCTGAATACACATGAAATTTCTTCAGATTTGTCAAAAGCCGCCGCTGCCACTAACAGACGGGGGATGCATTGCATTTCATGCGCTTACCACTGGATTACTTCAAGCGGGGCATAGCGTTAAAGTGTTAACCCTTTTTACTGACAAACATGATTTTCTTCCTGAATCCATGCCTGAAGAATATTTAAAAAAAACAGACATTGAGGGAGTCTACGTTGACACGAAAATGAATTTAGTGGATGTGTACTGTAATTTCATGACTCGAGACCCTTATAATTTGAGTCGGTTTTTCTCCGTAGATGTCGACATTCGATTAACCCGATTACTTCAAAAAGAAAAATACGATTGTATCATTCTTGAGAGCATTTTCACGTCTCCATATTTATCTACAATACGAAGAAATGTAAGCACTACTGTAATACTTCGATCGCATAATGTTGAACACCAAATTTGGGACAAGCTAGCCATTGGCGAGAAAAATTTCTTTAAAAGAATATACCTTTCCTATCTCAGTAAAAAATTATATAAAGCAGAAATAGAAGCGTGGCGCAGTGTCGACGGCGTGGCTTGTATAAGTTACGACGACATGCAATTCACCCGTGCGCTTTCTCTAAAGCCCTCATATTTACTCCCTGTGGCCATGTCTATTCAAGAATCTGTTGAAATGACTGGAAATGATTTAAAGGCATACCACATTGGTTCAATGGATTGGCTACCAAATTTGGAAGCCATAAACGGATTCATTGAGAATACACTTCCAACTGTATTAAAAGAATTTCCAAACTTTGAATTTCATATTGCAGGAAGAAAAATGCCTTCGACACTTCACGAAAAAAAAATAAATGGCATTGTCTCGTGGGGCGAAGTTGAAAGTGCAGAGACTTTCGCAAGAAACTTTCAAATCATGCTTGTTCCCTTACTATCCGGTTCTGGAATTCGCATTAAAATTTTAGAGGCCTTCACCATGGGTATTGCCGTTATTTCCACAGAGCAAGGCATTCGAGGATTAGATGTGGAAGACAGAGAAGAATATTACCGCGCAGAAACACCCGAAGAATGGGTTGAAGCGTTGCGCGCCTTACAATACCCTGAAGAACGAAAAAGAATAGGACGAAACGCACAGGATTTCATGGAACAGTCGTACAACAATTCAAAGATTGTTCAACCCCTCGTTCAATTTATCAAATCTCTTCCAAAAAGATGAAAATCGTAGTGCTCACTTCGCGCATTCCGTATCCGTTGGAAAAGGGAGACAAACTCCGCATTTTCCATCAAATAAAACATTTGTCAGAGTCTCACGAAATTTGCCTCATCTGCTTGAATGAAAATTCTCAGTCCATTGACACATCTGTGCTTCGAGAAATGGTTTCTGAATTTCATGTTGTTCCGATTTCAAAATGGAAAATACCCTTCCGTTTAATCTTCGCTCTTTTTCACAATCTCCCTTTTCAAGTTGAATATTTCTTGGATAGGAAAAACAAAAAAAAGATTGAAGCCATAATTCAAGACTTTAACCCCAATCATATCTATTGTCAGCTAATTAGAACAGCAGAATACGTAAAAAATCTTTTTCAATTCGATAAAACGATTGACTACATGGACGCATTCAGTGCGGCGGCAATGCGCAGAGCAAAGACAGAAAAAGGACTGAATAAAATATTTTGGAAAATTGAAAGTGGTCGTGTGAAAAATTACGAGAGAAGCATTTTCGATTATTTCAAACACCACGCGATCATTACAGAGCAAGATCGAAATCTACTTGCTATTCCTTCCAACCAAAAGATTACAATTGTCCCGAACGGAGTGGATACATCCCATTTCAAAAATTCCAATCAAAACAAAAAGTACGATCTTGTTTTTGCTGGAAATATGAATTACCCGCCAAACATTGCTGCTGCTATTTTTCTTGTTGAAGAAATACTTCCAAAATTACTATCTCAATTCCCCAATGTCACGCTGCTCATTGCCGGAGCGAACCCATCCTCTGACGTTCAAAATTTGGCAAGCGAGAATGTGACTGTATCAGGTTGGATGAACGACATACGCGAGGCATACTGTGAATCACGCGTGTTTGTTGCACCCATGTTTATTGGCGCAGGCATGCAAAATAAAATTTTGGAAGCCATGTCAAGCGAGCTTCCCGTTATTACAACTTCACTTGCCGCAGAGGCCTTTCCTGAAAAAAAACTCTCGAAACTCATTGAAGCCAATACAGCTTTTGAATTTGCAAAAGCCATTCAATATTATTTATTGAATGAAGCCGCGCAACTTTCAGATGGAAAAAACAACCGACTGTATGTTGAAGAAAAATACAGTTGGAAAATCAGTAACAAAAAATTAGATCAATGTCTATCAAATCAATCCTCATAATCTTTCTGAGTGTTTTCACGCTCCAATGCGCCTCACAATCTGAAATCGTCATGCTCGGTCATGTAGGCCAACGCAACGCAGAAATATGGGTGCATTGGCCGAATGAAGGTGAGAACGTTTCACTTCATTATTCAAATCAAAATTGGAATGGCGGTGTGATTTCATTTTCTGTTTTGAAAGAAAATCACCTCAGCAATAAGATTATTCTTTCTTCGCTTCAACCGAACACGACATACACGTTCTTCCTAAAAAGCAAAAGCTTTCAAACGAAGATTTACGAATTCACCACGCAAGAACTTTGGCAATGGCGAAAAGACGCTCCGAATTTCTCTGTGGTGTTTGGCAGTTGCACCTATGTGAACGATACAGAATTCGACAGACCCGGCAAGGCATACGGACAGTCCGATTCTATTTTCAATGTTATTTCGGAACTTCATCCTAATGCAATGATTTGGGGTGGAGACAATATTTATTTGCGAGAAGGCGACTTTGAAACGCAAGCCAATATGGAAGCTCGATACCTAAAAGCACGTCAAGTTCCTTCCATTCAAAAATTACTTTCTACTTGTCCGCAATACGCCGTATGGGACGACCACGACTTTGGTCCCAACGACAGCCACTCTTCCTTTCAATATAAAAAAGAGAGTTTAGCAGCCTTCAAAGAGATGTGGGGAAATTCGAACTATGGGTTTTCAAATAATGAAACCAACTGCATTACGGGCAAAGTAACTCTTAATGATGTGGACCTTTATCTACTCGACAACAGAAGTTTTCGTATTCCTCCGGGAACTATTGGTCTAACCCCTCAGATGTTAGGAAAAGAACAAATCAACTGGCTCATTCAAGATTTGAAATCAAGCAAGGCGTCATTTAAATTGGTGGCCGTCGGCAGTCAAGTTTTGTCTAGCGTGGCCGACTTCGAGAACTACGCGAACTACGATGAAGAGCGAGAATACTTGTTGAAAGAGATTACCGAAAACAAAATCAAGAATGTAATCTTTCTAACTGGAGATCGTCACTTTGCTGAACTTTCTCAGATGACTCTTGCGAACAATGTCCGTGTGCTCGACATTACATCTTCCCCTTTAACAAGCAAGCCGTACAGCAATAGCAAAGAAATAAACACAACACGTGTGGAAGGAACTTTTGTTGGAGAACAAAACTTCGCTTACATTACTTTTTCAGGAACAGCAAAAGAGCGAACCATTGACATTAATCTAATTAATAAAACTGGAAAATCTTGTTGGAAAAAATCTTACTCTATAGAGAAGTAAAAAAACTTGAAGCATGTTTGCGAAATGTTCTATTGAAATTCGTATCTTTAAAACACCTATACAAGTTTTATATGAGCAAAATTCAATTCGAAATAGAATATCTGGTGCATAGCTCTGCGCACATCCTTTACAATTGCATTAGTAATCCAAGCAGCCTAGAAGAATGGTTTGCCGATACTGTAAATCAAAAAGGTGAGTCATTTCAATTCAAATGGGATGACGAAGAGCGAAATGCAATACTTCTTTCAACAAAAAAAAATCAATATATCCGCTGGCAGTGGGACGAAAAAGAATTCGCAGATACATTCTTTGAAATGCGCATAAAAATGGATGAAATGACAAACGGTATTGCGCTTTTCATAACCGATTTTTGCGATGAAGGAGATGAAGAAGATGCGCGAATGCTTTGGGATTTAGCTATCGACGACTTGCACAGAGTCATAGGGAGATAATCAATTCCGTTTCTTATTGCTTTTTTTCTTTCTTTCATTCGCATCTTTGCACACATGAGACAACTATTTCTCTTCTTTTCCTGTTTGCTGATTGCTTTGAATTCACTTGCTGTTCGTGTTTTCATTGATCACCAATCCTTTTACAGTCCTGAAACCGGTCCTTATTTGGAAGTTGTATTTTCCTTTGAAGGGAAATCAATGAAATCTGTCAAAAATTCAGAGGGACAATACATTGCACAATCTAATTGCAATGTTATTCTTTCTCAAGGAAATAAAGTCATTCGCTTTGCCAAATTCACCGCTAGCAGCACCCCTACTTTGCTTCCAACGGCAGCGGATTTCATGTCTTTGGAAAGATTTGCGCTAGCAGACGGCACGTATCAACTGGAGATTGAAATAACAGATGCCAACGATTCATCGGCTGCTCCACTGAAACATACTGAAACCATAGAAATTACTCACTTGTCTGAGGGCTGCTTCTTTTCCGAGATTGCATTTGTAAGCGCATTCACAAGCACCATTCAAGAAAATGCTTTTAGCAAAGCGGGTTACGATCTTATTCCATATGTTTCCAATTACTACCCCTCTTCATTAAACGGATTAATCCTCTACGCCGAATTATACAATTCTAGAAAGCTCTTAGGAAAAAAAATTAGTTTCGCATATTCCATTTGCATAACAGACGCCCTTCAAAATGAAGTGGCGAGTACAAAGCGCATCATTCGCGCCGAAGCTGAAGAAGTCCTTCCTCTCATTCAAACCATTGACATTAGTAATCTCATTTCGGGAGATTACAAGGTTAAATTGGAAATGCTTGATCGTGAAGGCAAAGTGGTCTGCACTCAATTCAGAGATTTCTCTCGAAATAAAATCTTGGAAAGCACTTACACACCTCCAACGAGTCTAGACATCTCCAATACCTTTGCGGCTCGTTATACCAGCAGCGATTCGCTCTACGCTCACATTCAATCTTGTTTACCAATTGCAGAAAGTGTCGAACGCAATACCATAGACAACATCTTGAGCAATGTAGATCTTCAAACGCGTCAAAGCTTTATGTACACGTTTTGGTACAGAAGAAATTCCACAAATCCAGAAAAAGCGTGGAACGATTATTACCAAGAAGTCCGCGCTGTTCAAAAAGAATTTGGCACCAAGATTAAAGCTGGTTGGCAAACGGATCGCGGAAGAGTATATCTGCAATATGGCAAACCAAGTACACGAATTGTAAGAAACAACGACCCCGATTATTGGCCTTTTGAAATCTGGCATTACTACACAACTAACACAGGATTGCGTGACCGTAGATTCCTTTTCTACAACACCAGTTTAAACTATGATATGGAATTGTTACACTCGGACATTCCTAATGAATTACGAAATTACGATTGGAAAAATCTCGTGCGTTCCCGACAAATGAATGACCCATCATCAACAGGAAGAATTGGAAACAATCAGAACCAAGATCCATACAGTGGCGATGAAATAGAAGATCTTTGGTACAATCCGCATTAATGAAATGACTCGCGATAAAAACATTGCCGTTGTTATTCTCAATTGGAACGGTGCAAAATACCTCAAACAGTTTTTACCTTCTGTGATTAGCCACTCGCCCGATGCAGATGTCATTGTCATTGACAATTGCTCAACAGATGATTCTATTCAATTGCTAAATGATAAGTATCCCGAAGTTACGAGTATTCAACTCGATAAAAATTATGGCTTTGCGGAAGGTTACAATCGCGGTCTTCAAAATTTAGATTACGAATATTTTGTTTTGTTGAATAGCGATGTAGAAGTGCCTGAAAATTGGCTTGCCCCACAAATTAAATACCTCGAATCCGACGCGAATCTGGTTGCTTGCGCACCACTTATTTTGAGCCACGCAGAACAGGATTGTTTCGAGTATGCTGGTGCTGCAGGAGGTTACTTAGATAAAGACGGTTTTGCATTTTGCGCAGGAAGAATTTTCTATGCCTTCGAAAAAAATGTTGGTCAATACAATTCGAATAGAGAAGTGTTCTGGGCCAGTGGCGCAGCACTAACAATTAAATCATCTGCATGGAAAGAAGTCAACGGATTCGACGGAACCTTTTTCGCTCACATGGAGGAAATTGATTTGTGCTGGAGATTAAAAAATCGCGGGTACAAAATAGGAGTCTGCGGCGAAGCGAAAATTTACCATATCGGTGGTGGCACATTGGATCGTCAAAGCGCCTTCAAAACGTATCTTAATTTTCGAAATAATCTGTTTTTATTGTTGAAGAACCACCGGTCTTCCGCATTAATTCCATTCATATTAAAACGAATGGTGCTCGACGGAATAGCTGGTATTCGCTTTTTATCGGAAGGAAATTTCGCTTATTTCAATGCGGTATTAAAAGCTCATTTTCATTTCTACTCAAAATTCAGATACTACATTAAGCTTCGAAATCAAGAAAAATTATATTGGAAAACACCCAACTTATGCGGCCAATATCGAGGCAGCATCTTGGTTTCCTTCTTTTTGAAGCATAAACATAATTTTCAGCAATTAGATTCCAAGCTATTTTCCGAATAAAATCGGAATCTCATGCTTACATTTCTTCGTAGAGCACCCTTGGTGATCATTTGCTTTTTCTTTGCCTCAGGAATTCTTCTCGAATTTGAGTTTTCACTTTCTCCATCAATTCCGCACTATTTAACATTTGCACTTTTAGCAACTGAATTTTTGCTTATCCTGAAAAAAAGATTTCTTTTCCTTCAAACTGTAATCATCTTAAGTGCTTCATTCTTTTTAGGAATATATACTACTTCAAGTTTTTTAAACAACAGTTATCTTCTCCCGCAGAAGCAAGTTCAAATAGACTTTCAAATTGAAAAAAAACTCCGAAACAATCAATACGTTGGAGTGACTGAAGGGAATCGATTCCTTGTTCAATTAGAAAAATGCGACACGCTTCTTCCGGGTAACGAACTAAGTGTAATAGGAGAATTCAAAGAGATTCAACAACCTAAACTCCCTTGGTTATTCAATCAAAAAAAACAAATGCTCTCGAATGGAATAACACATCAACTCATCGTTACGCATCAAATAATAACAACTACTCGCGATGAACATTCTATTCGATTTCTTCCACAAAAAATCCAACGCGACTTACAGAAAAAAATCACATCGGCCATTCCAGATTCGTCCGCCGCAGCTATTCTTTCGGCGCTTTTATTAGGCGAAACAAGTTTACTCTCGAAGGAGATAACTGCAGACTATTCAGTTGCTGGCGTGGTGCATATACTCGCTGTTTCAGGAATGCATGTCGCGCTTATCTATGAACTTATTTTATTTATATTGAAATTATTTCTTCGGAAAAAACGCAAATGGTTAACTTTCTTTTTAGCCATGTCTTTGCTTTGGGGATACGGCGCAGTCACCGGATTTTCAGCTAGTGTGGTGCGTGCGTGTTGTATGTTTTCCTTTTTTGTAATTTCAGATTGCTTTCTTCTTTCTAGAAATACAGGAAATACCATTGCTGGATCTACCCTACTCATTCTTTACTTCCAACCGTATTTAATATTCAACCTCGGATTTCTTCTTTCTATTTCTGCAGTGCTTGGAATTGTTGTCATTCACCCCACGATCATGCGACTTTGTTACACCGAAAACAAAATTGGCTACTACCTTATTTCTTCAACAAGCATAACGCTTTCCGCGACACTAACAACACTTCCTCTAACGCTTTTCATCTTCCATTCATTTCCTACTTATTTCGTCTTTGCAAATCTCATTCTAGTGCCCTGGTCTACGCTTATTCTTTATGTTGGGATTGCTTTTTTACTTTTCTCTGGAATTCCATATTTAGGAACTTTTATCACGGTTGTTCTTGATTTAACAACGCGTTCAATGAATGAATTTATTCACCTCATTCATTTCTTGCCAAAAGCACAACTCTCTGAAATTAACTTCAATCAGGAACAGTTGATTCTATCCTACTGCCTAATTCTTACTATTGCATTATTTCTGTTTTTCAAATGGAAAAGCGCCCTTCATTTCGCAGGATTTACATTGCTTCTATTCATTTCTTTCAGCTATCAAATTCCAAAACAAACAGGCTATTTATTTACTTATTACCAGTCTAACATTTTACTCATCGGAAATGAAAAAGAATTATTCCTTGCTTGCGACAACGACACTATCGCTTCAAAATACATTCACAAGCTCAACGTTTGGAAATGCTCGCAAAACCGAGCCCAACAGCATGTCACGCGCGCATCCTTCCCTTCATTCTTTTCTTGGAATGAAGAAAGACGTGCTGTTTCATTTGCAACTTTTCGTTCTCGAAAAAAATCCCCCATACTCTTACTGAACGAAGAGCTTAAAATGAAAAAAGCTGATTCCACATTAACGAATGAATTTCAACATGAAAAAATATTATTGGGAAAAGGCGTGTCTCGCAAGAAACAAGAGTTGTTTCATTCTTATCTCAGAGAGAGTAACATTCCATTTCAGAACATACAAAGCGAACCATTCATTCTAAAATAAGAATACCTTTGCGAAATGAATCGCGAATTGTATTTAACCGAATGCCCGCGCGACGCCATGCAAGGCATTGCCACATTCATTCCTACAGAAAAAAAAGTTCATTACTTGAACCACTTATTAAGTCTAGGCTTTGATCGTTTAGACTTTGGATCTTTTGTGAGTGAAAAAGCAATTCCTCAGCTCAAAGACACGCGCGAAGTGTTGAAAAAACTCAATGAATCAGAAACTAAACTTTTGGCTATTGTGGCCAATGAGCGCGGCGCCGATGAAGCATTAACCCACGACCGAATTGAATTTATTGGTTTTCCATTTTCCATTAACAATACTTTTCAGCTGCGAAATACAGGCAAGAGTATTGAAGAGAGTTTAGTTGTTTTAGAATCTATTCAAAAGAAAACAGAAGCGAAAAACAAAAAGCTTGTTGTGTATTTAAGTATGGCCTTCGGAAACCCGTACAATGAAATTTGGAATGAAGAAATTGCTACAGCGCTTTCTCAGCGATTGGCAAATGAGTTTGGCATTTCTGAAATCATGATGTCTGATACCATTGGAAGCGCGACAGCGCAGAGTATAAAGCAATTATTCGAAGCTTCGCACACACTCTCGAATTGTCTGGTTGGCGCACATTTGCATTCTCGCTACGACAACGCCCAAGAGAAAATACAATCAGCATATAACAGCGGGTGCCGCAGATTCGACGGTGCATTCGGTGGTTTCGGTGGTTGTCCAATGGCGAAAGATGAGCTGGTCGGAAACATGCCTACGGAACTCTTGTTGTTGTTTTCGGAGACTCAATTGAAAGAGACCCGGATTTCTTCAGAAATTATTGCACAGACGCTTGAGCTCTCGAGCCAAACCATGAATCATTAAGGAACTTTAATTCCTCTCGCTGCTTCCCAAAGAAAAAAGTAATCTTGTATCGACAATCGAACATCTAGTGCTCTGCACATTTCTTGAACCCGCTCCAATTTAGACGTTCCCACAACCACGGATGAAATAAGCGGATGCTGCAACACCCAAGCTACTTCATTAACTTCTAGTAATGGTGACGGTCTGTGCAACAAAAGAACATCCAAATAATCTGTTTGAAGATCATGCAATGACCGCTAAATCAAAATCATTCACCCCGCATTCCAGCCACTTGGTAATTGTATCCGCGTATTGTTGAGTTGACATTTGCGCTCCCCAACTACCCCAGCGCATGGTACCCGCGATAAGTTTTTTCTCCATGTTACAAATTAAGGCAAAAAAATGGGGCCTTAGGCCCCATTCTTCATTCAACTCTATTGAATTATTTCTTCTTAAAATAAAGACGTGTAATGAAAATTCCTTGTCCGTCTTTATCTCCAGCGTCACTTTCAACACCTGAAGCAGCGAAAGCCAATTCATATCCTTGAGCATCCATTTCGTTCAGCTTAGACATGATAAGAGCATCGTTTGAGGCAATGTTTTGGAAGTTAATTCCAACCATACTAAAGAAGTTTAACATTTTTGTCTCACGGAAACCACCAATTTTGATATCTCCACGATCAATGTCTCCTTGCTTAGAATCTTTACCATCTGTTCGAGCAGTTGTGTAAGCGTTGTAATCTAAATCCGTTGTAGCTTCAATCATACGTGAGCGTCCGAGACCTCCAGGTAAAATAGACTCAACAAGTGTAACTACTTTGTACTGTGCGGAAGCGATTGATGCCGTGCAAGCAATCGCTAGAGCTAAGATAATTTTTTTCATTTGTATATTTTTTAGTTCGGCAAATTTACGCTTGAATTCATAATATACCTCTTTAATAAAGAAGTTTTTCGTTTAATCTTTGACTCTTAATTAAAATTGAGCAGATTAATAATTCCAAAGAAGTATTACGCACGAAAAAGCCCCCTGATTTCTCGGGGGGCTTTTTGAAGATCGGCGACGACATACTCTCCCACATGTTACTGTAGTACCATCTGCGCAAGTGAGCTTAACTTCTCTGTTCGGAATGGGAAGAGGTGGACCTCACTGCTATAATCACCTAAAAAAGAGATATATTGATAGAGTTTTGTTTTATAAGCATTCGAGTAATTAGTACCACTTGACTTTGACATTACTGTCTTTACATCTGTGGCCTATCAACGTCATCATCTTTGACGACTCTCAATGAAGCCTCATCTTGAGGCGAGTTTCGCGCTTAGATGCTTTCAGCGCTTATCTCATCCGAACTTAGTTACTCTGCACTGCAGCTGGCGCCACAACAGATACACCAGAGGTTCGTCCTTCCCGGTCCTCTCGTACTAGAGAAAGGTCCTCTCAAGCTTCAAACGCCCACAACAGATAGGGACCGAACTGTCTCACGACGTTCTGAACCCAGCTCGCGTGCCACTTTAATCGGCGAACAGCCGAACCCTTGGGACCTTCTCCAGCCCCAGGATGTGACGAGCCGACATCGAGGTGCCAAACCACTCCGTCGATGTGAGCTCTTGGGAGTGATCAGCCTGTTATCCCCGGAGTACCTTTTATCCTTTGAGCGATGGCCCTTCCATGCGGAACCACCGGATCACTATGCTCTACTTTCGTACCTGCTCGACATGTCCGTCTCACAGTCAAACACCCTTATGCCATTGCACTCTACGTACGATTACCAACCGTACTGAGGGTATCTTTAGAAGCCTCCGATACGCTTTCGGAGGCGACCACCCCAGTCAAACTACCCGCCATGCACTGTCCTGATAGTTAGAAATCAATTAAACAAAGGGTGGTATTTCAAGGACGACTCCACAACCCCTAGCGAGGCCGCTTCAAAGTCTCCCACCTATCCTACACATCGTTTAACCAACTCCAATGCAAAGCTATAGTGAAGGTTCACAGGGTCTTTCCGTCCCGTTGCGGGTAATCGGCATCTTCACCGATACTACAATTTCACCGAGCTCACGGTTGAGACAGTGCCCAGATCGTTACACCATTCGTGCAGGTCGGAACTTACCCGACAAGGAATTTCGCTACCTTAGGACCGTTATAGTTACGGCCGCCGTTTACTGGGGCTTCAATTCAATGCTTCTCCTTGCGGATGACATCTCCTCTTAACCTTCCAGCACCGGGCAGGTGTCAGGCCATATACATCATCTTTCGATTTAGCATAGCCATGTGTTTTTGATAAACAGTCGCCAGGGCCATTTCTCTGCGTCCCTCTTGCGAGGGAGTCTCTTTTCCCGAAGTTACGAGACTAATTTGCCTAGTTCCTTAACCGTGATTCACTCGAGCCTCTTAGTATATTCTACTTGACCACCTGTGTCGGTTTCGGGTACGGACCGCTATAATCGCTTTTCTTGGAAAGGATTTTATGGTTTCGCTTCTTCCGAAGATTCGGCTCAACGTACTATTCCGTCAGTACGTAACCACCACGTCCTTCCGTCACTTTTAGTATATAGCAGGTATAGGAATATTAACCTATTTTCCATCGGCTGCCCCTATCGGGTTCACCTAAGGATCCGACTAAACCTGATCTGATTAACATTGATCAGGAACCCTTGGTCTTTTGAGGAGGAAGTTTTTCACTTCCTTAATCGTTACTCATGCCTACATTTTCTTTTCTGAACGCTCCAGAGATCCTTACGAATCGCCTTCTACGCTGATCAGAATGCTCCCCTACCATAAATCTACTGCTTCGGCGCTATACTTATGCCCGATTATTATCCACGCATGATCGCTCGACTAGTGAGCTGTTACGCACTCTTTAAATGAATTGCTGCTTCCAAGCAAACATCCTAGCTGTCAATGCAACCACACCACGTTTTATCAACTTAGTATAGACTTGGGGGCCTTAGCAGATAGTCTGGGTTTTTTCCCTCTCGGATACGGACCTTAGCACCCATACCCTCACTCCCGTGTATATGAGACGGCATTCGGAGTTCGTCAGGGTTTGGTAGGTTGTGACACCCCCTAGCCCAATCGGTAGCTCTACCTCCGTCGCACTCAACCACGAGGCTGCACCTAAATGCATTTCGGGGAGAACGAGCTATTTCCCAGTTTGATAAGCCTTTCACCCCTACCCACAGTTCATCCGAAAACTTTTCAACGTTAACCGGTTCGGTCCTCCATCTCGTGTTACCGAGACTTCAACCTGACCATGGGTAGATCACTAAGGTTTCGCGTCTATCCCCTCTGACTAAGCGCCCTATTCAGACTCGCTTTCGCTTCGGATGCGTATTAGAAATACTTATCCTTGCCAAAGAGGAATAACTCGTAGGCTCATTATGCAAAAGGCAGGCCGTCACTTGCGCTCCGACCGCTTGTAAGCAGATGGTTTCAGGTTCTATTTCACTCCTCTGTTCGAGGTTCTTTTCACCTTTCCTTCGCAGTACTCGTTCGCTATCGGTCTCTTAACATATTTAGCCTTACCGGATGGTTCCGGCAGATTCACACAGGATTTCACGTGTCCCGCGCTACTCAGGATACCGCTCAATCTATAGTAAGCACTCGTACGGGTCTATCACCCTCTAGGGAAATACTTTCCAGTATTCTTCCGAGATCGACTATAAATCTAAATGCGGTCCTACAACCCCAAAATTGCCGAAACAACTTTGGTTTGGGCTCTTCCCATTTCGCTCGCCACTACTTCGGGAATCATTGTTATTTTCTTTTCCTCCAGGTACTTAGATGTTTCAGTTCCCCGGGTTTGCTTCCTTTCGGATTCATGATCTTCAATCATGAGGGTTGCCCCATTCGGAAATCTACACCTCAAGGGCTATTTGCGCCTCAGTGTAGCTTATCGCAGCTTATCACGTCCTTCATCGCTGTCAAGAGCCAAGGCATCCTCCATCTGCCCTTAATTGCTTATTAAAACTTTAAATTAAAACTCTATCAATATATCAAAGAACGTTGCCTGATTTAACAGACCTTATGTTACACCTATGTGCAACATAAAAGTGGAGAATAACGGATTCGAACCGTTGACCCCCTGCGTGCAAGGCAGGTGCTCTAGCCAGCTGAGCTAATCCCCCATTTTATTTTCGGTAGTCCCGAGCAGATTTGAACTGCTGACCCCTACATTATCAGTGTAGTGCTCTAACCAACTGAGCTACGAGACTAAAAATAAAATGGAAATGCAGCAGAAACAGAATTAAATTATCAAGCGTTCTCTATAAAGGAGGTATTCCAGCCGCACCTTCCGGTACGGCTACCTTGTTACGACTTAGCCCCAGTTACTGGTTTTGCCCTAGGCGGCTCCTTACGGTAACCGACTTTAGGCACCCCCAACTTCCATGGCTTGACGGGCGGTGTGTACAAGGCCCGGGAACGTATTCACCGCATCATGGCTGATATGCGATTACTAGCGATTCCAGCTTCACGAGGTCGGGTTGCAGACCTCGATCCGAACTGAGATAGGGTTTGTAGATTAGCTCACCGTTACCGGCTTGCAACTCACTGTCCCTACCATTGTAGCACGTGTGTCGCCCTGGACGTAAGGGCCGTGATGACTTGACGTCGTCCCCACCTTCCTCACCGCTTACGCGGGCAGTTTCTCTAGAGTCCCCGACATTACTCGCTGGCAACTAGAAATAGGGGTTGCGCTCGTTATGGAACTTAATCCGACACCTCACGGCACGAGCTGACGACAGCCATGCAGCACCTAGTTTCGTGTCCTTGCGGAAAGCTCCCTTTCAAGAGCGGTCACTAACTTTCAAGCCCAGGTAAGGTTCCTCGCGTATCATCGAATTAAACCACATGCTCCACCGCTTGTGCGGGCCCCCGTCAATTCCTTTGAGTTTCATCCTTGCGGACGTACTCCCCAGGTGGATTACTTAACACTTTCGCTTGGACTCTGACCATAAGGCCAAAATCTAGTAATCATCGTTTACGGTGTGGACTACCAGGGTATCTAATCCTGTTTGATCCCCACACTTTCGTCCCTCAGCGTCAGTTATATATTTGTCAGCTGCCTTCGCAATCGGTGTTCTGTGTAATATCTAAGCATTTCACCGCTACACTACACATTCCGCCAACATCACATATACTCAAGACCGACAGTATCAATGGCAGTTCCATAGTTGAGCTATGGGCTTTCACCACTGACTTATCGGCCCGCCTACGGACCCTTTAAACCCAATAAATCCGGATAACGCTTGCACCCTCCGTATTACCGCGGCTGCTGGCACGGAGTTAGCCGGTGCTTATTCTTATGGTACCTTCAGCCTTCTACACGTAGAAGGGTTTATTCCCATACAAAAGCAGTTTACAACCCATAGGGCCGTCATCCTGCACGCGGCATGGCTGCGTCAGACTTTCGTCCATTGCGCAATATTCCTCACTGCTGCCTCCCGTAGGAGTCTGGTCCGTGTCTCAGTACCAGTGTGGGGGATCATCCTCTCAGAACCCCTACCAATCGTAGCCTTGGTGAGCCATTACCTCACCAACTAGCTAATTGGACGCATGCCCATCTTATACCGCCGGAGCTTTAAGTGCAAAGAGATGCCTCTTCGCAATGTTATGGGGTATTAGCGCCGATTTCTCGAAGTTATTCCCCAGTATAAGGTAGGTTGCATACGTGTTACGCACCCGTGCGCCGGTCTAGCCAAAGTAATATTGCTATCACTCTAGTTACCCCTCGACTTGCATGTGTTAGGCCTGCCGCTAGCGTTCATCCTGAGCCAGGATCAAACTCTCCATTGTAAATTGTTCAATCTTGTGGCTCAATAATTTAACCTGTTATCTGCTGCATTATATCAAAGAACTTTTTCTATT
>Ga0208483_1000016_pt1 | contig 37347 bp, 33 predicted proteins | sample LakMenE01Jun11ns_FD_150659 | JGI IMG/M metagenome (GOLD analysis project Ga0208483, IMG submission 150659) | Freshwater microbial communities from Lake Mendota, WI - 01JUN2011 deep hole epilimnion ns (SPAdes) | ecosystem: Environmental > Aquatic > Freshwater > Lake > Epilimnion/Euphotic zone ... | reverse complement strand
TCCGACACGATAACAACCATACAAGTCATGTGCACCATAGCCACCTGCTCGATTGCTCGAAAAAATGAGTAGTTTTTCAATGGGATCGTACGTTGGATTTATGTTATCGAAACCACCCTCTCCACTATTGCCAGCCATTTCAACCGGTGCTCCAACACTTTTATAGGTTAAAGAAGAATCCCAGAGAAATATCTTGTACGACTTCGAAAACGTTCCTCTTACATCCAAATCAGTTTGAAAAAACAATTCACTCTTGTGATCTCCAAAGCATGAAACACCCTCATCGAAGTTCCAATCTTTTGGAAAGAATGTCTCTTCCCTTTCAGAAAATAAATCAATCCTGTGCAATCGATTGATGCGTGTGGTTTGCATGGTTCCTTGACCATACGCTTGCTTCAAGCGCCCACTTACAACAAGAGCTGTCCCTTCTCTGTAATCGGAAAGCAAATCGCCATTTTCTGTATTGAAAACACATTTCACCTGAACCCATTCTTGCGAAAAAATGGGGGCGCAAAAAAACAATAAAAGAAAAAGTATTACGCTTCTCTTTGTACTTTCCATGCTCGGTAGTGTTCGTCTAATTCTTGAAAATACGCTTCACCAAACTTTGTTGTAATTGCATCTTTGAGGAATCTGTATACCGGCACTTGCAATTTCGATCCGCACTCACACGCAGGCGCACAAATGGGCCAACGGTGATAATTCAATCCAACGTAATCTGCCAACTTCGTTAAACGAATAGGATACAAATGACAAGAGATTGGTTTTCTGAATTTTGATTCGCCCGCCTTGTATGCAGTTTCCAACGCGCACAATGCTGTTCCGTCTTTGCTGTAATGAACAAAGGAACAAGCACCTTTCTCTGAAACCAGCGTGGTAACAATGTCTCCGTCTTCGTCAACTTGATAAAGTCCTTCGCGCTCAATAGCAGCTATTCCTTCTGGAACCATATAGGGTTTTGCGCTTTCCCACTCTTGTTCCAAAATAGGAATTTCGTCTTCTCCAATAGGCGCCCCGCTGTCTCCTTCCACACAACAAATTCCTTTGCACGCAGAAAGATCACAGACAAAATGTTCTTCGAATAAATCCTCGCTTACGAGTGTGTTTTCTATGATAATCATGAATTACTCTTACGCTCTTTAACGTGGTGTAATCGAATGTTTAACAACTCAACCGTTAGAGCAAATGCAAATGCAACGTAGGAATACATTTTCACGTTGACGTATTCTGGAATATGAATCAAATGTGCGCTTTCACAAGCTTCAGCCACTAGATTCAATCCGATAACAATTAAGAACACAAGGGCCAACATTTTCAATGTTGGATACTTCTCAATGAATGCGCTAACGTATGGCGCAAACGCCAACATGACAAACATGGCAATAACCACCGCAACAACCATAATCGGCACATGATCCACTAAACCAACAGCAGTGATGATTGAGTCGAAAGAAAAAACAATGTCAATGATTGTGATTTGAATAATGGCTTGGAACAAATTGATTTTTCTCGATTTCTCAGACTCTTCGTTATCTGCAATTAAGAATTTATGTCGAATTTCATTGAAGGTCTTAATAATTAAAAACAATCCTCCAGCTAATAAAACCAATCCTCTTCCCGAAACAGGATAACCACCTAAGGTGAAAAACGGCTCTTGTAAATGCGCCAAATAGGAAAGAGTGAACAACAATCCAATTCTAAAAATAAGCGCGAATGAAAGTCCAATTCTCCGTGCTTTTGTTTGGTCTGACTTCGATGATAAAAAACCAGTCACAATTGCAATGAAAATGATGTTGTCTATACCCAAGACAATTTCCATAATTACCAAAGTCAACAAGTCTATCCAACCTTGGACGGTCGAAAATGCAGCGAAAAATGATTCCATGCTACAAATGTAAGGTTTTGAATACGAAAAGCGCTGCCCTTGAGCGTACGATATTCACTTTGAAATTTTAATACTTATTGTGGGATTTGTATTTCGAATTGAAATACATCCGCTAGCTCTTGAAGAAGAAAGCGCTTCACTTCATCCATGTCCATTTCGCGTCTCAATTCGCTTGAAAGGCTGGTTACTTTTTTATCTGTAATTCCGCAAGGAACAATGTGGTTGAAGTAATTCAAATCTGTATTCACGTTGAACGCGAATCCGTGCATGGTTAACCAACGGCTGCACTTCACTCCGAGCGCAGCAATTTTCCGAGCTTTCTTCGGATCATCGATATCTAGCCACACGCCTGTCAACCCGTCTATTCTTCCACCCACAATTCCGTAATGCGCAATGGTGCGAATGATGGCCTCTTCGAGGTAGCGCATGTACTTGTGAATGTCTGTGAAGAAATGCTCGAGGTCTAAAAGCGGATATCCCACTATTTGTCCGGGACCGTGGTAGGTAATGTCTCCGCCTCTATTGATGGGATAATACGTTGCGCCAATCTCTTTCAGTTTCTCTTCTGAAACGAGCAAATGAAAAGCGTCTCCGCTTTTTCCTAATGTGTATACATGCGGGTGCTCAACGAAGAGGAGAACATCTTCTGTTCCCACTCCGTCGGCTTTTCCTTCTAATCTGTTTTGAAGTTTTCGTTGAACGTTGCGTTCAAACAGCTCTTCCTGAAAATCCCATGTTTCCTTATAAGGCGCAAGACCTAAATCTCTGAAGGAAACAATGGGTTTACTCATATTTTCGACAGCTCGTTTTTCAAGAAGATAATTGCTGGAATAGCTGTAGCATCTTCGTTACGCAATTCTGCAAGATCAATCGTTAACCAATCACCCAAGTGAATTAAGTAGTACGCTCTCTCAAGTCTGCTTGAACCTTTCGCGTGGATTTCAATAATTGTATCACACTTTTCACCCATTAATTTTTTACAGATGTCCATGCGAATTTGTGAACGCTTGTGATCGTCTTCTGTGCGAAGCATTAACACCGCAACGCGGTTGTCTCCACCTGTCCAACCCACCAATTCGTTGTGGTTCATCTCTGGGAAAACGTGGTGCCAGCAAAGCATTTTCGAGTTCTCATTGATTTGTTGTCTCCAACGAATAGCAACGCCTTCGTAGCTCGCTTCGCTGTATAATACTGGGATGCGAGAAACAATTTTCTCTGCGATTGATTTTGTCTCTGTCCGAATGTTTGCAATTTCAGCATGAATCAAATCGATTGAATTGCTGATTTCCGCTTCGAAATTTCCGTTGTAAATTTTGTATGCCTTCAAAGTGAATAACACTTGAACAGAGCTATATCCGAACATACTTCTTGGAGGTTGTCCACCAGGAATGATAATGCAGTTGTATCCGTCAGCTGCTGCCGCTGCTGCAATCTTTCCACCACTGGTGATGCAAGAAATGGTAGCACCTTTCGCTTTTGCTTCGTTGTATGCCGCAACAGTTTCTTCTGTTTCGCCGCTGTAGCTAGAAATAATAACCAATGTCTTAGGGCCTACGAATGCAGGAAGAACGTAGTCGTTCGTGCAAAGAATAGGCAGGCAGCAATCGTCTGCTACCAATTGAGAAACAATCTTTCCACCGATACCTGAACCTCCTAAACCAGAGATGACAATGTTCTCAAATTGTTTGTCGGTGTTTGTGAATGTGGCGCTTTGACCGATGGCCAAGGCTTCTTTCAAATGTGTTGGAAAAGCTTCTACTAATGATTTCATTTTAAAAAATTTAAGATGCGAATGTACAATTCAAACGGGTTATTTCCTTCTTAGAACACCCTTCTCTTCGCAAAGTTTAGCCAAAGGGGCAAAATAAAACATTGGGATTCCCTTTTTATCGGCTATGCTTAACAAATCATGCTCACCGTCTGACCAGTTGATGAGGTGCATCATGTTGTGGACCATTGTTCGCTGATCGGTGTTCGGCATGTTTGAACTCGGATACAATCCACGTTTACCCAATTGAGGTTCTCCGTATTGAACCACTGCCTCGTAGGTTTCGTTAATCTCGAGGGCCAAGACCATTTGGAATAAAATTTCAACCCCTTCTTCCATAACAGGAATGGAAATGAAATCTCGATTGTCTAATGATGTGTGATATTGCGCGTAACGCTGATAAGGCGTGCGCATGAAAGATCCTATTGGAAGATTATATCCGGGAGAGCAAAACTGACGCTCATCGCTTCCACCAACAGAAAATTCCAAATCATTCCATTGAAGTGGAAGTTGATTCAAAATGTGCTTGCTTATGCGATCGACAAGTGCGTTTCCTTTTCGAGAATTCTTGTAATGAATTTTTCCTGAGTCGCCGCAACACGTGAGCACCCATCCTGCTTGAAGCTTTTCTTTCAACGCTTGTCCGTTCTTCGATAGGTATGCAATTGAGCCAATGGTCTCGGGTGCAAGGACAAATCGATAAGTGTATTTTCTTTGTGGAAGGGCAGCGAGCTTTTCATAGAGCATGGCCAAAACCAATGGTCCGCTGAGCTCGTTGTTCGCCATGCTCGGATGACACAAATAAGAATAAAAAAGAATCTCTTTTTCTGAATCGCCCTTCAATATTGCCTCTCCATAAGTAAGGCTTCCTTCTTTCAATTCAGATTGAATAACTACGCGATACTTTCCTTCTTTCGGCAGCAAAGCCCATTCGTTGTGCGAAAGGCAGAAACCCCATTTCTCTTCGTAATACGAGGTTACGTATGGAATGGCGTTGGGCTGCTCAGGAAGGGTGAAAATATGTTTCGATAATTCATCCCATGAAACCTCTTGATCAACGGGCGTTGAATAATTCAACACGTGTAAATTATTCTGTTTGAAGTCTGCGACTTTACGTCCGTCTGGCGTTAAAATGTAGGCATCTTCGATGTTCCATTCTTTCGGAATTTCCCAGTCGTGGACTTGCGTTCCTGTTGGAACTTCAGTTAATTCGAAGGGAACAATTTCTCGCAGAATGCGAAACGATTCGCGCAAGCCGTTTCCGGTGATACTTCGGCAGATGGGCCAAAGTCTTTCAAAATATGTTGCTAGTTTTTCCTGCATATCACCAAACGGTCCAACCGCCTTCAACCTTCATGTTATCTCCGGTAACATACGAGGAAGCATCGCTGAGTAAATAAATGAGCGCGCTTGCTACTTCGTGATTGTAACTCAATCTTTCCATGGGAGAGAAGCGCGCGAAATTTTCTTCGAATTGCACTTCGTGATTGTTCCACACGCCGTGTGGAGTAATCATGTTTACACGCACTTTCTTCGTTGCCCAGTAAGAAGCAAGGTATCTGGAAAGTGCGTCGATACCGCCTTTCGAGGCGCTATAGGCGGCGGGGCAACCTAAGGAAGTTCCTTTGTATAAATTCTGATTCGGTGCAACGACGCTGTAGGTTGAAGGGATATTTACAACGCTACCGCCGCCGTTTTCTGCCATGTGGCAGCCGATAATTTGACACATTAGAAACGTGCCTTTCAAATTCACATCAACAACAGTGTCCCAATTTTCATCGGACACACTTTCGAAGGGTTCGAATTTTAAATGCGTTTTATTCTGATGTGCGTTCACCAATCCGTCTATTCTTCCGAATGAAGTAAGTACACTTTCTTTCAACGTTTCAACAGAAGATCTGTTTGCAACATCGAGGACAAAACCAAGTGATTTTGTATTGTTTCGTTCAGCCAATTCACTGGCAAACTGAATAGGATTTGCCAATTCGATATCTGCCGCAACTACAATTCCTCCGAATTGCGCAACCGCTTCACAGAAGGCTCTTCCCACCAATCCGCAAGCACCTGTTATAACAATGACCTTATCCGTTAAATCGAACTTTTTCTTAAAGTCGATTTGCGTTGCGTCTGTTGTACGAAGTGGTTCCATCTTAATTTATTTTTCTGAAGACAGGCTTAATTTCATCACCCACTAAATACTTCTCTACGCCATCTTCCAAGGCTCGCTCAAACACTTCACAACTTTCATCGAAAGCTGCAAGCATGAAATCTATATCGTCTTGTGTGTGCGAGTAACATGGCGATAGAATTCCTTGGTAAAGAACTCCGCGCTGAATCATTTCCTGCATAAACAGTGTTCTGTAGAACAAACACGGTTCTTTCTTTTGATTCTTCACCACCAAACCTACGCACCAATTGAAACCAGTAAACGCGAAATAATCTTCCAATTTTCTTCGAGATAAAATTCCATTCACACCGTTCATGAAATAATCTCCAATGGCGTGATTGTGCTGAATAACTGGATTGTTTTCAAACACATCAATAGTGGCTAGAGCAGCAGCTATTCCATGTGTTTCACCACCGTGTGTGGTGCTTACCAAAAACACTTTCGGCTCACCTTTTCTACGAATACCGCCGTATTCCATGATTTCTTTTTTTCCTGTTAAAGCACAGAAAGAAAATCCGTTTGCGATACCTTTTCCCCACGTGCAGAAATCAGGTTCTGCGTTGAATTTTTTTATAGATCCCGGAAAGTCTGATTTGAATCCGGTGATCATTTCATCCATAATCCACAATGCGCCATTCTTATGCGCAAGATCAATGGCCTTCTGGTAGAAATCGGGTTCTAGGACATTCCATTTTTCAGGTTCAGAAATTACACAAGCAATTTGCCCGGGATATTCATTGAACAGTCGCTCTAAATCTTCGATAGAATCTTCCTTGTAGGTAACAGTGAATTGCTTTATTTCTTTCGGAATACCGAAGTCGCAAGCCGTAGAGCCAATGAACCAATCGTCGTAGCTATAGAACGGGTGTTCTGCTGGACGAGCGATTAAATGTTTCCCGGTGTATGCGCGAGAAAGTTTAATGGCTGCTGTTGTTGCCACAGAACCGTTCTTCGCGAATTTGATCATGTCGTGTTGCGGAACAAGCGAGAGAAATTTCTCTGCCATTTCCATTTCAATAACGCTCGGACGTGTGAAATTCACACCTTTCTCAAGTTGCTTCTTCACCGCTTCTAAAACAGGCTCATAGGCGTGTCCCAACGAAACGGAATACAAACCCATAAGGGTATCTAGATATTTGTTTCCGTCTAAATCCCAACAATACACACCTTTCGCGTGTGTGATTGCTGCGGGCGATTTAATCGGAAATTGATCGTCACCTTTGGAATAGGTATGCGCTCCTCCCGGAATTAAATCGTGAATTTTCTTTCTGTACTCGTCGCTCTTAGCGAAGTTCGTAATGTGTGGAAGGGTGATCGTTTTCATTTCACAATTGTATCTTCTCGTAATGATTTCGCGTAGCCCGCATTGATAATGCTCTCTTCGTTAATCTTTAATAATTCAGGTTTGGTCTCTAACAAATGTACAACATCATGTATGTTGAAATCACGAGCACCAAATTCGGCAAAAATGGCTTCAACAAAAGCAAAATCGGCGGAAGTATCAACAGACAACTTAAAGTTACAGTTGTCGTTCATTTTGCGGAAACCCAAGCTGAATTTTTTTGAGTTTTTTACATACGGAATAACATGCTCGCGTTCACTGTGCAGCTTTGCGTGTTGAAAAGCATTTTCTAAAACCGAGAACTTCACCACCTCCACATCGAATCCGTCTTCTAAGAAATTTGGGTCTTCATTGCTGTTTGAAAACAGATCTACTCCAAATTTCACAAACTGCTCAAACACCCAATCCACAGCACTTCCATGATGGGTAGGGCAATCGCTAGTAAGTCGAATGATGTTATCGCCTTCTTGCGCTCCGAAAAATTTCGCGGCTGAGTAGAACCGATCAAGCACGTCCCAATCGGAACCTCTAAAAACTAAGATATTGTGCTCTTTACAATAATTCTCGAGTGCATCGTCTTCATCATTCGTTGATGTTACCACTGCAATTTTATCGATGCATTTTGCTTGAGACACGCGATTCACCAATGTCTGAATTATTGGAATTCCGTTTAACTCTTTAAGAACTTTTCCCGGCAATCGTGTAGAGCCCATACGGGCTTGCAGAAGGGCTAGATTCATTATTTCTTCGGGTTGAATAATGATAGATAGATTTTATCCCAGAGTCTTCCTTCTTTAAAAACATGATTGACAAATCGCCCTTCAATTTGAAAGTCCAATCTTTCATATAATTTCAACGCACCCGGATTGTTTTGAAAAACAGCCAAAGTAATTTTATTCAAATTCAAATCGTCAAAAACGAAATTAATCACAAGCTTCATGGCTTCAAGTCCCAAACCTCTGCCACGCGCAGACGCTTCGCCAATGATTAATCCGAGTTCACAGGTTTGCGCTACCCAATCGATGCGATCGACTTTCACATTACCGATATGTAGATTGCTTTCTTTTTCGCACAGCGCAAAAAAGACGGTGTTCTGATCTCTCAGCGCTCCGTTTACATAATTGATAAGCTCTTGCTGTGTGGTTGGGAAATAACCAGAAGCCAAGCCACGTGTTACTTCAGGATCATTTAACCATTTCAAATAAATATCGCTTGCGTCTTCTATGGTAAGCGGACGCAAATAGACTTGTTTTCCCTCTAAAAATTTAATCATCTGTTGTGCTTCTGATTTAATTTCAGTTGAGAGTCAGACATCTTCTGATTGTCTTTCGTGAGGTTGTTCTCGTGCATGCGATATCTGTACAACGGCACTGGAATATGATAGATTCCGTAACCCGCTTGCTCCCATCTGATTCGTAAATCTTCTTCTTCTCGAGCTGTGAAATTCTCGTCGTATAGTCCTATGTTGAAGAGGTAATCTTTTCGAAACATTATTCCACAAGCAATGGGTTTATCGCTCGAAGAAATGTGTTCCATGTGCTGGCCTCTTTCATTCACCATATAATAATCTATTGCGACTGCATCGAAGGCGTTATTCTCGTTGAGGAATAAATTCTGTACGCGAAGAGATTCTGAATGCAAGTAATCGTCTGCATCTAAAAACACCACGAACTGTCCGCGTGCCTTTCGAATTCCAAAATTCCGTGCGCCAGCCAAACCGAGATTTTCCTTTAGATTAAATACTCGCAGAACGTCTGAATAATTTTCTAAAATAGCTTCGGTAGAATCGGTGGAAGCGTCGTTGACAACGATTACTTCGAAATCGGTTTTTGATAGCGATTGATCTAGACCGCTTCTAATGGCACGTTCAATAAATTGTGCGTAATTGTAGGTTGTAACAATAAGCGATACCATGGTCTACGCTATTATTTGTCTTTCTTCTTTTTACCCTTGGCTTTACCTTCTTCTCCGTAACCACCGTATCCGTAGCCATAACCGTAGCCGTATCCATAACCGTATCCATAACCGTAACCATAGCCGTAACGATAAGCATATTTTCCGTAATAGTATCTCCAGCGTTTTTGCTTAATGTTATTAAGCAGAATACTTGTATTGCTCAGACTGTTTTGATTCAAAACATCTTCTAAATATTGAACACCTTGCTTCGTTGCTTTTAGGGTGTTCATTACAAGAATTCCACGATCTACTTTCGCAAGCAGCACCAAGCTGTCTGTAATAAGCATGATTGGCGGAGTATCAATAATTACATAATCATAGCGCTTCAATCCTTCTGCAAGTAGCTCGTCTACTCTAGCGTTAAGCAAAAGCTCCGATGCATTTGGGGGCACGGGACCTGCAAGTACAATATCTAAATTCTCGATATCTGACTGAAAAACGACATCATCGAAAGTAGCCTTACCAATTAAATAGGTACTTACCCCCATGGTATTTGTTGTGCGGAACATTTTATGCACTTTCGGTTTGTGCAAGTCAAAGTCTAACAGAAGCACTTTCTTCGATGCTTTGGCCAAAGTGGCGGCTAAGTTTGTTGAAATAAATGTTTTTCCTTCTCCAGGATGAAGTGATGAGATCAAAATAAGGCTTTGACCGCTATCGGGTAGAAGGTATTGCAAATTCGTTCGAAGAGTTCGGAAGGCCTCACTTACATTTCCTCGCGGATTGGCATGAATTGCAATTGGATCTCGTTCTATTTCCTCATAGTTCGGAATACCGCTGATAACAGGAAGTTTTGTTAATTGCTTCAATTCGCGCAAATGCTCAATATGCTCAAAGAAGACCATTCGAATGAGTCCAATAATCAGCGAAATAAGAATCCCGATGCCTATCCACAAATAAATAATGCTCTGCCGGTCGGGGCCCACCACGCCCATATTTCGAGCTGCCTCAATAACACTTGTCTGCGGAATAATTGCGGCACGTGCGATAACTGTGTTGGCCTTCTTTTCCAAAAGGAAGGTATATAACTCTTCGTTCACCTTAAGCTTTCGCTCAATAGACATAAGGTCACGTTCACTTTTTGGAATATTTGCAAGCTCTGCCTCTAATTCAAGGATTTGAAGCTTCAAATCTCTGATTCGTTGATCAATTGCAACTTTCGTGTCTCGTGTGTATTTAAAAATACTATTCCGAATAGTCTGAAGCGTAGAGTCTACACGCTGAACACGTTTATCTGGAGCTTTTACATCAACCAACAACGAGCTTCGTTTTTGTTTCAATTGAAACAAGTCTTTCACCAACTCGGTTAAGGTGACATCCTCTTCTCGCAAATAATTCATTGGTGGAATAACCGCTCTATCTGGCTCCTTCAAAAGAAAATTCTCCAAGCCCTGTATAGATTCTCGTCTGAGTTCCAAATCACGGAGCGTAACATCAGAGCTGGTTAATGCCGCAAATGCCGCGTCTTGCTCTTTACTCAAATCAAGAATATCTCGAGCGTCTTTGAATGTCTCCATTGCCAATTCCAATGAATCGATAATTTTGACAATCTTATCAATTTGAATGTCTATGTAGGCCTGCGTATTTTCATTGATGGCAATCTCGTTGTAGAGCGTATAATCAATGTAGACCTTTGCCAATGTATCAAGGAAGGTTTTCGCTCTAGTGGGCAGCTCGTCCTTGCATGTTAGCGTTAAGATGCTTGTGAATTCGACATTTTCAATGGTTAGGGCTCCCATGTATTTATCCACCAAATGTTTCATTGGTCTCACCCGTATTTGGAAGCTTTGATCTGTAACCGTGGAAAGTCTCGACTCATCTATATGGGAAGCCAAATCCAATTGAATTGTAAAAAGCTCTTCAATGTATTCTTTCCCGAATTCATACGTAGCCGACCTAAGTTTTCCTCCGTATTCGTAACTCAACTCATAATGTCCAATATCTAGAACTTTAATATTCAGCGGAACATTGTGCATTCCTGCAGCCATTTTTTTCCAATCACACTTGACCTTCATGGCATCGAATTCGTCCACTTGTAAGGTCTTCACCCTTCCAACCAAGAAATAAGAAATTGTAAAGTCGAGCTTTTCCAAGCTCTTTTCTACGATGTCATAAGAAGCGATTATACGTTTTTGATTGGTAACGTCCTGCATTAAAGAAATGTAACCCAATTCACTGTACATACTTTTTTGATAATCGTATGTCTCAGATGAGCGAAGTAAAATCTCTGTTTTTGCAGCGTAAATACTGGGCAATCTGTGGGTGTAGAAATACGCCGCAACGAATGCTATTAGGGCGCATGCTACAATCCAGAACCAACTTTTGTTCAGGAACCTTAATATCGGCCTGAGGTCGTCAGCGTCTAGAAAATTCGATTTAGTTTCTGCCATGGGTTCTCTCGAGAGTGACAAATATAAAGGAAGAGAGGCAATAATGAAGATTTTAGACCGAATGGGGGTGGAAATAATTAAAGTCCATTATATTTGTGACATGAATCGTTTTAGAAAATTACTCGTTTTGTCAATTTTCCTTTTCTGTATTGCAGCTATTGGAATTTGTCAGGCGCCCCCAACTCCGCCTAGCGGTGGAGCCGCGCCGTGTGGTGGTCCATTCGGAACAGTTTGTCCAATCGATGGCGGGGTAAGTTTGTTAATCGCTGCAGGAGCGGCCCTTGGAGGAAAAAAAGCCTTCGATCTTAAAAAGAAAAAAGCTTCTTAAAATAGTCAGTGAAAAATCCACTCATCCGATTTTTTGTCATTGGTACCATCCTCTATTTCGGATGGTATTTTTTTTATGAGTTGTACTTACTGCCTTCTACCAACATCGACGAGATACTTGTAGATTTTTTAGTGAAAGGAGCGGAAACTCTTTTGCGAGTCTTCCAATTTTCGGTTCGTTTCTTCGACGACGGACTATACAGAAACCACATTGCTATTGAAGGTACAGCTGGAGTTACAGTAGGAGCTCCTTGCGACGGAATGATTCTCATGGCGCTTTTTATCATCTTCGTTGTGGCTTATCCAGGCACGAATAAAAACAGAATCTGGTTTATACCACTTGGGTTGTTCGTGATTCAATTCATGAACATTCTTCGCATTATGGCGTTGGCCTTTATTGTTTATTGGGACGAAGATTATCTCGCATTCAATCACGATTACACCTTCACTGCCTTAGTGTATGCCGTAGTTTTTGCCTTCTGGTGGTGGTGGTCTAAGATGTATGTCCCTGCAAATGGCAATTCCGAAGAAAAATAAAATCATTCTTTTTGCGATAGGTATCGCAATGATTGGTCTTGGCTTTTACCAAGAGCAAGCCAAGGTGAATGTGAATTTCATTCTTGAAAAAGGTGCCCAACTCCCAGGTTTTTTCGAACAAACTACTTCAACCAAAATTCAATGGTTAAGTGCCGAAAAAAGCAAATCGAACTTCGATTATTATTACAGCCACAGCACTATTCAAACGCTATACTCGCTGAACGCTTCACAACTCAGTAAGCTTAAATGGATTATCACATTTGCTTCCATTGGTGTATTCACAATTTTAAATATTGCCGCGCTCTACTTCCTTCAATTCCAAAAAAAGGAAATTAAAATTTTCATTTTGGTGGAAGGGATTTGTTTGGGCTTCGCTATTGCCGCTTTCATGCTCGGAAAATTCATTCAAAAAGATGAACTCGTATATCCGGCTGTTCGCGGAATTATGGGCATTTTGCAGTCGCCTGTGCTTGTGCTTATATTCATTCCGGCAAAAAAATTATTCAACCGATCTTTGTAATTATGGAAATTCAACTTGCCACACACGCTAGACTTTGGGTCTTCACTTCAAACAAATTACTGACTGCGGAACAGTGTTCTTTCATTGAAGTTGAATTGGAAAAATTTCTTGCCGGTTGGAACAACCATGGAAAGGCCATGGCCGGACAAGCTTGGATTGAAATGAACCGCATCTTAGTTGTTGCGGCCGATGAAAATATTATGCTCGCTTCCGGATGCAGCATAGATAAATTGAACAGAGAGGTGCTTAGCATTGGTGATGCGCTTGGCGTGAATTTGTTCGATCGACTTACTGTAATGTTCCAAGAAAATAGCGAGATTCAAACAGAGGGCATCGCGCAATTCTGGGCGCTTCGCAAAGCGAATAGACTTACCGATGAAACACTTGTTCTTGACACAACCGTTGCCACAGTTGGCGATTGGACCACTTCTAAATGGAAGCCCTTCGCGAATACGTGGCACAAAGACATGTACGGCAGATAATTATTTCTGCGGTATTTCTTTCTGAACTTTCTGATCAATGAAGTAAACAAGCGAAGCCATAGACGCAGCGCCCAATTCCAATTCGCGTTTGTTTACGTTTTCAAATCGATCGTTATCCGTATGGTGAAAATCGAAGTATCGCTGTCCATCTACCATTAACCCAAACAGCATGGTGCTCCCGTTTTTCAAGGGGCCAATGTCTACACCGCTCCACCCTCTTTTGAAAGAAAATAAATTGTACGGTTCGAAGAAAGGCATCAACGATTTCGCCCATTCCACTTGTCCATCTTGCGCATCGCAACTGAACCCCTTCGGAGTGAATCCACCTCCGTCGCTTTCTATGGCCGCGACGTGTTCCCAACCTTTTTCTTTGGCAACTTTCGCGTATGTTTCACCACCGTCATTTCCGAACTCTTCATTAATGTAAAGCACTGCGCGAATGGTGCATGCCGGCTTGTATCCGGTTGCCTTCATAATGCGCAACACTTCCATGCTCTGAACTATACCCGTTCCATCGTCGTGCGCACCTTCACCCACATCCCATGAATCGAGGTGTCCACCCACGACAATAATTTTTTCAGGATACAAACTTCCTTTGATTTCTCCGATCACATTGGATTGCATTACGCTGTCGAAGCGCTCACATTCCATGCGCATTTCGAAAAGCACTTTTTTATTGGATTGAAGGGCCTCGTGCAGAAAATGTGCGTCGAGGCTGCTCAAAGCTGCCGCTGGAATCTTGGCTACATCGTCTTTGTAGCGCATGGCACCAGTATGCGGAAACTTATCGTCGGCAGAAGTGAGCGAGCGAATGACACATCCGACAGCGCCGTATTTCGCCGCTTCTGAAGCTCCGTTCGTTCTTATCGGAGAGGTATTTCCGTAGGCTGAACCAGTGTTTATGATCGAAGGATCGAATGCCTTATTGATGAACACGATTTTTCCTTTCACTAGATCGCCTTTAGCTTTCAGGTCTTCAAAGTCTTTCACTTCAACTACCTCTGCTTTCAGTGTACCATTTGTTCCAACAGAACCACCCAATGCACGCAAGGGAATTTCGGTTTTCTTCTTTCCAACATAAATGGCTGCGAATTCTTTCTTCCCGCGTTTCCATTTTGGAACCTTTACAGGCATGAGGAAAACGTTGTCAGCAGGAATCGATTTCAACACAGAATCCCCCCAAAGAATGGCTTTATCCGCAGCTTCTGAACCCGCAATACGGTGACCAATTTTCTTGCAGAGGTAGTACAAGTCGTTGTAGGCTTGAGCTGTTGAAAGCGCCTCGGAATAGAAGCCTTTCACAACTGAAGAATCTTGTTTGGTGAATTGCGCGTTACTCTGACTTACCAGAATTACGAAAGCGAAAAGTAATAGAATAATTTTCTTCATTGCATGTGTGCTCCGTTGTTAATATCGAGTGCTTGACCGGTTATTGAATTTTGTTTTCCTGAAAAAAGGAAAGCAACAAAATTTCCGAGTTCTGCCGGTTGCGCCATTCTGCCGGTAGGCACGTAGTTCATTTGTTCTTGGTACGCTGAATCATAGGTCGAAGCATTTCGATCTGCATGGCGCTGAATGCTGTCTTTCGACATTTGGGTTTCTACCCAACCGGGTGTAATGGCGTTGACTAAAATTTGTTCGCGTGCCCATTCAACGGCCCATGCGCGAGTGAGTCCGAGTACTGCTGTTTTGGAAGCAATGTAGGCGCTGTGATTCGGCACACCGAAACGCGCCAGGATGGAGCTTGTGAGTAGAACGTGTTTAAAGGTGGCCGTTGATTTTCTGAGGAATGGCAGGCATTCCATGACGGTGATGTATGTTCCGGTAAGGTTGATTGAAATAATTTCGTCCCAACGATCCTCTACGCCGTAGGCGTTTTCTCCGCCGATACCCGCGTTAGCGAAAACGCAATCTAAACTACCATCGCCTAAAATATTTTTCAATCCTTCGCGAAATGCGGAAGCATTTCGTACGTCGGCGGCAAGCACGCAGTGATGCTCTGAATGCGGCAATTTAGCTAACACTTCATTCAGCTTTTCTTCGTCCCTCCCCACTAAAATTATGCGGTTGTTTCCTTCTTCTGCAAGAGAATGTGCCGCCGCGGCACCAATTCCGCTGCCTGCTCCTGTTATGAGTATTGTTTTCATGATTAAGTTTGAACAAAAATAGCGGAACACGATTCATAACAAGACATGAAATTCAATCTAAGCGAAATAAGCGGACTCATTCAAAGTCGAAGAACCATAACTCCCGAGCATTACACTAACCGTAAAGTGCACAAAGAGCAAATTGAAAAAATGCTTCAAAACGCAGTGTGGGCCCCAAATCACAAGCTTACGCAGCCTTGGCGTTTTCATGTTTATTTGGAAGAAGGAATGGGTATACTTAGAGAAACTCTTCCTTCACTCATGCCCGAAGATCAGCCTGTGAAAAGAGAACGCATCACCTCTCGATTGAACTGCACTTCCGCAGTGGTTGTAGTATGCGTGGAAGCCTCTGAAAAAGCGGCGATGCATGAAGAAGAATATGCGGTGGCGTGTGCCATTCAAAATATTATGCTAACGGCAACAGCATATGGCATCGGAAGTTTTTGGGCAACACCCGGATTCATACGATCGGAAAAATTCAATCAAACATTAAATCTGCCAGCAAAACAACGTTGTCTAGGCATCGTTTATTTAGGTTATGTCGAAGGTGAATGGCCAACGAATCACCGCAAACCACTTGAATACGTTACCGAATGGAATTCTGTAAAAAAATAATTTTCATTTCATTGTTGTTTATTCTATCTGGAAAAGCTTTCGGACAAAATTCGACTGCCAATGAATTTAAGTTTGGATTTCAACTTCGTCCTATTATTCCGAATGCCTATTTGAATACAGATATTGAAACGGCCAATTCTCCGAATTTTACATATAGCGCAAAATCAAATGTTGGAATAAGCTTCGGGGCTATCATTCGGAAGCCAATCGGAAAATTCTGGAATATAGAAACAGGGCTGAATTTCGTAAAAAGAAGTTACTCCTTGAATTTCGAATTGAACGACGGTGTGCAAGTGAGTTCAAAACAAAACATGACGTTCATTGCCTACGAAATACCCATTCAAGCGTTGATTTATGTTCGATTAGGAAAAGCTTGGTATATGAACGCCAGCGCAGGAATTTCTCTTGATTTTTTTCCCAGTGAAACGGAAACATTCAGTTCTGAAAAAGTGGATTCAACGTATTTCGATTTCAGTCAGAAAACCTATCGTATCAAATGGAGCGCCCTGGCTGCTCAATCAAATTTGGGATTTGAATACCGCACAGAAAAACAAGGATACTATTACCTCGGTGCCTCATTTCACAGACCTTTTTCAAGAATCGCCGGTTCTCAGGGCCTAGTAGAGACAACTTCTGGCTCAGAAAGACTTTGGTTAAGTCTATCAGGAAGCTATTTTTCAATCGATTTTAAATACTTTCTTTACGACAAGTACAAAACAAAAAAGGCCGTTATTGAATAACGACCTTTTCCGACCTTAACCCTTCTAAACTTATTTCTTCAAATCACCTACCAACTTAATGTTCAAGTTGAAAATATTGTCTATTGCCTTGTCTCCTAGATTGTCGAAAAATGCGGTAGAGCCGTATCTCACATCGAATTGTGAGCGATCAACACCAACACTACCCTCTACAAATACTTGATTTCCACCACCCGTGATTTTCGCAGGGAATGACAACGACTTAGTAATTCCCTTGATTGTCATGTTGCCTGTTACATTGTGCGTTGTACCATTATTTCCTTTCGCAACTTGAACGCTTGTCACTTCAAACATAGCATCTGGAAAAGCAACAGTGTTGAAGAAATCATCTGCTTTTAAGTGATTCAAAAAATTTGCATTTGTTCCTGCATCTGAGATATCTGTGATAACCATAGCGTTCATATCAATTTTCACTTTTCCTGTTATACCCGCATTACCTTTTACATAGATAACACCGCTTGAAACACGCACAGTTCCTGTGTGTCCACTACCAGTTACCTTCTTTGCACTCCAAACGATTGAACTCTTGTTGAAGTCTAAAATGTACTTACCATCTGCTAATTGCGCTTGAACTCCCGCTACTGAAGCGATTGCCACGACTAATGCTAAAATTGCCTTTTTCATTTGATTGATTTTTATTTTTTGTTTATTTCTGATTTCTAATTTGGTCGAGAGCGAAATTCAACGTCTCGACATCTTTGTAAGACAATTGTTTCGACATAATTGTTTTGAAGGTTGGAACTTTTTCATCTAAATCTTCCAAAAGTGCCAATCCTTTTTCTGTAATAATAACATCTACCTGTCTTCGGTCTTTGTCGCAAACTCTTCTTAAAACAAGCTTTCGAATTTCAAGTTTATCTACAATTCGCGAAGCATTGCTGCTTTTGTCAATCATTCGCTCGCACAGTCCAGCTACTGAGATGGCCTGTCCTTTCTGTCCGCGTAAAATTCGAAGAACGTTGTACTGCGGCAAGGAAATTTTATAATCCTTCAGAGCAATTCTATTCATCTCTCCAAACCATGCAGCAGTGAAGAGAATATTAATGCCTAGCTTTTGATAGACATCACTAAACTCCGACTGTTGTATTTCTTCCCCGATTGATTTCACAGGGCAAATATATGTACATACATTTAATGTATCTACATCTTATTGAAATTTTATTTCATGCGGGTGCTACAACTTAAACATAGATCACTGTATACTCCTAAAGGTTGTTAAATTCGCCAAAAGATTTCAAAGTGAAAGAAAGCGCTACTCCTCCAAAAAAGAAAATTTCAAAAGCTACAATCTCAAGTGCATTAGGATTGTTCCGCTATTTACGTCCATACGCATTCTCCTTTTTTATTGGAATGCTTCTGCTAGTTGTTTCTGGGTTATTGGTTATTGTCATTACCGCATTACTTGGATTTTTATTAATTCCAAATGCCCAGGCTGCTTTGCCCGGTGGCGCATTAACCCAATCGCTCCTATCTGTTATTCACTGGGAAGGTGAAGGCATGACCTCGAAAACACTCGTTGCATTGGTTGGGTTGCTAATCATACAAGGTGTATTCTCATTTTTTCGTGTCTACCTGTTTTCTTACGTTTCTGAAAACGCAATGCTCGCCTTGCGCAAAGACACTTATTCGCGAATCATTCGCATGCCTATTCAGTTTTACAATGAACGAAGAGTAGGAGACTTGAGCAGTCGAATCACTTCCGATATTACTGCTATTCAAGAGACCTTAACAACAACACTTGCCGAATTCCTTCGTCAATCTGTTATCATTTTCGTGGGTGTGGGTTGGCTCGTTTCATATTCTCCATACCTCACTTTAGTGATGTTAGGAACCCTTCCTGTCATCATTGTTGTAATGGTATTCTTCGGGCGTTACATTAAAAAATTAAGTAAAGAAACGCAAGATAAAGTAGCAGAATCTGGCGTGGTATTGAATGAAACATTTACCGGTGTGGTTAGTGTGAAAAGCTACAGCAATGAGCCGTTTGAAATATCTCGTTACTACAAACGCATTTTAGATGTTCGCGCAAACGCCATGAAGAGTGCCATCTGGCGCGGCATGTTTGGCACGTTCATTATTATTTTCTTATTCGGAACATTGGGACTTGTTATTGGTGTGGGTGCGCACTTGCAGCAAACCGGACAATTGCCTGTTGAAGTGCTTCCGCAATTCATTATGCTAACTGGATTAATTGCAGGATCGATAGGCGGTTTGGCAGCACAAATGGGTTCGTTGCAACGCAGCCTAGGAATTATAGACTCTGTCATGGAAATCCTTGCCATGGAACCAGAAAATATTCCTGAAGAAGAAACAGCCGTAGAAAAACAATTCAACGGAACGTTCGAGTTTAAAAACGTTTCGTTCAACTACGCCAGCAGAGCTGAAATGGCCGTGCTCAAAGATGTTTCTTTCGAAGTGAAAGAAGGAGAACAAATTGCACTTGTGGGCTCTTCGGGTTCAGGAAAATCGACCATCGCGAATCTCCTGCTTCGCTTTTACGATGCAACTGAAGGAACCATCCTGTTCGATGGAATTCCATCTTCCGATTGGAAACTTCACGACGTGAGAAAAAGCATGGCGTATGTTCCTCAAGAGGTATTATTATTTGGTGGAAGTATTCGTGAAAACATTGCATATGGCAAACCCTCGGCTGATGACGACGAAATAAAGTCTGCGGCCGTTCGTGCTAACGCATGGGAATTCATTGAGCAATTCACAGACGGGTGGGATACCATTGTGGGAGATCGTGGAATTCAACTTTCGGGTGGACAGCGTCAGCGAATTGCAATTGCCCGTGCCATTCTGAAAGACCCGAAACTTCTAATTCTAGATGAAGCCACCTCTGCTCTGGACACAGAGAATGAGAGAGCTGTTCAACTCGCACTTGACGAACTCATGAAAAACAGAACGTCTTTGGTTATTGCCCATCGCCTTTCTACCATTCGCAATGCAACAAAAATTATTGTTTTAGATGGAGGAAGTATTGTTGAAACGGGAACGCACGAAGAGCTTATGAAAAAAGACAGTGCATACCTGAAGATGGTAGAATTGCAGGATAGGACAAAATAAAGTTATCTTCGTTTCTTTTCGCTATGCGTAGATCCTGGTTGTACGAAATATTTAGAATCGTTCTTGTTTTTGGGCTCCGACTCTTTCACAGAAAGTTTCGTGTTGTTGGCTATGAAAATTTAAAGGGAAGTGAAATTCCAACCATCGTTGTTGGAAATCACCAAAACGCCTTACTCGATCCAATCCTTTGCTGCTCTGTAATTACTCAACAATTGCATTGGCTCACTCGCTCAGATGTTTTTAAACCAGGCCTTGTTTCTTTCCTTTTGAGAAAAGTAAACATGCTCCCTGTCTACCGTGAAAAAGATAATGTAGCAGATCTTCGTGATCGCAACGAAGCAATCTTCCAACAGTGTTACAAGCGTTTGAATCGCGGTCATTGGATTAGTCTTTTTCCTGAAGGAACCCACAAAGGAAAAAAATCGCTCAACACTCCCCTTAAGAAAGGAATCGGAAGATTAATCATTGGAACTTTTGAAGCGAATCCGAATTTGCAGCAAATAAGAATTCTTCCTTTAGGTTTAGAGTATTCTGAATTCTTCGAGAAAGACGGTAATTTCATGCTACGCATTGGAAAACCCATTGTGCTTTCAAAAGAAGATTACACAACAGCCAATAAGGCTATTTGGGCCAACGAATTGGTAGCTGAAATAAGTCAGCACATACAAGCGGTCATGACAGACATTCGTAACGATGACTTTTATGAGGAATACCTAACCATTCAAGACCTCTTGCACTTCGTTCACCCTTACAACGATTGGCACGAGAACGTTCTTATTTATCAGGATATGGTTAACGCCAACCGATTTGAACAAATTCAATTCTTGAACGAAGTAAAATCATTCAATCAATTATCAAAGGAACTTTCATTTTCAAGTAAGACTGAACTCGAAAATCAGCAATGGCAATTCTGGAATACCCTGCGCGTGTTCATTACGGTTCCCTTTTCACTAATTGGAAAAATTATCTTCTTTCCCATTTCAAATTTCACAGAAAACTTTGTTCAAACCAAATTGAAGGATGTGCTTTTCCGAAATTCTATTCGTATTGCATTTAAGCTCTTCTTCAGCATACCCTATATTTTTATTCTTGCAATAGCCTTTCCTTTTTTCGGAATAAACTATTTACTTGGAGTGCTCATTCTTATAGGAGTTGGTGTGTTTGAAGTTCGTTCCCGCATGCGCTTCGACCGTTTCAAAAAAATAATTAAATACAAAAAAGATTGTGCCGATCGTAGTGCCGAGTATTCCAAATGGAAGGCCGCGCAGGAGCGATGTCTTGGTCAATTAAAACACATTTGTGATGAACAGAATTAATAGCATTCAGCACGTTGGTGTTGCCGTGCAAGACATGGACGCTTCGTTGAAATATTACCGCAAGATTTTCGGAATGAACATTCCATTTTTCGATAGTGTTCAGCCTGCACCGCTTATGGATTGCTATACGCACGGAAAAACCATTACCAAGCGCGCTAGTATGATTATGAATTTGCAAGGCGGATGTGCGATGGAAGTCATTCGTCCAACCACCTTCGAACCACGAAAAGCAGATTTTCAAATCAAAGTGGGGGACCTCCATATTTTTCAGGTTCACATGAAGGCACGCGATGTAAAACACATGCACGCGTATTGCAAACAGAACGGGGCGCATGACGTGAGTGAGATTGCATTGAATCCTGCTCAACAACAGGTATTCGATTTAACCGATTTAGATGGAAATTTTTTCCGTGTTGAACCTACGAAGGAATGCTACCGCGAAATGGGTCACCCGAGTAATGGTGTTGCCGGCTGCAGCATTGGTGTGACCAATATGGAAGCTGCATTGAATTTGTATTCGAATCTTTTGGGCTACGACGAAATTGTATTCGACCGCACAGGGACATTCAACGATTGGGGACATTTACCAGGTGGAAAAGAACAATACCGTCGTGTGCGTTTGAAGCAATCTGCTCCAACTGGAGGTGGATTTGCTCGCGTTATGGGCGAGACATTTATTGAATTGGTCCAAGCATTAGACCGCGCTCCAGCACGCACCTTCCAAGGCCGAATTTGGGGCGATTCAGGATTCGTTCATCTTGGTTTGGATGTGAAAGGAATGAAAAAATTGGGTGGGAAATTAGCCGAGCAAGGATTTGCATTTAGATGCGACAGTAACGACGCTCTTAGCATGGGACAGACTAAAGTACATTGCACGTATATAGATGATCCGGATAGAACATTGATCGAACTCATTGAAGTGTACAAAGTTCCTATTGTAGAAAAGTGGGGAATCTTTTTGAATGTGGAAAAACGAGATCCACTAAAACCACTTCCGAATTTTATGTTGAACGCGCTTCGCTTTTCTCGAATCAAAGACTAACGCGCAGCTTGCTTCTTCAAGATTTTCTTGAACAGTCTGGGAAAGTAACGGTGTAAAAACAACGCACGCAATTCCTTTCCACCAACACCAAATTCTTCCTTCCCCGAAAATATTCCCTTTAAGATTTGCTTGGCGCAATCTTCTGCTAAAATTCCTTGGGCCTGATTGTTATCCATTTCGCCGGAAGGATTCCCCGATTTATCAATGGCGTGTTTCGAAATTTCTGTGGCAATAAATCCAGGCGTAATTAAGGTAACGCGAATTCCTAAATCTTCCACTTCCATGCGCAACGAATCGAAAAAACCATGCAACGCGTGCTTCGATGCCGCATAGGCGGAACGCAAATAGAATCCCCACTTCCCGGTTAAACTTGAAATAGTTACAATGTGTCCAGACTTTCGGGCTAACATCTGCGGCAAAACAGCCTTTGTCATTTGTACATGCCCGAAATAATTCACTTCGAAAATTTTCCGATCATTTTCTATGGTAGTTTCAGAAGTCAACGAGCGTTGACTTATTCCACCGTTGTTGAATAAAATATCTATTTGAAACTTCGACAATACCTCGTTCGACACTTGCTTAATGGAATCACCATCGGTTAAATCTAATGGGAAAACATGAACATTGTCAGAATCTGTGCAGATCGCTTTAACGCGCTCCAATTCTTCCCTTCTTCGTGATGAAATAATTACAACGGCTCCAGAGGCGCTGAAAGCCTTTGCCACAGCTTCGCCAATGCCGCTACTTGCGCCCGTAATCCAAACTACCTTATTTTGAAATTGTTTCACTGTAATATCATTTCCGAGTTAAGAAAACTTAACTTTAGGTTAACCTTAATCGTCTTTTATATCTTTAAAAGACTACTACCTTCGTTCCGAATAACTCGCTTCAAAGATTGCAATAGAATGGCAAAAAAACCAAAAATACTTTGTGTAGATGATGAACAGGACATTCTTGACTTGCTCACATTTAATTTGGAAAAAGAGGGGTATGATGTCTGCACCGCGCTGAATGGAAGAAAAGGTCTTGAAGTTGCGAAAAGAGAATTGCCTGACCTAATTATTCTAGACGTTATGATGCCCGAAATGGACGGCATGGAAACCTGCAGAGAAATTCGAGAAATTCCATCCTTACAAAATGTTGTCATTACTTTTTTAACGGCGCGCAACGAAGACTACAGCCAAATCGCAGGATTCGAAGCCGGCGCCGATGATTTCATAACGAAACCTATTCGCCAACGTTTACTGGTGTCTAAGATCAAAGCCCTGCTTCGCAGATCTGGTCCTACAGATGCCAAAAAAGACATGAGCATCGGTGGAATTGAAATTGATCGTGATAAATATTTAGTAACTAAAGACGGCGTTCAAATTCAACTTCCAAAAAAAGAATTCGAACTTTTAGTTTTACTGTCTAGCGCGCCAGGTCGCGTATTTACAAGAGAGAATATATTAAATTCTATTTGGGGAAACGACGTGATTGTAGGTGACAGAACCATAGACGTTCACATTCGCAAACTGCGTGAAAAATTAGGTGACGAAAATTTTAAGACAATTAAGGGAGTTGGTTATAAATTCGAAGCCTGAATGTCATAAATTCGAATTGTGAATATTCGAACTCCAAAACAAGTCGCGCTAGGTTCTGCGCTTTTCGTTGTATTGCCTCTGGCAACGGTTTACTTTCTTCTGGTCTATTTTCTTGAGCGCGATTTCGAAATTGAATTACTCCTTCTATTCATCGCACTTGGTATGTCTATCACGTATTTCGTGGTTTACACATTTATAGAAAGATTCCTCTATAGCAAAGTAAAACTGATATACAAAACCATTCATTCCTTTAAAACACAAGCTGAAAAAAAAGGGTTGGAAATGAGTACAGATATCTTGGCAGAGGTTAATCAGGATGTTGCGCATTGGGCAGAAGAAAAAATTGAGAAAATTAAAGACCTTCAAAAGACAGATAACTTTCGGAAAGAATTCGTTGGTAACCTTGCTCATGAGTTAAAAACTCCCATTTTCAATATTCAAGGATATTTAGATACCCTTGCGGAAAACGACGATATGGATTCAGAGCTTCGTCGGAAATTTCTCGACCGAGCAATCTCTAGCTGCGAAAGATTAGAGCATTTAGTCGCTGACTTAGACGAAATTTCTCAACTCGAAAGTGGTGCAGTCCTGTTAAAAATTGTGAAGTTCGATATTCTCCAACTCGCACATGAAGTCTGTGATTCCCTTGAAAAATTCGCTTCAGAAAAAAAGGTAAATCTTTTCGTGAAGGACGGTCCTTTCAGCGAATTGTGGGTACAGGCCGACAGAAATAAAATTGAGCAAGTGCTTATCAACCTAATCGTGAACAGCGTGAATTACGGCAACGAAGGAGGCGAGACACGCATTCGTTTTTACGATATGAACGACAATATTCTTGTTGAAGTGGCAGACAACGGAATTGGAATTGCTAAAGAACATTTAGCCCGATTATTCGAACGTTTTTACCGCGTTGATAAAAGCCGATCTCGCCACGAAGGCGGCTCTGGATTGGGTTTAGCGATTTGCAAGCACATTATTGAAAGCCACCAACAAACCATGAGCGTTAGAAGTACCGAAGAGGTGGGAAGCACCTTTGGCTTCACCATTAAAAAAGCGAATTAACTTTTTGTAGCGCCGTTCATCCTCTATTTTTGTTGAAACAAAATTCCCCGAGAAATCAATCTTGGGGTTTACTCGTTTGATGAAGCACGCATGAAACCACGTCTTTCCATTTGGGAAAAAGAAATAGCATCGATAGAACGCAAAATTGCTGACGACAAAAGCAAGCTCCATTTGAAGGGACTTGCCGGAAGCGCTCCGGCTTTTATTTGCAGCGGATTTTACAGCTCCTCGCCAGTTACCCAATTGGTGGTGCTCGATGACAAAGAAAAGGCCGCATACTTCCTCAATGACCTTGAATCCATTCTTGAAATTGGATCCGATGAAAAAGAACAAGAAAAAACTCCGGCACTCTTTTTTCCACGCACAGCAAGACTTGCGTACGATGTTGAAACCACTCAAAACGCAAACATTGCTATTCGAACAGAGGTGCTGAATAAACTTCAGAAGAATAGAAAAAACTATATTATCGTTTCATACCCTGAAGCGCTGTTTGAAAAAGTTGTTACACAGCACGAACTCGAAAAAAACACGTTCAGCATTGATGTAGGGCAATCATATTCTATGGATTTCATTGACGAAGCATTCATTGAATTTCAATTTGAAAAAGTTGACTACGTTTATGAGCCTGGACAATACGCCGTTCGAGGAGGCATTGTCGATGTGTTTTCATTCAGTTATGAATATCCCTACCGCATTGAATTCTTCGATGAAGAAGTAGAGAGTATTCGAAACTTCGATCCGGCTACACAGCTTTCGGTAAACAAAATGACGAAAGCTATTATCGTTCCGAATACGCATTCAAAACACTCTGAAGAAGTGCGAATTGGATTGCTCGATTTCCTTCCATCGAATACCGTAGTTTGGATGAATAACACTGAATCTTCTCTCGCGCAATTTCAAGCTGAAATGGAAAAGGCAGAAGAACGATTCAACCGACTTTCAGATAACATTTCACACGAAAAACCAGATGCTCTTTTCACTTCAAAACATGAATGGTTGAAGCAACTGGAAAACAAGCGTGTCATTGAATTCGGAAGTAAACGACAATTCTTAGGTGAAACAGAAGAGTTTCATTGCACGCCTCAACCCTCCTTCAACAAAAATTTCGAAATGCTTGCGGAGCATCTTGAAAACCTCATTCAGCAAGGATACAAAGCACACATAGTAGCTGGACAATCGAAGCAGCTGGAACGACTTGACCAAATATTTCAAGACAAGAAAAAAGACATCGCATACGTTCAAGAGATTCTAGAAATAAGCGAAGGGTTTATAGATCAGAATAAAAAAATTCTGTACTACACCGACCATCAAATCTTTCAACGTTACCATCGCTTCAAACTGAAAGAAGGATTCAAGAAAAACAAAGAAGCATTAACGCTGAAAGAAATTCTTGCGCTTCAACCGGGAGACTTTGTTGTGCACATTGATCACGGAGTAGGCCAATTCAGTGGGTTACAAAAGATTGATGTAAATGGAAAAGAACAAGAGGCCATTCGTCTAACCTACAAAGGCGGAGATATTTTATATGTGAGCATTCACTCGTTGCACCGAATTAGCAAGTTCTCAGGGAAGGAAGGAACAGCTCCAACAATGGATAAACTCGGAAGCAATGCTTGGCAAAACTTAAAGCGTAAAACGAAAACGAAGGTGAAAGAAATCGCCTTCGATTTAATTAAGCTTTATGCAAAGCGGAAGTCAACAAAAGGATTCGCCTTTCAACCCGACACCTACATGCAAACCGAATTGGAAGCGTCGTTCATGTATGAAGACACTCCCGATCAATACAAAGCTTCTGTTGCGGTGAAGGAAGATATGGAAGCGGCATTTCCTATGGATAGATTGGTCTGCGGTGATGTTGGTTTCGGAAAAACAGAGATTGCTATTCGCGCGGCGTGCAAAGCCGTTGCAGACGGAAAACAAGTTGCCGTGCTTGTTCCAACAACCATTCTTTCCATTCAACATTACAAGAGTTTCAGATCGCGTTTAAAAGATTTTCCTGTTACCATTGAATACATCAATCGTTTCAAAACAGCGAAGCAAAATTCGGAGACATTAGAACGTGTTAAAAATGGAAAAGTCGACATCCTCATTGGCACCCACGCCATCCTCGGAAAACGCGTGGTCTTCAACGATCTTGGTTTAATGATCATTGACGAAGAACAGAAATTCGGAGTAGCGGCAAAAGACAAATTGAAATTGCTTCGCGCGAATGTAGATGCCTTAACGCTTACTGCCACGCCTATTCCACGCACCTTGCAGTTTTCACTCATGGGTGCGCGCGACTTGAGTATCATTCAAACAGCACCGCCAAACCGTGTTCCCATTCGAACTGAATTAATTCCATTCGGAGAAGAGATTGTTCGCGATGCCATTAGCTACGAAGTGCAACGAGGTGGTCAAGTTTTCTTCGTGCACAACCGCGTTCAGAACCTTCGCGAAATGGCCGGATTAATTCAACGCGTTTGTCCAGATGTGCGCATAGGCATAGGCCACGGACAGCTGAGCGGAGAAGACTTGGAAGAGGTGATGAACAAATTTATTGAAGGAGAATTCGACGTGTTGGTTTCCACTTCCATTGTTGAAAGTGGAATTGACATTCCAAATGCAAATACGATTATCATTAACGATGCGCATCATTTTGGAATGAGCGATCTTCACCAATTGCGCGGACGCGTAGGACGAAACAACAAGCAAGCGTTTTGTTATTTGTTAAGTCCCCCTACTCACATGCTCACAGACGATGCGAAGAAACGCTTAACAGCCATTGAGCAGTTCTCGGATCTCGGATCGGGAATGCATATTGCTATGCGCGACTTAGACATTCGAGGCGCAGGTAATTTGTTAGGTGGTGAACAAAGCGGATTCATCAATGAATTGGGATTCGAGACGTATCAGAAAATTTTAGATGAAGCACTTCAAGAATTGAAGCAAGAGCACTTCCAAGAATTGTACGAAGAGGAAATGAAGAAGACCGCTTCGTTCGTGAAAGACACTGTTCTTGAAACCGACTTCGAATTGTTGATTCCCGATGAGTATGTTGGAAATATTTCTGAACGAATTGCCTTGTACAAAGCGCTCGACGATATGGAGAAGGAAGAAGAAATTCAAAAATTCTCAAAAGATCTCGAAGACAGATTCGGTCCTATTCCGAAGCCTGTTATTCAATTGATAGATACTATGCGTTTGCGATGGAAAGCGAGAGAAATCGGATTTGAAAAGCTGGTGTTGAAGAGTGGTAAAATGATTGGTTATTTCATTTCGAAACAAGACTCACCGTTCTACCAAAGCGAAGCATTCACGCGCATTTTAAACTTCATTAAACTCAATCCAGTTGCTGGAAAAATGTACGAGAAAGATGACACCCTTCGCATTGCCTTTCCAGAAGTACCAAACATGGATAAAGCTAATCGTCTGCTTAACGCGCTAGCCGAAGGTTCTAAATTGTAATCAAGCAAACTATTATCGTAAATTTGCACACTTTCAAAAACTATTATGACATCACCAAGAGTTCGTGTTCGTTTCGCTCCAAGTCCAACAGGCCCTTTGCACATGGGTGGAGTTCGCACAGCATTATACAACTATCTTTTCGCTAAGAAACACGGCGGAGATTTTATCATTCGTATTGAAGACACCGACCAAACGCGTTACGTTCCGGGCGCTGAACAATACATTTTAGATTCATTGAAATGGTGCGGCATTGAACCCACCGAAGGTGTTGGCTATGGCGGAAAGCACGAGCCTTATCGTCAGAGCGAAAGAAAGCCGATGTACAAAGCGTATGCGGTGGAATTGATTGAAAAAGGTTGGGCATACTACGCATTCGATACTCCAGAAGAATTAGACAACATTCGTAAACAAGCCGAATTGGCGAAGATGCCGAACTGGCAATACAACAGTATTTCGCGCATGACCTTGAAGAACTCATTGACCCTTCCTGCTGATGACGTTGCGGCTCGATTGGAAAAAGGAGAACCGTTCGTTGTGCGTTTCAAGATGCCAAGAAACGAAGAAGTTCGTTTTCAAGATATCATTCGCGGATGGGTGGTGTTCTCTACGAACGAACTCGACGACAAAGTACTTTACAAGTCAGACGGAATGCCAACTTATCACCTGGCGAATATTGTAGACGATCACACCATGGAAATTAGCCACGTGATTCGTGGGGAAGAGTGGTTGCCATCTGCACCGTTGCACGTAATGATGTACAGAGCGTTCGAATGGGAAGCACCGTTGTTCGCGCATTTGCCGTTGATTTTAAAACCCGATGGAAATGGGAAATTGAGCAAGCGTGACGGAGATCGTTTAGGATTTCCTGTATTCCCTTTGCAATGGACAGATCCTGAAACCGGAAATATTTCAAGCGGATATCGCGAAAGCGGATACCTTCCGAAAGCCTTCATTAACATGTTGCTTTTATTAGGATGGGCACCTAGCAACAACCAAGAAATTTTCACAATGGATGAAATGGTTGAAGCCTTCACCATAGAACGCGTTGGAAAATCTGGTTCGAAATTCGATCCGGAAAAAACGAAGTGGTTCAATCAACAATACATGCGCAACACGCCTCGTGCTGAACTAGCGGAAATGATTATGCCTGACATTCAAAAACGCGGATATGATGTATGTTCTGAATATGTTGTAGGCGTGATTGAGCTTATGCTCGAGCGCGCAGTGTTTCCAAAAGATTTATTGGACGGCGAATATTTATTTGTAGATCCAACTTCTTACGACGAAGATGCTGTTTCGAAGAAATGGAAAGTGGGTGAGTCTGGCCCTATCCTTCAAAAATGGTCAGCTGTTTTAGAAACACTTGAGCCTTTCACAGTTGAATCCATTGACGCTGCTATGAAACAATTCTTAGCAGACAACAGTTTAGGAATGGGCGCTGTAATGCCATTGTTCAGACTTGCATTAACAGGAGTGCTTACAGGACCTGGTGCATCGCATGTTGCTGCGTTGGTTGGAAAAGAATATGTATTACCTCGCATTCAAAAATGCATTGAAAAGTTAGGATAAAATGAAAATTCAACTGAACAATATTCAAGTTCGCGCGCAACACGGTTGCTGGAAAGAAGAGGAAGTTATTGGTGGCGATTACCGCGTAGATGTTTGGATAGAAGGTGCTTTCGAAGTGTCGGCTGAAACCGATGATTTAGAAAAAACGATAGACTACGTTGCAGTAAAAGAATTGGTTTATGCGGAAATGAAAGTACGAGCCAAATTGATTGAAACGGTTTTGGTTCGCATGCACACGGCAATGAAACTTCGTTTCACGAATGCTCATTCGGTTGGAATTCGATTGACGAAGATTAACGCTCCAATGGGTCACCAAGTGGAAAGCGTAAGTGTTGAAATGGAAGGGTAAAAATTCTACACCAACTTCTTCGCTACCAAGTACTCCGCAATCTGAACTGCATTAGTAGCAGCGCCTTTGCGAAGATTGTCGCTAACAATCCAGCAATTCAACGTATTAGCCTGAGACTCGTCGAGGCGAATGCGTCCAACAAAAACTTGATCACTTTCCGCAGCATGGATGAGAGGCATCGGATAAAGTTTTTGTTCAATATTATCTACCACTTCGATTCCTGGGAAGGCACTAAGAACCTCTTTCACTTGAGTAATATCTGGAGCATTTTCGAATTCTATGTTTACAGATTCTGAATGTCCGCCCATAACCGGAACTCTAACCGCGGTAGCGGTTACTGCTATGGAATTGTCTTCCATAATCTTCTTGGTCTCGAGAATCATCTTCATCTCTTCCTTCGTGTATCCGTTTGACTGGAACACATCTATCTGCGGAATGAGATTCATATCTATCGTGTGCGCATAGGCCCTTTCACCTTCCTTCCCTACGCGTTCGTTCATCAATTGATCGACAGCAACCTTTCCTGTGCCCGTAACACTTTGATAGGTTGAAACGACTACCCGCTTGATTTTATATAAGTCGTGAAGCGGCTTCAACACCATAACCATTTGAATGGTGCTGCAGTTCGGATTTGCGATAATCTTGTTATGCGCATTTATGCTGCTTGCGTTGATCTCTGGAACCACCAATGGCACTCCTTCGCTCATTCTCCAAGCACTGCTGTTGTCTATGACTACACATCCTGTTTCCGCAAACTTCGGTGCCCACTCTAAACTTGTTTCTCCGCCTGCTGAAAACAAGGCAATATCCGGAGAAGCTGCTACAGCAGTGGTTAAGGAAACAACTGTCCAATCTTTTCCGCAACAAGAGACAATCTGTCCCACACTCTTTTCAGATGCAACGGGAATGATTTCATCGAACGGAAATTTACGTTCTTCAAGAATTTGAAGCATCTTTTTTCCAACCAATCCGGTAGCACCTACAACTGCAATTCGCATACATATCTTTTTCACGAAATTACTACTTGTGCTTTTTAGTTTCGAAAGAATAATTACAAAACATTTCTCATGCACTACAAAAAATTACTCTCATTAGCGTTTGCACTTTCTTCGTGCTCGCCTTTACCCTGTCAAATCAACGATAATTTCAGCGACGGCAACTTCAACATGAATCCCACATGGAGCGGCTCCACTGATGTATTCGTCGTGAACGCCAATCAAGAACTGCAGTTGTTCAACACAACCGGTGGACAGAGCTATCTCTCTGCACAAACAACAAACTCCACCATTGACAACAAGGAATGGCGTATTAAAGTGAAACAAACTTTTGCAGGAAGCGAAAACAACAACAGCAGAATTTACCTAGTTGCAAATGAATCCAACTTATCCTTTGTCAATTCCACTTCGGGATCGAATACAACTGGATATTTTCTCAAACTGGGCGAGGGTGGTTCAAACGACGCGATCAAAATCTTCCGCGACGACGGCCCTTTGGGGATTGTCGAGCTTGCAGCAGGGACATTAGGATTGGTAGCTTCTTCCTTCAACATAAACATTCAAGTCTTGAGAGACAATGTAGGAAACTGGAGCGCAAATATTGACCCATCTGGAGGGACAAATTTCATTTCAGAATTTTCCATTTTCGACAACACGTACAATCAGACAAACTTTTTTGGATTGAGTTGCATCTATACTTCTTCCAACGCAACAAAATTCTATTTCGATAATATTTACTTCGGAAATGAAATTCCACCTGTAGTGATAAATACACCGAACGTTCGTTCGGTTGTGATCAATGAACTCTATGTAGATCCCACTCCTTCGAATGGATTACCCGATGCGGAATACATAGAACTTTTCAATGCTGATACTATTCCGTTCGAATTATCTGGATGGAAATTGGTAAACTCAACAACAGAAAAAATACTTTCGTCATATCTGCTGAATCCGAATGAATATGTGATTATTTGTGATGCGAACAACACTTCGCTCTTCCCTAATTCAATAGGAATTTCAGCACTTACCGCATTAACCAATTCTGGAGACAGCCTGACATTAACCGATTTCAGCAACAATGTCATTGATGTCGTTTCCTATTCAGACGAGTGGTACAACAGCAGCGAAAAATCCGACGGCGGATGGAGTTTAGAACAAATCAATCCTTTCAAAATCTGCAGTGGAAAATTCAATTGGACCGCTTCGAGCAATACGCAAGGAGGAACACCCGGATTTCAAAACAGCATATTTAATAATTCTCCAGACACCCAAGGTCCTCAATTACTCAATTGGAATTTGAATCAAGCCAATCTGGTTACACTCATCTTCAATGAAAGCTTGGAGCCAACGCTAACGGGCAATTTCATTTGCAGCAATGCTGTAATTTCCAATGTTTCCTTTTCAGAAGGAAACACCATTGCGATTATTACCTTCAATTCAAATTTTCAACCCGAAACATTCTACACACTCAGCCAATCAACACTTTCAGATTGTGAAGGCAATATCTCCTCCATCTCAATAGAAATCTATCAAGGAAAAACGCCTGAATTTGGAGATCTTATTTTCACAGAAATTCTTGCAGCCCCAGATCCTGTAGTTCAAGGAATACCCTCGGAGTTTATTGAAGTGTTTAATAAAAGTTCGCATACACTAGAACTGCATGGCCTATCAATAAACAGCTGTGTCTTTGAAGGAAGCCACTTGCTTCTTCCGAATGAATATTTAGTTCTTGGAGATGTTACTGAAAGCCTTTCCTTTCTCTCGGTATCGAACAAACTTCTTACACCATCCTTTCCAACATTAACCAATTCCGGAATGCTGCTCAAGCTGAGCATGAACGGAACGCACTTAGACAGTATACACTACGATATCAATTGGTTCAACAACTCCTTCAAAGCCGATGGCGGATGGTCGCTTGAATTGGTGAATCCTAATTTACCGTGCAGCACTTCCAACAATTGGAAAGCGTGTGAAAATGAAATTGGAAATTCACCAGGATATGAGAACTCTGTTTACTCACTGATGCCCGATGTTAGAAAACCTAAATTGCTCTATCTAACGCTTGAAGACAGTTCACTTGCTCTTCATTTCAACGAACCAGTTACCCTGAATGGAAATTTATTTCAAGAAGAAAATTTGGTTGGAAATTTCTTTTCCAATAACCCTTCAACACAAATTAATCTTGTCGCTTCTGTATTACTCGACTCTTCTATATTCAACTACACACTAGAAGGCGTTTCCGACTGCAGTGGAAATACTACTTTAATTTCTTTCGAATGGGGATATCCTGAAAATGCTTCTTTGGAAAATTTAGTCATCAATGAAATTCTCTTCAATCCATATGTTGGCGGTTTCGACTTTGTTGAACTTCGAAATACGACTGCAAACGCTGTATGCATTAAAAATTTGTCCATTGCAAACGGATATTTGAATTCAGGCGCTGACAATGAAATGGGAACTACAGAGGGACGAATCATTCTACCGAATGAGTTCATTGTCTTTACGGAAGATGAAAAGAATCTTGAAGATTTGTACCCTTCCATTCAAACAAAAAACATCATACAGTTAAGTGTGCTTCCCTCCTTCAACAATTCAGATGGAACATGCATTATTTACTCCAATCAAAATGAAATTATTGATGAACTGAATTACTCTGAATCGATGCATTTCCAATTGCTCAATTCGTTCGAAGGCGTCTCGCTCGAAAGGCTTTCAGAAGCAATGCCCACTAATCAACAAAGCAACTGGCACAGTGCTTCAGAAGCCTCCGGTTTCGCGACACCAGGAGCAGAAAACTCACAATCGCTCTCAATCGAAAACATGAGCGGAGCCTTCGAACTTTCAACATCTATTTTTTCTCCTGATAACGACGGTTTCGACGATGTTATTCAATTTCATTTTTCCAATTTGAAATCGGGATGTGTTGGTAATTTGACCCTTTACAATGAACGTGGAATTCGAGTAAGAAGGCTTTTGCGCAACGAATACCTCGGCCTGGAAGGAGATGTAATTTGGGACGGACTATCCGATAATGGAGAACAACTTGCAATCGGCATTTACATTGCTACCTTTGAAGCATTCAACGAAGATGGAATTCAAGTCAATTACAAACGTGATTTTATTTTAGCCCGAAAACTATGAGCCGATACTTCGTTCGCACACCACGTATTCTTCAGCGAATCTTTAGTAATGTCACGTGGCGAATTGAAAATTCCGAATCTATTTATTTGACTTTCGACGACGGTCCTCACCCGGAAGTGACTGTTCAATTACTTGAACTTTTGAAGGCGAATAATGCCCGTGCTACATTTTTTCTGTTGGGAAAGAATGCCGCGTTATATCCTGAGCTTGTTGTGCGCATTCAAGAAGAAAATCACACCATTGGCTTTCACGGAAACGAACATTTGAATTCACGAAAATTGAATCGAATTGGATTGCTAAAAAACTTTAGGTGTCAAGCGGCATTTCCAAAATCTAAACTCTATCGTCCGCCTTTCGGTAAATTGAAATACTGGCAATACCAATACTTACAGAAGAAATTCCAACTTGTCGGATGGACGTTAATGCCCGGTGATTTCGACACGAATAAAAAATTCGAAGCGCAACTTAAGGACCTGAAATCGGCGAAGTATGGAGATATTGTCGTGTTGCATGAACTTCCAAACACACTTGCACTTGTTGAAGCTTACTTCGAACAAACTTCTTCTATATCGTTTGAGAAATTGTAGAGTTGTATCTTTTTAAAAAGTATTTCTTATTATTGCTATATGAACCTTAAGCAAAACCTCCTGACCCTTTTGGGTTTATTGTTGTGCCTTTCGTCTTGGGCACAAGCTGGAACTGTAAAACTCTCAGGTAAAATCATCGATTCACAATCTCAAAAGCCACTTGGCGCTGTGTTGGTGTATTTCGAAAATACTTCTTACGGAATGAGTTCTACGCCAGAAGGAAACTTCAGCATAGAAGCTCCTGCAGGAAACTACACTCTTATTGCCGCCTACTTAACCCATCAGACCTTTAAAAAAGAAATTCAGTTAACAGGGAACCAAGAGTTCAATATTGAAATGGTTTCGAACGACGGACAAATGAATTTGGTTGTTGTTTCTGCGGGAAGATATGAGCAGAACATTGGTGAGGTTACAGTAAGTATGGAGGTTATTCAACCGAAATTAATTGAAGATAAAAACGCGGTGAACATTGACGAGATTTTGCAACAAACTCCGGGTGTTGCAATTGTAGATGATGAGCCTCAAATCCGCAGTGGAAGCGGTTATAGCTTCGGCGCGGGAAGTCGGGTGCAAGTGTTGGTAGATAATATTCCTATTCTAAGCGGTGATGCGGGAAAGCCAAGTTGGGGATTTCTTCCAACAGAAAATGTATCGCAAGTTGAAATCATCAAAGGCGCGAGCAGCGTGCTTTACGGTAGTTCGGCATTAAGTGGTGTCATCAACTTCAGAACCGCCTACCCCACTTTAAAACCAAAAACAAAAGTTTCTGTTTACCACGGATTTTATTCCAAGCCGCAATCAGCTTCAGCTGTGTATTGGAACCGACAAGGAATGAAAAGCGGGATTAATTTTCTTCATTCAGAAAAATTTGGAAAACTTGATTTTGTTCTTGCTTCCAGCGTGCAATACGATGATGGGCACTTGGGTCCAATTAAAGACACTGCAGACGGCAGTTTTTCAAACGGCGGATATAATCCTACGAACGTCGATCGTTACAACGCCGCCAACAGAGCGCGCTTAAATCTGAATCTTCGATACCGTTTAGCAGACCGACTTTACATTGGTCTTGCTGGGATTTATTCAACCGGCAACTCACTGGCTACTTTGATTTGGGATAATAGCTCTAATGGGTTGTACGGAGCTTATGCGGGCAGCGCTACACGCACCATTCAGCAATTGTACACAGTAGACCCTTCCATTCAATACACGAGTAAAAAAGGCACGGTACACTCGTTGAAATCGAGATGGCAATCGCTAGACAACAACAACGATAACAATCAAGGGAATTTCTCGGATGTGTTCTACACGGAATATCAAGTGCAGAAAAATTGGGAGCTCAATAAAATTAAAGATCTAACTACGACTGCTGGAGTGGTGAACACAAATACCGATGCACGAGGGCAATTGTTTGTCGGTGGAAATCCAGACGGACACAACCAAGCACGAAATACTGCTGCCTATTTTCAAGTCGATAAAAAAATTGGGGAGCGCCTGAATCTTTCAGGTGGTGTGCGCTACGAGCAATTTGTTTTGAACAGTGAAAAGAACGGCAAACCTGTATTTAGAGCTGGTGCAAATTACAAATTGGGACAAGCAACCTACATCCGCGCTTCATACGGACAAGGATATCGCTTCCCAAGTATAGCAGAGAAGTTCATTGTAACGGGTTTGGGTGCCATTCAGGTTTTTGCAAATCCAGACTTAAAACCAGAAACTTCATACAATGCCGAAATTGGAGTTAAGCAAGGATTTAAAATTGGCGAGTTCAAAGGATTTATTGACGTAGCTGTATTCCAACAAGAGTTTCGAAATTTTATTGAATTCACTTTTGGTCAATGGACTGCTATTCCTGCTCAGAACTTAACAGAAGAAGAGTTTGCAAAAGCAATAGGTTTCAAGAGTTTGAATACCGGTGGAGCGAAAGTTCAAGGTGCTGAACTAAGTATTATGGGAACCGGTAACATTCGCAAGACTCGATTCGATGTGTTGGCGGGCTACACGTATACCAAACCAGTTAGTACTACTCCTAATTTTGTTTATTCTCAAACGGAAAAACCCCCAGGAACAGTTTTAAGCCCACAATTTTCTCAAGCATCCTATTTAACCACAAGCGAAAATACCAATAACAATATTTTGAAATATCGCATGCAACACCTTATAAGAATAGATGTTGGTGCAACCCGCGGTGCATTAAATTCAGGAATAAGCTTTCGGGCAAATTCACACATGCAAAACATTGATAAAGCCTTTTCGCAGCTTGAAAATGATCTTCCTAGCTTATTCAATCCGGGAA
>Ga0208483_1000014_pt1 | contig 39783 bp, 32 predicted proteins | sample LakMenE01Jun11ns_FD_150659 | JGI IMG/M metagenome (GOLD analysis project Ga0208483, IMG submission 150659) | Freshwater microbial communities from Lake Mendota, WI - 01JUN2011 deep hole epilimnion ns (SPAdes) | ecosystem: Environmental > Aquatic > Freshwater > Lake > Epilimnion/Euphotic zone ... | reverse complement strand
CTCACCTTCGTTACGCTATACGCAAACACGAAAAGTATGGCGTACCAAATAGCAATCAAAGGAGAGAGACGCAACAACCATTTATTCGGTTGTGAAGACAACAATGCTTTCGGAATGAATTCGCCAAAAATTAAGACAACTAAGGTTGAAACGATCGTTTGAAGAATTAAGACACCGTATGATCCAACTGTCTCGTCTAGATGGGGGAAATTTGATTCAAGTATATCGGTAAGAACATGGCCGAAGACGATTCCATAAATTACCAAGGAGATATTATTTCCAACCAGCAGCATAGCCAAGAACAACTTTGGTTTTCCAACCAAAGAAGATAAAATAGACGCGCCGAAAACGCCTTGTTTCTTATCCAATTCTATTTTTAATTTGTTGGAAGTAAGAAAGGCTATTTCAACACCTGAATAGAATGCACACCCGAGCAGTGTCCCGAGAATAATGAGTATTTGAGAAACGTCTATATTACCCATTGTTTTTGTTCATTCTGCGGTACATTCCCAAACGGAATAAAAACCACATGAGTGCGATGCCTGGAATAAATAAATTCTCGGCGCCTTTGTCCCAACCTTCTGAAGAGATCATATAAAGCGCATAACCAAATGATGCAACCACAACAATGGCCCACAGGATAAGCACAATTTTATTTAAGTTATTCATTAGTTAGATGTGTTGAAATTACCCGATGTTTGATTGATTTCATAATTGGAAAAAGATCCATTACTGCGAAGTCCTTTTCCTTCAAGTACACTGTTCTCAGAACTGATTTTTACAAAATCTGGCGTGTAAACCAAATCAGAGTCGAGGTAAAAAGTAAGTGAGTTAGTTTCCAGTTTTTCTTTTTTCCAATTTTCTAAGACAAGGTCACCTTTCGTCCAAAGCGTGTTGCTTTTCTGCGAGAAAATAGCTTCGTTACCGGTCATTGTTCCTGTGTATTCTCCGAGCGAATCAAAAAATTCGATGTGAAAGGTTTTGGGTGCTATTAAATAAGAACTGTCGCTAACATACTGGTCCAATTGTAAAGCATAAATTTTTGTTCGAACGACACCATCTAAAGAATAACTGAACGAAGCGTTGAATGTGCTTTGTACGGGCACAAATTTCGGGTCAGTAATGGCTTTGATTTCTGAAATTTCATTTTGACATCCGATCAAAATGAACACCACCGCTAACACAGCTGCTATTTTTAGAAGAGGATTAATCATACTTTCTCTGCACGAACCAACGCTCGAACGGATGAAGTTTAAATCCGATGAGGAAGGAAGCGTAGTTCTCTTTTGTTGCGGTTTCTGTTGCATTGCCGTACGTTCCAAACTCGGCAGAAAGGACAAGACTACTTGTTGTTTTTGAAGAACGCATAGGCATTTGCAATCCGCATGTAAATGCTTCTTGAACAATGTTATTTCCGTTCAACCCAACGTAGCTTTCAACACTTTTCATGCCCAGGCGATACGTGCATGCTCCGAAGTAATTGTTCTCTCCACCATTTACATTTGGAACATATTCCAATCCGAGTCCAACGTTTTTAGAGTTGTGAAAACTTTGATTGGAAACATGAATCAAGGAGTTCATGTTTTCAATAGATTTCCAATCTTGTTGACGATAAGAGACGCTTAGGGAAAGTGTCCCGGCCTTTTTAAATTCATGTGTAATTGCAGCGCCGAATTGAATGCGCTGAGGAATGACAAAAGAGAGGTTAGTATAGGTCGTATCCAAAACGGTAAGCACGGGCAATTCAACACCAGAAACAGAACGTGTAGACTGACGAATATCTTGCACCTTCGGGCTTACGTTGTTTTCCAATTCATAGGTTCCAGCCAAATGAATCCAAGTTGACCGAGTAACTTTTCCCGCTGATTTTCTTTGGTGAAGAGGGAACGAATAATGGGCCCCAAAGGTAAAATTCGCATCAGAAAAGGATTTGCGATTGGTAATCTTACTGTTATAGATGGAAGTATTATCGAACAAAATGCGGTCGATTTGCAGGATAGATCCAAATCTGAAATTTAAATTACTTCCAAGAGATAAGGTGTGCGTGCGTGCGTGCGTGCTGTCGGAAAAAAGAATGAACGTCCGCGCAAAGCCCATTTGAACCTTATTTATCCCACCCTCGCCACTGTAGCTGTAATTTGCATTTAAACTGTCATTAATCGCCTGTGAATTTGAAAACTGATAACCTACGATGCTTTCGGGAGTGATGCCCATTGCAAATCCCCATTTGCTGCCCGTTCGTTTAAAGCCAAAAGCAATTTCGCCTACCTGGCCACCGAGGTAATTGGTCGGTCCTGAGGTTGAAAGAAGCTGTGAACTTTTGGCAAATACACTTCCCTGAAAAGTTGTTTCGGAAAACAAAGCAAACGATGCCGGGTTAGATAGATTCACACCCGATAAATCGGGGAGCGCAATAGATGCATTGCCAAGGCCGGCGTAACGTGGATTAAATCCAATGTCAGTGAGTCCAATTCCAAAACGAGAGTAAGGCGAGTTTACAGGAATTTGAGCCTGCACGCGTATGCACAATGCCGAAATCGAAACAAGAAAAATATATTTAAGATTCATTCGCACAAGTGATGGCATACAACCCAATTAAAGTTAAATTCAATTCTACAAAGATGCGGTAATTAAGCTGTTTAGCAAAATGAACCGCATCAGTCCCAGTAAATACAATTTGAATATCAGGAAATAGCTTCATTGCAGCGTCTATGTATCCCTTCAATTCAGAAAGAATTCCAAAATTCACACTGCTTAACATAGCCCCTTCGGTAGAATTTTGAAAGGGCTCGGTGCTTTCAGAGAATTTTAAAAGTGGAAGTTGTCCGGTAAATTCATGCATCGCTCGCAAGCGCGCCTGCGCGCCCAATGAAATGACTCCAGAAATTAGAGCGTTATTTTGAGCGATAGAGCAAGTAATACAGGTTCCGAAATCAACCACCAAACTTTCTGACTCTTCGAAAATTTCAAATGCTCCTGCAACATTCGCAAGACGATCCTTTCCCGCAACGCCTGAAGAGTATAAGAAGGCCGGGAAATTATCTTCTGGAATAATTCTACAAAAAGAAAATCGATTTAAAAAATCAGTCTGTTCCGACGCACTCCTTACCGAAGAATAGAAAAATGGAAGACTGTGATTTGAGTGCAATAGATTCAATTCAAGACTAAGATTGTTATCGAGAATTCTTCCCGATTCAACCAGGGAATCATTTACGAACAACCCCCATTTTAATGAGGTGTTCCCTTGATCCAATACAATGCAATTCATCTGGAGGGCTAGTTTTTGAGAACTGTTATGGTTCCTCTACGCTCATATAAAACACCCACTCCGTTCTTTACGGTGATGTAATAGACATAGGCATTTTCATGCACATAATCCCCGCCATTCATTTTGCCATCCCACTTTTCAGAAAGTTTGTTTGTTTCAAAAATGTAATCGCCCCAACGACTGAAAATATTCATAGTGTATTGGGTTGTGTCCGCGAATGAAATGACCGGATAGAATAGATCATTTTCACCATGAATCATCATAGCGTTGGGAATCCAAATAAGAGGCTCCTGATCTAAACATTTTTTGTTGCTGTATGATGTAAATGTTTCATTTGGGAAATAGCTAATCGGCTCTGAATTTCCTTCGATTCGGTAACAGAATTGACCTTTGGAAGAAAGGAAAGGTTCAAGGTCATCTGAGTATGCAAGATTGTTTGCAAGGAATGAGATAGCTTGGGTTTCAGCGCCCCCGTCTACGGATCTAAGCACATTATATTCTTGTACACCATTTTCCCAATCCTCGTATTCAGACCAGTTTAAATTGTTCAACAAAAGTTCCGGAAGATTTGCACCACGCAAGCGTATGTTTTTTCCAACGTTGGTTGTATCCAGGAAATACCCACAAGGATTTTGAATAATTACGCGGTAGTCGTATATAATATCGTCGGAATTAACATCTGTATCGGTGAATACGATATTGGTGGCCGACTGCGTAATATCCATGTGATTCTCCCAGTTATAAGGGGCATATAAATTCTTCCGTTGAAGGATATATTTATGCGGAACTAATGTTGGTTGCGTTCTAACCGTTACCTCAATGGCCTTGGAGCTACTGACACTTACTGAGGTCAGATAATTTATAGCTGGTGGAGTTGGATATGAAATATTTATAGTCTGAATGTTAGAAGCCGAAGTGAAACCTGAATTGGAATAGGCAATCACACCGTAATAATTTATTCCGGAAGAAATGCTTGTAAATTCATGTGTGCCTTGAAGGGTATTGCCGTCTGTAGTATCAACGGGAATGAAGTTTATGCCGTCAGAACTGTACATGAGGACATAGTAGTCAACACCCGCATTCCAACCCGAGTATGAGCTCCATGAAAAATTGATTGTGTTGTCACACAGTGTATAAGTTGAGGGGCTCAGGAAAATAGTGCAATTGCAAACGCTTCCTGTAGGGCTCGTGTTTGGGCTAGGTGGTGTGCCTGAATAGCACGTGTCAATGGCAGAAAGCAAATAACATTCAGGTCCACTGCTCGGTGAAGACAGAAGATCACTAAAAAGAGTATTATTTATTCCAAAAACAGTGTCAATCAAATTAACCGTTGAGCCATTGCAGGCATAAACAATGTAGCCATCTGTGTCACCCGAAGAATTAATATTCCAATTCAATTCTGCCAACCCAGTTGCCGGATTCACTGTCACACTTGTTATTGTGGGAATAGCTGGAGCTGTTTGATCTGTGAAAAAACCACTTGCGATGTTGCTTGCGAAATCACAATTAGGTACGCCGCTATAACGAATTTGAAAATTGAGTTGCTCGCCACACACGGTCACTTCATAATTGAAGGAAGAAGATGTGCCTGGTAAAGTTTGAACTTTGTTCCAAACGCCTGAAGGATATTCTAACCAGACTTCAGCATTTACGGCAGCTAACCAAGCCGCATTAGAGGTGGGTACGTTCCATTGAAGTTCAGCGAAACCAGGAGGAGAAACCGAGGCATTGGCAGTAAGAAAGGTGCTGCAAAATGTTTCAGAGTTACTGAAAGTAGGTGCGCCCCCAATATTGTCCTCCGTTTGAATGTACACACAGCAAGAATTAGTTAAGGCATTTGCTCCTGGGTATAAAAAGGCTCCAGATAAATTAGTTGATTGACTAATCTCAGTGAAATTCCCCGCTACGTCAGAAGCATAAATATGGTTGGTTACAAAGGTTGCTGGGTTGGGTGAAGTGTACCACGAAATGCTAAGCGAATTTCCTTGTACTTCAAGACAGGTAAGGGTAGCAGAAGATTGCCCGTGAGCATTTGAGGCCCAAAGAAGAACGTGCAAGAACAACGCTGCTAATATAATTTTCCCTTTCATTCGTTTTGAAGAGTGCAAAAATAGGCCTTCGGTTGCATACAATCGCCAAAAGCAAACGGAATTAAAATGAAATATTGCCCATCGTCTTTTGAGCTTCGCGAAATTCTCCAATCGTTTGTTCTATAACTTCTCTGGCTGATATAACTCCTTTTATTCGAGCACTTACTTGCCCAATCTCCAATTCGCCTTCTTCGAGGTCGCCATGCGACATTCCTTTTTTCGCTCGTCCGCGTCCAAGTAATTCTTTCAATTCGTCTATGCTCGCTCCCGTTTCGTATGCGTTGAGCACAGCTTTATAAAACGTGCTATTCAGCAACCGCACGGGAGTTATCTCGTGAAGAGTGAGTTTGGTATCTCCTTCCTTGGCTTGCAGAATAGCGTTTTTGAAATTCTCGTGTGCTGCGGATTCATGAGTCATGACGAAACGTGATCCCATCTGAACCCCTTGAGCGCCAAGAGACATAGCCGCAAGCATGCTTTTTCCGCAAGAAATCCCTCCGGCTGCAATAACCGGAATTGAAACTGTTTCAGCGACACTCGGAATTAAACAGAGGGTAGTCGTTTCTTCGCGTCCATTGTGACCGCCCGCTTCGAAACCTTCTGCTACCACAGCGTCTACGCCTGCTTCTTGCGATTTTAGTGCAAAGGCACTGCTGCTCACAACGTGGGCTACTTTTATTCCTGAAGCTTTAAGTCTTTCAGTGTATTTCTTCGGACTTCCGGCCGAAGTGAAAACAATGGGAACGCGGTACTTTTCAATAAGAGCAATATGCTCTTCAATATTCGGATATAACAACGGGAGGTTTACGCCAAATGGAAGATTTGTTTGCTGAATACACTTTTTTATTTCCTCTTCAAGTTGATCAGGATACATCGATCCAGCGCCTAAAAGTCCGAGGCCACCTGCGTTTGAAACAGCACTTACCAAATTCGCTCCGGTGCACCAAATCATTCCCCCTTGTATAATTGGGTACTTAATTCCAAAAAGTTGACTGACTGAATTCATGTTGAAATTTTCTCCAAAAATGCGAAAAACTATTCAGTGTTCGGAAATTGTTGATTATCTTAGCACACGACATTATCCAAAATGAAAAAAATAGTATTCTTTCTTAGCTTGGTTTTAGCGCTTCTATCAAACGCTTCTCATGCCCAATACCGCTGGGATTACGGGTTGAAAGTAGGTGCGTCAAACTACCTCGGAGACATCGGAGGAAAATATCTTCCAAGAAGAGATTTTGTTGTAGATATGCACCTGATTTCAACTCGCATGTCAGCGGGTGCTTACGCAAGGTACAAAGTTAACAAGCGCTTAGCATTCTCTACAAATTTTGACTGGATTCGAATTACAGACAGAGATGCCTATACGTCCTACGCTCCGCGTAGAGCGAGAAACGCAAATTTCAGAAATGATTTATTGGAGTTAGGTGGTCGCGCAGAGGTTACCATTTGGTACGACAATGACGTGGGAAATAAAGGTTATTACAACCCTGACTTTAAAGTGTTTTTGTTTGCGGGACTAGCTGGATACTCTTCAAACCCGAAAGGGCAGATTTTCAAAGACGGTGATGTGCAATATGGCGGAGAGTGGTTCGCGCTTCGTGACTGGAGAACGGAAGGTCAAAAAAGTGCTTATTCGAAATTTGGTTTGGCTATTCCAGCGGGAATTGGAGCTTATTTCACCTTCAATAAAAAATGGAGAGTGCAGTGGGATTTAAGTTGGAGAACTGTGTTTACGGATTATCTAGATGATGTTTCAACGGTTTATTCCACTCCGAATTCGAATGATTCTAAAGCATACGAGTTTGTGAACAATCAAACGTATCAAGCTTTGTTAGATGGATTGGTTGCAGAAAACCCACAGTACACAGCGAACGATTTATCAATTGAAAACTTTCAAATTGCACCGCCGGGCGCTACCTATGCTTCGCCTCGCGGTGACGCTACGCACAACGACAGTTATTTAACTACTCAACTTACTGTAACGCGTGTAATTCGCGGAAGATCCAGCTTCTCTAGATCGAAGTATGGTTATATGAAAGGAAGACCAGGAGTTAGAAGATCAAGAGCGAAATTCTAACATTAGAAATATTGAATCAATTTAGAAAGTGGTTTACGCAATAGCGTGAACCACTTTGGTTTTAACCCGTTTATTTTCCAAGCCAAGCGATCTTCTTTATTCGCACGAATACGATTTTTAAGACTAACATTGCTCACACCGCCAGCGCGCATGTGAATCATTACTTTCGGAAGGTGCTGTGCGCTGCACGACTCCTTAAAGAGAAAGCGCAACATAAGTTCATAATCTGCGGCGCTTTTAAATTGCGTGTCGAAAGTTCCGAAAGAATAGTAACATGATTTTTTAACGAAGAAAGTAGGGTGAGGGGGCATCCACCCTTTTAAAAAGTTCTCTTTGTTGTATGACCCGCTACGCCACTTACGTAGAATTTTGTTGGTGTCTATCGGATCTACATAATTCAAATCTCCATAAAGACAATCTGTTTCGTTTTTTTGGAAGGCGCGAACAACGTTTTCAATAACATCATTTGAACAGTAAAAGTCATCGCTATTCAAAACCCCAATAATGTCCCCAGTGGCCATTGCCAGCCCTTTATTCATCGCATCGTAAATTCCTTTATCTCTCTCGCACAAAAACTTTTTCACCACACCTTGCGAAGCAACATTAAATAGGTTCTTCGAAAGGTCCTTAGGAAGGTCTTGCGAAGCACCTTCGGAACGACCTTGCACGGCATCAACAAATTGCTTCACAATTTCTACGGTACCATCAGTGGAAAGCCCATCCACAACGATGTACTCTATATTCTCATAAGTTTGTTTCTGAACGGAGGAAATGGTATCACCGATAGTTTTCGCACTGTTGTAACTAACAGTTATGATACTCACTTTCATGGAATCAGAAATTTCTTCCAATTAAAAAATGCAAAACTTGATTGTAGTTTCCTTTTTCGTAATAAGAATTCTGATTGGCAAAATTGGGAGATGGTCTAGTTGGAATTATGCTCGATGAAAATTTCCCTTCTATAAACAGGTGATCGCCTAATTGAACAATTGCCCCCAAACCGAGACCAATATCAAAGTTCCGAAACGGAGGTGAGACGGGATAAGTCAACTGATTTGCAAGGATTTCCTGTTTGATTACTTGTCCGTAATACAGTCCTGATAAAAATGTGAATGGACCATTCTGGTATGACCACTGCACGGGAACTTCAATATAATTAAGTCGATAAGAAAATGTGTTGAAGTTAAGTGTGTCGCGTTTGGTTCGTGATCCTTTTTCAGAATAATACAGTCCAATTCTAAGTCCGTTTTTTTTGTTGAATGGAGCGTTCACATATGCTCCTCCTGTTATTCCGAATTTGTCCCATCCACCAAGTCCATCGCCACTTATTTGAGAGGTGGTCATGCCTATAGCCATTCCCGCGTTGAATGCCTGTTGAGCATCCATAGAACACGCAAACAACGTAAAAAAAAGAAAAAGTGCTCTAGTTAATTTCATATTCAATAGCATTCAATACCTCATGGGTATCGGTATCAACCAAATAACCAATCACAGTCATGTTTGTAGGGGTCCAGGTGCTTTTCAAAGGAATAGTAAAACTGGTTGTCGTTGAGAAACCTGCAGCTGGATTGCTGGCAATTTGATTCCCCATCGGCTCAGAAACGTTTGTTCTCAGCACATGCTCGTGCTCGTAATCTTCTATTTCAGAGGGGGTTTGACTATAGTCTTCTTGGGCACTTATAATATGGTTTTCAGCAAGCAAAACCACGAGATTTACATTGCCCGAATACGCCTGAAGAAATTGCGTATTCATGTGAATGTTGAAGACGTTATCAGTAACTATATATTCACATTGAGTTTGAAGGTCAACGGGTGTCGTTCTATTCAACTCACTGGTTATAATGTCTTGCCAAATTGCAGGATTTCCTGGGTCTATATAGACGTAATTAGCCAAACCTCCAAGGCGATTTATACGCGCTGAAGGATTAAATCCACCGTTGAGCTGGGACCAATAAATGTTTCCGGCTGGGGTTGTGTAATCGTTTTGGAATAAAGTGCCTCCGGTTTCTGCTAGGGTTCCAGCGTGAATAGCGACTGTTACCATGCGCTCACCAAGCTGCGAATCGAAATCAAGTACCAAGGCGGTTGAAGCTGGACATGCGCCACACAAGTGTCCTGTAAATTCTTCGAATAATACGTTGCGTATGGCTTGGGTAGATGCAGTAAATGAAGGTGCTGCACCATACAAGTCCTCACGGTATTTATTCTTTGCAACAGTAACCGGATTTTCAAGTCGGTCGCATGCCCCGAAGAATAGGGACAATCCAAGAAGGAATAGGTAATTTTTTTTCATCTTAAAAACTTGCAGTGTACATTAATTCAAAACCATTTGTAGCGGGCACGGCACGGCAGACTCCACCAATACAAAATACGCCCTCTCTTCTTTTTCCGTAACCAAGAGTTAAACGTTGTGAACCGTTAATGTATCCAATGGTTCCAAACAAATAGTGAATACGTTTTTCTTCTACAGAGTTTCCGTAATTGTATTGATCAATTAATGCAACGCTCCAGTGCGGGGAATGGGAAAATTCGGCAACCACGGTTACCCAATCGCCTTTGTCTTGTTTGGTTTGTAATCCTTGAATTTCAAGATGAAGATTGTCTTTTGGAGTGAACTTGTAGTTCATCTCTACAACTTCAATATTCGCGTAAACAATTCCTTTGAAATCATTGGTAACAGGGGTAGCCAACGTGTTGAATTCAAAATAGTAGTAGGTGAAACCCGTTGAGAATTTTTTGCTCAATTTTTTCTTCATTTCTATGTTGAAATCACGAACATATTTCGTTGGTCCAAAATTTACCGAGTTAATATTATACGCATCGGTGTATGATTCTATACCTGAAAGGCGCGTGGTATCCAGGCCATTCGCAGCTGCAAAGTTTGCAGAAATTTGAGTGCCGTATTTACCACCAAGTTTAGACCCTTTCTTGAACGTGTAAAAGACCTCGCCCATAAAACTTACTTCACCAGTCAGAGGTGTTGCATAAGGATATAGAGTCGCAGCTAAATTATGCGTGTGCTGCTTTGTAATTGAAGGAAGATAGTTGGTGGGCACATCGAAAAGTTTCAGGTTGCGATCTGCACGAAAACTCATATTGTCAATGAATTTCACCGCTGTATTCAATCCGAATCCGCTTCCGCTGTATGAAGCGTTTAAGAAAAACGCTTTTCCTTTTCGATAGATATAGGCGTTGTCGGCACTTGGGTCATTAATTTTTTGAGCGTACTCTCCAGAAATCGCTAGGGCATTTCTGTTGAGTTGAAATCTAACCGCAGAATTCGAAACATTATTAGGAGTTAGGAAAACCAACGAGTCTTCGAATCGCGTTTCGCCATTCTGGTACCGACTTACAAAGCTTGTTCCTAAGGTTAATTGAGTTTGTTTTTCAGCAAGCGATTTGAAAATTGAGTTCAGGTTGAATTCGGCATCAGTTCCACGAATAATTCCATCTGCATTGGTAATGCCACTGTCGAAATCAAGACGCTGACGTCCGTAAATACCCTTCAAGGTTATTCCTTTTTTCGGGGTAATAATTAATCGGGCACCATCGAGCGCATTGTCAATTCCTAGATTCGGTTCCCAATAGGTACGTAAGGTTAATCCGTTTCCGAATTGCTCGTAGAAATTTCCAATAGTCACATTGAAAATACTGTCTTGGTACTGAATGTAACGGTTTCCAATTCCAGTACCCTTGTATCTGTTTTGGGCGCTGAATCCTTGAATGGCGTTGTTATACGTTTCAAAACGCACGCCTGCACTGAATCCTCCTTGGGTGTACATCAGATTGCCAAAGCCGTTAATGGCAGTAGTCGCGGGGGGTACAGTCGCTCCAATTAAACTGTCCTCGCTATATTGTTGTGAGAGAAATTGGAAATTACCATGTAATTGTCCTGTTTTTTTCGGATCTCCTTGAGCCCGAGCGCCAAAAGCGAAAACAAGCAAGGTTGAAAATAAAAGTAGCTTTTTCATTCTATTCATTGAGCTTCGAAAATACGTCGCAATCGGAAATAAAAAAAGCCCTTTCGGGCTTATAAGCTGTAATGATTGAAATTACTTCTTTAATTTCAAGAGTTCCTCATGAAGTTCTTCCTCATCACCTTCTGCATAATTGTTATGTTGCCAAACAACTTTTCCAGTTCCGTCTACCAAAAATGTGTGAGGGACGTTGTTTACACCCATTGCTTGTGCAAATTGTTTGTTACTATCTAAAAGTATTTCATATGGCCACATAACACTACTTACATAGGGTGCAACGCGCAAAACTGAACGTTGGTCGTCGATAGATACAGCAATGATTTTCACGCCAGTCTCCGCTTGCCACTGTTCGTATAAATCCAAATAGTTGTTTAGTTCCTTTTTACAAGGGCTGCACCAAGTAGCCCAAAAGCAAATTAACGTTGGTTTACCGTCTTGAGCAAGATTGGCGGTGTTAATCGTTTTTCCGTTGAGATCTTTTAGCGATATCTTCGGCAAAGTTTCTTGTGCAGATAGCCCAAAAGAAACGAACAAGAAGAAGAGAGAAATAGAATTACGCATAAAATATTTTTTTATAAAAGTAAAAAACATTAGCCAATGACTGTACCAAAAAAAAGAGCCGACGCATCGTCGGCTCTTCTTCCTTGAAAAATCAAGATTATTTTACAGAAACACGAACAGTGTTCACCGTTCCGTTGATCGTTACATTTAACATGTAAACACCAGCAGAAAGGTTAGAAACATCTAAACGTGAAGTGTAGTTTCCAGCAGCTTGGCTACCTACGTACTCAGTCATTACGCGCTCACCAAGAACGTTGATAACGTCAACTGTAACAACGCTGTTGTTAGTTAAACCGTAAGCAACATTGATGAAATCGTTAGCAGGGTTAGGATAAACACTAACACCAGCAGAAAGACTAACTTCTTCGATACCTACTACGGTGTTTACGTTAGCAGGAGCAGCAGCTTCAGCGAAGTCGTAAGATCCATCGTAGTTCCAAAGAGAAGAGAATGTAGAGCCTGAATTGCTCACTGTAGTAACGTACATGTGTCCGTTTGCAGCAGCACCCCATTGCATGTCGTAGAAACCATCACCGTATGCATCAGTTGCAGTGAAAGTATAACATCCAGTTGATGGAAGGAATACGTTTTCAATTTTAGTTGAGTTGTCAGCAGGCATTGGAGCAGCGCTGTAATCAGCAGAAGCTACAACGGTTCCAGCATCGTCCGTGATAGTCCAAGAAGACTCTTCTGGGTAACGGTCGAATAAGATGTCAATTTTAACGTGAGTTGTTCCATCAGCAGCGAATGCGATAGGAGCTGTAGTTCCGTTATTAGTAGTGTTATCATCAGCAGAAGTGATAGATACATTCAAAGTTGTAGGGCCAGTGATTGCAACAGAACCAACGTTAACAGTTTCAACAGCGTATGTAGAAAGATTACCAGTCCAGTTGAAAGACACTGGAGTCGTTCCACCAGTAACAGTGATAGTACAAGCGGTTAATGCAGAAGTACCATTGTTTTGGATTGTTACAGCAACATCAACGTTTCCGCAAGTAGCAAGGTCACCATCGTAACTTAACATAGATGGGTCGTTAGACAAAGTTGCTGGAGGAGGACACTCTTGAAGAGTAGCATACAAACCAGGACCGTCCAATTGACCAACTTCAGTTACAATGCGGTTAGGGCAAATGCGATACACCGTTGGGTAGTAAGCAATAGCATAATCGTCATTGATTGTTCCAGCCAAAGCAGTTGCTGGGTTAGCAATAGGGAAATCAATTGGAGTTCCAGTTGGGTTTAACCAGTTACCTTGAGTGTTGCTTCCAGTACCAGCGATGTCAGCTGCAGTAGTAGCACCGTCACCGTCAATCCAGATTACCATAACGTCATCAGTAGTTGCAGCAGAAACTCCCGGAGCACCAGCAGGGCCATGGTTGATATACAAATCATCCAATGCGCCAGAAAGGTGGAAGTTCCAACATGGTCCGCACCATGTTGCAGATACGTCAAGATATACAGTGTATCCTTGATCTAAATAGTTGTACAAGTTGTGCGAAACACCAAATTGGTCAGTGATTGTGAAATCTTGACCAAATGATCCAGCAGGCAACTGAGCGAAAGACATTGTTGACGACATTACGGCAACAACCATCAAGAGTAGAGCTTTTTTCATGTGATTAAATTATTAATAGGTTTACTTTAGGGCAACGAATATAAAGAAATATTTCGCCCAAATACTTTTTATATCTTTGGAACATGAAAAAAAATCTTCTCTTTTTTGGATTGGTGCTTTCTTTCCTAGGGATGTCAGCCCAAAGTATTGAATTGGTTAATCCTGTGGTTCAAGTGAATGCCACGGCCTCTACCTTAACAGGGGCAGGGGAAATGGTGGCTGAATGGCCCGTAACAAATATTTCTGATGCTCAGATTTCTGTAAAATGCAGCAGAAGTGTAATTGCTGAAGTTGCAGGTACTTCGAATTATTTCTGTTGGGGAGTTTGTTATGGAGAAACAACAAACGTTTCCCTTCTATCGCAGACTATTTTGGCAAGTGATACCAACCATACCTTTTACGCCCACTACAAGCCATTAGGCAATCCAGGCGAAACGCGAATTACCTATTGCTTTTTCAATACAGCTAATACCGCTGATCAAGCTTGTCAGACCGTTAGTTTTTGCTACGAGTCGACTTGTGAAATTGGAATTGAGGAGTCAAAAGGTTCAAAACTTCAACTTTCAGGAAGTAATCCGATAACAGGATTGACTTTTATGAATTATTCAATGCCAGCAGGCGAAAATGAGGGTCGCTTGATTATCACAAACCCCCAAGGTAAAATCGTGAAAACATCGACGGTGAGAGGTAATTCCGGAAGTATCTTACTCAATGCACAAGATTATGCAGCTGGAGTATATCAATTTACATTATTGACTTCAAAAGGAAAGGAGACCCTCAGAGTAGTTGTAGAATAATTCAATAAAGATTTAAGCAAGGACAACCTCGAATTTCGAGGTTGTTTTATTTTTGCAAACTCAAAGAAAGAACATGAAGCAAATAAAGAAGAAAGAGGCGTTAGATTATCACGAGTTAGGGAGGAAAGGGAAGTTAGAAATAGTACCTACGAAGCCATACAGCACACAGCGAGACTTGGCAATGGCCTATTCTCCTGGAGTTGCTGAACCCGTTAAGGCCATAGCCGCGAATATTGACGATGTATACAAATACACAGGCAAGGGGAATTTAGTTGCGGTTATATCCAATGGAACAGCTATTCTAGGACTTGGAAATCTAGGTCCGGAGGCGAGTAAACCCGTGATGGAAGGAAAAGGGATGCTCTTCAAAATATTTGCAGATATCGATTCCATTGATATCGAAATGAAGGCCACTGAAGTTGACGATTTCGTAAATACGGTTATCAACATCAGCCCAACTTTCGGCGGAATTAATTTGGAAGATATTAAAGCCCCAGAGGCATTTGAGATTGAAGAACGTCTAAAAGAAGCGTTGGATATTCCAATCATGCACGACGACCAGCACGGTACAGCAATTATTTCTAGCGCTGCCCTGTTGAATGCCTTGGAAATTGCAGGAAAGAATTTAAGCGAGATAAAAATAGTAGTGAGTGGAGCCGGGGCAGCTGCGTTAAGCTGTCTAAACACCATGATTGGCTTAGGCTTGAATCCAGCGAATATCCGTATGTTCGATTCAAAGGGACTTATCAATATTTCAAGAGAAGACATAGACCACAGGAAGAAAAGATTCGCTGTTGATTCGAATGAGAAATCTTTGGCAGAGGCCTTAGTGAATGCCGATGTATTCTTAGGTCTTTCACAAGGGAACATTGTTTCTGCAGATATGGTGAAATCAATGGCAAGTAATCCAGTTGTTTTTGCTTTGGCAAATCCAGATCCGGAAATCCCATATGAAGAGGCAATGGCCGCTCGTCCAGATGTAATTATGGCTACCGGAAGAAGTGATCATCCGAACCAAGTCAATAACGTTCTCGGATTTCCATTTATATTCAGAGGTGCCTTGGATGTTCGCGCAACGAAAATTAACGACGCCATGAAATTGGCTGCCGTTAAGGCTTTGGCTGATTTGGCGAAATCAACTGTGCCTGAAGAGGTAATGGAAGCATATCATATTACTAGCCTTTCCTTCGGAAAAGATTATATTATTCCAAAGCCGAATGACCCAAGATTATTGGTGGCTGTTTCAACAGCCGTGGCAAAGGCGGCTATTGAAAGTGGAGTAGCTAAAAATCCAATTACAGACTGGGACGCATACGCGAGCGAACTTCTTGGAAGAATGGGGCGCGATAATGCGCTCACAAGAGGAATTTCAGAGCGCGCAAGAAAGGATAAAAAGCGTGTTGTTTTTGCTGAAGGTGACAATCCAAAAATACTGAAAGCTGCAGAGCAGGCCAAAGACGATGGAATCGCTATTCCAATTTTATTGGGAGAAGAATCAAAAATACGAGAACTAATTCGTGAATTTGATTTGGATTTGGCAGATGCAGAAATTATTGATCCGCGTCTTGCTTCGCACAAAGCAGAGCGAGAGAAGTATGGCGAGTTTTTCTATCAAAAGAGAATGCGCAAGGGTATTACCAAAACCGAGGCTACTCGAATCATGCGAGAAAGAAATTACTTCGGCGCAATGATGGTGGAAACAGGTGTTGCAGATGCAATGATCTCTGGGATGACACGCAATTACGCAAAGGTTATTCGTCCTGGATTAGAAACCATTGGTACCGCGAAAGATATAAAAACAGTTTGCGGGATGTACATCGTACAAACCCCTAAGGGACCTATGTTTTTTGCAGATACTACTGTAAACAGAGACCCGACCGCAGAGCAATTGGTAGACATCACATTGCTTGTTGCTGATGCCGTGACAAAAATGAAAATCGCGCCAAGAATGGCCATGTTGAGTTATTCGAATTTCGGTTCTTCGCATGGGGCTGATCCCGACAAAGTAGCCAAGGCCGTGGCGTTGCTTCATCAAAACCATCCGCATCTTATTGTAGACGGTGAGATTCAAGCGAATTTTGCTTTGAATCCTGAGATGAGAAAAGAGAATTTTCCATTCTCGAAATTGGCAGATTCCAAAGTGAATACCCTTATTTTCCCAAACCTCTCTGCTGGGAATATCAGCTACAAAATTCTTCAAGAGGTTGCGGGAATGGAAGTGATAGGTCCAATTTTGTTGGGCATGAAAAGGAGTTATCATATCTTGCAAATGGGTTGCTCGGTGCGTGAAATCGTAAACATGGTTCGCGTGGCAGTTGTTGATGCTCAAGCCAAAGGAACCTTAAACAGATAAAATGCTCTACTCACTAACAGGACAACTCATTGAGAAATCACCCGTACATGCAGTGATCAATTGCAGCGGTGTGGGTTATTTCTTGAATATAAGTTTAGCCACCTATTCAGCTCTTCCAAACAACGGAGATGTCATGCTTTATACGCATTTGCATGTCAATGGAAACGATTTCTCTTTGGTGCTTTACGGTTTCTATTCAGACCAAGAAAAGGAGCTGTTTAAGAAATTGGTAAGCGTGAGCGGAGTGGGCCCGAACACAGCACGAATGGTTCTCTCAAGTCTCAATGTTAATGAGCTTATTCAGGTTATTGCGAGTAAAGATTTGCCTTCATTAAAGCGAATTAAAGGAATCGGAGAGAAAACAGCCGAAAGAATTTTAGTTGACCTCCACAACAAAGTGGGTAAGGTTGACGGAACTTTTGTTGAAAAAGTTGGAGGACTACACAATACAATTCGTCAAGATGCGTTAGTGGCACTGTCCCAATTGGGCCTAGACAAAACCAAAACCGAGAAAATGTTAGATAAAATTCTTCTTACTGCAAGTGATTTGCCGTTGGAAGACCTTATCAAGCAAGTGTTGAAACAGATATAGTATTGTGAAAGAAGTAATCCTCCGCGTCCTATCAAGAGCCATTTTCGTAATGGCCCTTTGCGTTTCAGGTTGGTTGGCTTGGGCAAATACTTCTGTGGAAACTCGGGTGATTGCAAAATCAAATCATAATTTCGTTTTTGCGCCTGATACCGTTACCCCGATTTGGCCGAATGACGATAATCCAGCTCCGAGTGAAGGCGGAAACGGAATCGAAATTCCTCTTCCTAGCAATATCCAGTATTCGATTGAATACAATCCAGAAACAGGAAAGTACGAAGTGGTTCAAAAAGTAGGTGGAAAGTTCGATTATCGAAGAGCCACCAGCATGGATCGAGAAGATTTTTTGGACTTTCAACTCGATAAAAACGTATCCAAATATTGGAATAAAATAAAAGACGACAAGGCAGCTGCTAACAAAGAATTTGCTCCGGTGATTAAAGTTGGCGGAGATAATTTTGAGCATATTTTCGGGTCGAATGAAATTGAAATTCGTCCGCAAGGGTCTGCCGAATTAACATTCGGTTTGAATTCTCAACGCACAGAAAACCCACGTATTCCCGAGCGTCAGCGTAAAAACACCAATTTTAATTTCGATCAGAAAATTCAAATGAACGTCATTGGTAACATAGGCACCAAGATGAAATTAAAGGTGAATTACAACACCGAAAGCACCTTTGAATTTGAGAACAACATGAAGGTGGAATACACCGGAGATGAAGATCAAATCATGCGTAAGATTGAATTGGGAACTGTTGCGCTTCCGTTGACCGGAACACTTATGCCGGGTAGTCTTGGTTTGTTCGGTGCCAAAATTGAAACCCAATGGGGAAAGCTAAAGAACACCACAATCTTAACTCAACAAAAAGGAGAGCGAAAGGAAATTACCGTTCAGGGCGGAGCACAGACCACCCGATTCGATATAGCAGCGGACAATTACGAAGCCAATAGACACTATTTCCTTTCAGGCTATTTCAGAGACAACTACGACAATGCATTAGCGTCATTGCCCGTTGTAAATAGCGGTGCGAACATTACTCGAATTGAAGTGTGGGTAGTTAATCAGCAAGCCAACACGCAGGATGTTCGAAACATTATGGCCTTTACGGATTTGGGAGAGAACTCCCAATACATAGCCTCCGATTACAACAATTCATCTTTGATTAGTCCTGGACAACTTCAGAATCCTGACAATGAAAACAACAACCTGTTCAACGTTGTAAGCAACAACCAGAACATTCTAGACTTCTCAAATGCCAATGCCGCTATTCAAGCTTTGGGCTATGGAATGCGCCAAGGAATTCATTACGAGCGTGTCGGAAATGCTCGTAAACTTAGCCCCTCTGAATACAGTTATAACGCTCGTCTTGGTTTCATTTCGTTAAAGCAATCTCTAAATAATGCAGAAGTTTTGGCGGTCTCTTATGAATACACGCTAAACGGACAAACCTATCAAGTTGGAACGCTTTCGCAAGACGGAATTGCAGCTCCACAGGCCTTAATGCTCAAGATGTTGAAGTCATCAATTACCCTTGTGAAACTCACGAATGGTGACCCTTCTCCGCTTTGGGTAAACATGATGAAGAACGTTTATAACTTAGAATCATTCGGGATTTCTCCAGAAAAATTCAGGTTAGAAGTTTGGTACAACAATCCGGCTACGGGGGTAAACATGAATTACATTCCGAGAGAACCGCTAAGCGGAAAGCTGTTGCTTCAAGTGATGAATCTCGATAGAATTGATGCGCAACAAATGCCGGGAAGCGATGGATTCTTTGACTTTGTGCCAAACGCTTCAACATCTGGCGGATTAATTGACGCTTCTTCCGGAAGGGTGTTCTTTCCTGTTGCAGAGCCCTTCGGCTCGCATTTGTCTGATCAGATATATGCCGGGTTAGGTAATACTCCCCAAGCGGCCCAAGTGGTCTCACAAGTTGTTTTTCAAGCACTTTACGACTCTACAAAAACAGCTGCACAAATCGGATTTCCTCAATTAAATCGCTTCAGAATAAAAGGCGAATATCAAAGCGCCTCAGGTTCAGAAATTTCATTGAATGCATTGAACATTCCGCAAGGTGCTGTTACCGTTACAGCCGGGGGAATGAGACTTGTTGAAGGAACAGACTTTACTGTAAATTATAACTTAGGAAAGGTGACTATCCTAAATGAAAGCATCATGAGTTCGGGACAACCGATAAAGGTTGCTGTAGAAAGTAACTCCATGTTTAATCTTCAATACAAGACATTATTAGGAAGCAGATTCGATTATAAGTTTTCTGATAACCTCGCAATGGGGGCCACATTCATGAATTTAAAAGAGCGGCCGCTGACGCAAAAGGTAAATGCGGGAGACGATCCTGTAAACAACGGTATGATTGGCTTCGACATGAATTTCCAAAAAGAGGTTCCACTCATTACGAAATGGATTGATCGTATTCCAGGAATTCAAACAAAAGAGAAATCTACGGTTACTTTCAGCCTGGAAGCTGCGAAAATATTTCCAGGTCACTCACGCGCCATTTCGAAAGATGGAAATGCATACGTTGATGATTTCGAAGGAAGTCAAAGCGTCATAGATCTTCGTTCGTTGAATCAATGGTTCATGGCGTCAACCCCAAAATCACAATCTGCACTTTTTCCGGAAGGAGATTTCGAAGACAGTTTAGTATACGGAGCAAACCGTGCCCAATTGTCTTGGTATATCATTGACCCTCTTTTCTATCGAAACAGCTCATACACGCCGCCAAACATCTCTGCTGATATGCAAAGTGATCACCGTATGCGTGAGGTGTTAGAGTCTGAAGTTTTTCCGAATAGACAATTGCCTGCAGGAACACCACCTAACATCACGTGTTTGGATTTATCCTATTACCCGGAAGAAAGAGGTATGTACAATTTCGAATTACCGAATGGTTATTCGGGTCGGTCTGCCGGATTGAATACAGATGGTACATTGAAAGATCCTTCGTCGAGATGGGGCGGTATTCAACGCGCTTTAACCACAACAGATTTTGAAACTTCGAACGTGCAGTTCATTCAGTTTTGGGTAATGGATCCATTCAATGAAGATTCAGAAAATACACAAGGTGGTGACCTTTATTTCAATTTAGGAAACGTTTCTGAGGACATCATGAACGATTCTCACATGAGTTTCGAAAACGGATTCCCTTCGGCAAATAATGATCTCCCAATTGAACAAGGAACTTGGGGAAATTATCCTTCACCAACTACCTTCAACGTGGTGAATGCATTCGATTACACCTCGGGCAATTACGAACAGCAAGACATTGGTTTAGACGGATTAAATTCAGTTGCTGAGCAATCTTATTTTTCCAATTGGCTGTTGCAGATGCAAGGGTTTTTAGCTCCAGATGCCTATGCGAAATACCAACAAGATCCTTCCGCAGATAATTTCAGTTATTTCAGAAGCTCACAGGCAGATGCAGCAGACTTGAATACACTTGAGCGTTACAAAAATTTCAATCGATATGAGGGCAACTCGAATACAAATACACCCGATGGATATCCGATTGCCGCAACCACAATTCCTAACTCTGAGGATATCAATCAGGATATCACACTGAACACAATAGAAAGTTATTTTCAATACAAAGTAAGTCTTCGTCCAGGTGATTTAGGAGATGCTAACCTCGGTAAAAATTACATCACCGATACGTTTGTTACAACCAAGACAACAGCCAACAACGAGGAACGCCAAATCCGTTGGTACCAATTTAAAATTCCAATAAAAGAATTTGAAAAGCGGGTGGGAAGCATTCCTGATTTTCGTTCAATCAGATACATTCGTATGTTCCTTAAAGGCTGGGAAGAGCCGGTGACCTTGCGTTTTGCACGTTTGGAATTGGTGAGAGGGGAATGGAGAAAATACGATTACACCTTAGCGGGAAATCAAGAACAAGAAATTAACGATGATCCTGAAACGACCTTCAGTATTGCTGCGGTGAACATTGAAGAAAACGGAAATCGTGAGCCAGTGCCTTACGCCGTTCCTCCTGGAATTATTCGCGAACAAGATGTCGCTTCAGCTAACTTAAGAAATTTGAATGAGCAGTCACTTTCATTGAGCGTTTGCAATTTGAAAGATGGCGACGCACGTGCAACATATCGTAATGTGAAATATGATTTACGCCAATACAAACGCCTTCGTATGTTCGCTCACGCAGAAGCTGCAGGAATTCAATCAGACTTGAAAGACAACGACGTTTCTGTATTCATTCGTTTAGGTTCAGACTTCGATCAAAACTATTATGAGTACGAAGTTCCAATGAGTGTCACACCTTGGTATACCAATAATGACGATGAAATTTGGCCTGCAGATAATAATTTCGATATTCAACTTTCAGATCTACAAAATCTAAAGATTAATCGTCCGTCTTCAACTTCTGTATTGTCTGTCGTAGATACTATTCTGGCTAATAACGTTCACCTTTCGGTGAAGGGAAATCCAAATTTGGCTAACATCACAACCATGATGATTGGTATTCGAAACCCAGACAAAGACACAAATCCGTTTGGAGTAACGGATGATGGTAAAGGAAAATGCGCTATCGTATGGGTAAATGAATTACGTCTTTCTGAGTTCGATGAAAAATCAGGATCAGCGGCTATTGCGCGATTGAATGCCCAGCTGGCTGACTTCGGAAACGTTGCAGTTTCAGGAAATATTAGCACACCCGGATGGGGCGCTATTGAGCAACGCGTGCAACAAAGACAGCAGGAAACGAAGATGGGGCTCGATGCGAGTAGCACATTGCAACTGGGTAAGTTTTTCCCGAAAGATTGGGGTGTACAATTACCAATGTACTTAGGATTCTCGGAGAATGTTCAAACTCCGAGGTATAGTCCCCTACAGCCAGATATTCAAATGACCGATTTGCCAACTTTGAATAAGCCGTTAAAACAAAAATCACAAACGTATACGAAGCGAAGAAGTATCAATTTCACAAATGTGAAATTCGCTCCTAAAAAAGATGCTGCACCAGACAAGGGTGTAGGACTGCCAAGTGCTGACGACAAAGGCAAGCCAGGAACCCAGACGGCACCCCCGAGCACAGACAAACCGAAATTTTATGGGATAGATAATTTCTCAGTGTCTTACGCCTACAATGAAACCTATTTCCGTGATATCAATACCGATTGGAGACTTCAGAAACAATATCAAGGTGCCTTCGATTATAGCTTCACCAATAAGCCAAAAGAGTTCAAACCTTTAGCGAATTTCCCAATCATTAAAACATCGAAATACCTGAAGTGGTTGAAGGAATTCAACTTCTATGCGGGTATTAAACAAATGAGTTTTAGAACGGAAATGAATCGCTCCTATGAAACAAGCCGCATTCGAAATAACTCCCTGGAGTTAACCGGTATCTATAGTGATATGCTTATTCAAACACAAGCGCAAAAGAATTGGAATTGGACAAGGAACTATTCCATGAAGTATGATTTAACTAAGAACTTTAAAACAGATTTCACTGCGAGCAACATTGCCTTAGTCGGAGAGCCCCGCGGAGTAATAAATAAGAACGATGTTGATTGGTACGAGTCCTACAAAGATTCAGTTTGGAGTAATATTCAACATTTCGGCGAAACAACTACCTACAATCACAATGTAGGTGTCACCTATAAACTGCCGTTGGATAAATTTCCCTTATTGAATTTCATGAGTGCCGATGCGCGATATGGCGGAACGTTCAGATGGGACCGCGCACCCTTCACTCAAGACACTTTGGGGAACACGATTCAAAACAGTCGACAAATTCAGTTGAATGCGCAGGGTAATTTTGAAACGCTCTACAACAATGTTCCTCGTTTGAAGCAGGCGTTAACTGGAAAAAAACCTAACGCTGGTAAAAAAGATACCGGAAAGAAAGATGATCCAACGAAGAAAGATGGTTTCGGAGATGATTTAAAAAAGAAGGATAAAAAGGAAAAAGTAGATCCTTTGGATGTTGCACTTCGATTCATTATGATGGTTCGCACGGTAAATGGAAGCTATACCAAGAATGAAGGGTTACTTCTGCCCGGGTACGCCAATAGCACGAGTGTTCTAGGTTTCGATGATCAATTTAATGGCCCTGGAATTGGATTCCTTGTAGGGCAGCAGAATACAGATTTAATGGGTAATCCAACAGGAAGGAATTTTGCAACAGATGCGGCGAGTAATGACTGGTTGGTGCAGCGTCAATCGTTGAATATTCAATACAACGAAACCTTCACAGAAACGTGGAATGCAAAAATGAATTTAGAGCCGTTCCGTTACTTCAAAGTAGAACTTTCAGCAACAAGACAAGAGGGTAAAAATTACAATTCGTTTTTCAGATATGATCCAACCATTGATGATTATACATTTCAGTCCCCAATGGAAACTGGAAATTTCTCCGCTTCTTTAATAACATGGAACACCGCCTTTGTTAAAGACGATAAAGAAAATAATTATGCGAGTCCAATATTCGATCAGCTCCTAGCGAATAGAAAGGAGATTTCTAGCCGATGGAACAATGAGACCTATCAATTGGCAAATCCTAACGATTCGGGATACTACGACGGTTTTGGTTCACTTTCTCAAAATGTGATTATCCCTTCGTTTATAGCTGCATATACTGGACGTTCTGCAAGTGAAGTTGCTTTGAGTCCATTCGCAACAAAAGCGCAACCAAACTGGAAAATCACATACGATGGATTGACCAAGTTGCCAGCGGTGAAAAAGTATTTCAAACAGTTCAATGTCACGCATAACTACCGTTCAACAGCCACGGCGTCCTATGTTACAAATTTGAAATATGAAGAGTTCAACAACCTACCTTCAGCAATTGATCAAAGTGCAGAGCAAAACTTCATTAGTCAACAACAAATAGGCACAGTAACACTTACAGAGTCGATGTCTCCTTTGGTTGGATTCGATATGACTTTAAAAACTAAAAAGGTTAACGACCCATTAATTAAATTAGAATACAAGCGCGACAGAACGATTGCACTCGGGATGGCTAACTACCAAATTACTGAAACAAAGAGCAATAGTTTTGTTATAGGGTTGGGTTATAAGATTACCGAAGTTCCGAATCCTTTTGGAAGGAAAAAAGGCAGTAAGCTTCCAGTGAAACTTCTCGAAAAATCTACGCTAAACCTTCGTGTCGATTTCACCATTCGCGACAACTTTACTTTGATTAGAAAAATTGAAGAGCAACAAAACCAGGTCACAGCAGGACAGACCTTGTTTAGCGTTAAATCGAGCGCAGACATGGCAATTAGCGACAAGCTAACGCTTCGATTCTTCTACGACCATCAGATTAATAAGCCCGCTATTTCTACAAGTTTCCAAACATCGAATATTTCAACCGGTCTTGCGATTCGTTTCACACTGAACGGTTCAGGCGGATCGAATACTGCCCAGCCGCAAGGAGGTCAATAGTGGTTTAGTTCATCTTTTGCATTAAACTTTCAGACTTTTACTAGGTCTTAATATTAAATTTGTGTTAAGTTCGTAGGAGATTATAATTTTGAGCCCAATAGAACAAATAGTGCAGCAATTCACCCCGATTTCATTAGAAGAAATGGACGGAGTGGAATTGATGAATCGAACAGATACCAAATTTGTAGTGTCGTTGGATCAGCTTCTCTCAATATTAGATGAGGTTAGAAGTACCTATCGAATTCTCGAAGTGAATAATATTCGATTCAGTCAGTATGAAACGTTGTATTATGACACCGATGATTTTCTATTCTACACCCGTCATCACAACGGAAAGAAGAATCGTTGGAAAATTAGAAAGCGCTCGTATGTAAATAGCGAAATGAGTTTTCTTGAATTGAAATTCAAAACAAATCGCGGTAGAACTCAAAAGCAACGAACTGGAATTCCAGAAATAGGAATGGAGTTAAACGGGGACGAGGAAAAATTTATAGGGCGTAAAGCCGGAATCGATTTCCATTTGTCCCCTCAAGTAAAGAATAATTTCACACGGGTAACTTTAGTAGAGCCAAGCCTACCTGAAAGAATAACGATTGATTTACAACTTTCTTTCGAGTGGAATAAAATCGCAAAAGAACTGAAGCAAATCGTTATCGTTGAAGTAAAACAAGAAAATAGAAATCGACTCTCACCATTTGTTCAAGCACTCAAAAAAAGACATGTTCGTGAAGAGAGTATAAGTAAATATTGTTTAGGAGTGGCTATGCTTGTACCTTTCGTGAAGAAAAATAATTTCAAGGAGAAATTAATTAAAGTGAATAAACTAGAATCAATAAAGTAAGATCATGATAGATACCGTTAATGCGATTTTTTTGCAGTCAGATTTTGACCCCATGGGAGGAATGAAATTTATTCATCTGGAGGATTTCCTAGGACTGATTATTCGTTTGTCTGTGCATATGCTTTTCGTGTTGCTTTTAGTTCGGGCAATTTATTATCCAATTGCCAAGAGAAAAGATTTCTTATTTACCTATCTGCTTTTCAGTTTAACTATTTTCCTCATGTGCTTCATGTTGGAAAGTGTAAAACTTCAAATGGGATTCGCACTTGGATTATTCGCTGTATTCGGAATTATTCGATACAGAACAGATGCTATTCCAATTAAAGAAATGACCTACTTGTTCGTTGTCATTGGAATGTCTGTAATGAATGCATTAATAAACAAGAAAATTTCCTTGGTGGAATTGTCTTTTGCAAATCTTGCTATTATAGGCGCAACCTACGGTTTAGAGCGTGTATGGTTGTTGCGCCATGAAGCGCAAAAGATTATTGTATATGAAAAAATTGACCTAATTAAAGTAGGAAGAGAAGAGGAAATGAAGGCAGATATTGAAGAAAGAACGGGCATCAAAGTAAACCGATTCGAAATAGGGAAAATCGATTTTCTTCGTGATACAGCATTGATTAAAATTTACTTCTTCGAAGACGAGCAAGGAAATCAAATGGACGATTCCTTCTCAGGGAACATCAACGTATAAAGTAATTAGCTAAACATATTCCAGCGCAATACGTCGTCTTCAGCGATGTCTTGCGCTGTTTGTTTTCCAATCAATTGTGAAATATCTTTCGGTGAAATTCCACTAGCAGGGCGCTTCCATGTTAGATCTTCGAATGTTACAACGTGCCCTTTAGGCATTGCGTTCGCAGCCACTAAACTTCTTCTTGCATTTGCACGCGCTGGGGCTTCGTCATCAATTGCAGTTAATTCAAATCCACCCAACAATTCAACAGTTCTATCCATACGTGAATGGAAGTGCTTCAAATCTTCCTTATCCATCGCATGGTAATGATCGTTACCCGGCAGGGTCTTGTCATGTGTGAAGTGTTTTTCTAATACTGTTGCGCCCAATAGGGTCGCAACCTCTAACGTATGCATATCCCTTGGAAGCGTATGATCGCTATAACCAGGAACTGCTTGCGGATAGGTTGAAATCAAATCCTTAATCATTCCCAAATGCGCATTCGGATCGGGTGTTGGATAATTCAACACGCAGTGCATCAAGCAGAGCTTGTTTCCATGTTTTTCAATGGTCTCAACCGCCTGCTGAACTTCCCATTTATAGGAAGCTCCTGTGCTGAGAATTATGGGCTTTCCAAACTTACATTGGTGCTCTATGAAAGGAAGATTCGTAATGTCTGAACTGGAAATTTTATAAACGCTCATTAAATCGTTCAAGAAGTTGGCACTCTCAACATCGAAAGCAGTGCTCATAAATTCTATCCCAACCTCTTCGCAATAGCGAGCTAGTTGCTCGAATTCTTTCTTCCAGAATTTGTCGTATTTCTTGAATAATTCAAACTGACTGCGTGTAGGTTCTTTGGTAATGTCCCAATAATAAGGACTGTCTTTGCTTGCAATAGTTTCAGCCTTATAAGTCTGAAATTTTATCGCATTTGCACCACCTTCGGCAGCTTCGTCAATGAGTCTTTTCGCTAGGTCCATAGAACCTTCGTGATTCACACCGGCTTCGGCAATAATGAAAGGACGAACGATTTTTTTCGAATCGTAAGTATAAAGAAAATCAGTTAGACTCATAGTTTATTTTAATTCTTGAATGGCATGCCACGCAAGCAAGCCCATTCCAATTTTTAATGCGTTTTCGTTTATTGCAAATTTACTATTATGAACCGGAGCGGTCAATGTGCCGTCTTCATTCGACGTACCTAGGCGGTAAAAGCATCCGGGCATTTGCTGTGAATAATAGGCGAAGTCTTCCGCAGTGGTTCGCATGTCCAAGTCAATCACATTGTCTTCACCCAAATAATCTTTCGCTTGCGCTATAGCTCGTTCCGTCAATTCAGGATTGTTGTACACCACAGGATATCCTTTTTCAATATGGAAGTCAATGCTTCCGCCCATTCCTTCAACCAATCCTTTTGAAAGTGTTATAATTTTTTCATGTGCTAGTGTTCGCCACGATTCTGAAAATGTGCGGAAGGTCCCTTCCAATTTCACTTCATTCGGAATAATATTCGTCGCGCCGTTTCCAATTATTTTGCCGAAGGAGAGAACAGTGGGCATTTGCGGATTGCTCCATCTGGAAACCACTTGTTGCAAAGCGATAAGTACATGCGAAGCGATTAGAATAGGATCAATGCACTGGTCAGGCTTCGCGCCGTGTCCACCTTTTCCTTTGATCGTAACATATAGCTCGTCGGTTGAAGCCATGTATGCACCTGCACGATAACCAACCTTTCCTGCAGGCAATTCAGGAAAAACATGTTGACCGAAAATTCCGTTTGGTTTATCGTCTCGAAATAATCCGTCTTTCATCATCAATAATGCGCCACCCGGCAGCACCTCTTCTGCAGGTTGAAAAACGAGAGTGACTAAACCGCCCCAATGTTCTTTTGTTTCATTCAAAATTTTCGCAGCTCCAAGCAAAGACGCTGTGTGCACATCGTGACCACAAGCGTGCATAACACCGTCTACTGCACTTTTAAACGGAAGATCATTGTCTTCAGTAATGGGAAGTGCATCCATATCTCCGCGCAATGCAATGGATTTGCTGGAGGAAAGATGTCCTTTTATTTCTGCACGAATGCCATATCCTCCGATGTTCTCGGTATAGGGAATTCCCCATTCTGTTAGGCGTTTGGCAACAAATGCGGAAGTGTTTTTTTCTTGATAAGAAAGTTCCGGATTCGCATGAATGTATCTGCGCATGGAAACAATTTCATCGAAATATTTTTCTGAAAGTTCTTTAATTAACTCTTTCATGGTGCGCAATCACATTTGGTTTTTTCTCCTTCGCGACTCGCTTCTGCAACAGTTACTGTAGAGTCGGTGCAGAGTATGATATAATTCACGTTGTTGTGTGAAAGGAAATAACGCTTCGGATTGTTCTGTGCATCTGACTTCGAAAAATCTACTTCACCTTGCCATTTCGCAGATTCGAAATTCTCCATTGAAATTCCTTGACAATCCATGCGGCATTTTCCGTGGTTTGAAACCAAGGTTCTTGAAGATTGAATCTGTTTCATGATTTGTTTTCCTGGAAGCCATCCCAACCAATCGTAGTTTGGGAACATCATAAATACAAGCAAACAACCAATGGTTAGGCCAGTTGCAAAAAGTAAAAGTCTTCTTCGAAATTTCATGCTATTCAGATTCCCACAAAAGTGCATAAAATTTCCGAGTTAGCCATTAACTTAGTGGCCAATTATGGCAATCATACAAACAAGTAATTTAACATACACCTTTTCCAAAGGACCGAACCTCATTTTCCCTTCGTTTCAAGCCGAGGAAAATAGCGAATTGTTAATTTTGGGAAACAGCGGCACAGGTAAAACTACCTTACTTCATTTGCTAGCCGGATTGAGAAAGCCAACGTCAGGAGAAATTGAAGTGAATGGCGTGAAGTTGAGTTCGCTTAGCGGCGCTTCCTTGGATCGTTTTAGAGGGAAGAATATTGGTGTGGTGTTTCAAACGTCGCATTTTGTTCAGTCTCTTTCTGTCATGGATAACATTCTTTTAGCGCCTTATTTTTCCAACAATAAAGTATCGAAATCAGATGCTGAAAAAATGTTGGACCGTTTGAATATCCTTTCGAAAAAAAATAAAAAAACATCAACGTTGAGTGTAGGAGAACAACAACGTGTGGCCATTGCCCGCGCCTTGCTAAACAACCCTTCCCTAATTCTGGCCGATGAGCCAACGAGCGCGCTTGATGATGAAAACGCGCGTGAGGTATTGAACTTACTGCGCGAGCAAACGCATGCCCTGAAAGCTGCCCTACTCATAGTTACTCACGACAACCGATTGAAAGATGAAGTGAAGCAACACATCGAACTAACAGCTCCGAAACTCTAACCACAATTCAATATGAAACTATTTTTTATTGCATGGAAAAATTGCTGGCAAAAGGCAGGAGCAACGACTTTATCGCTGTTACTGTTGTCGTTCGGAGTTGGTATCATCTCCATGATGTTGTTGTTGGAAAATCAATTGAGTGAAAAGTTCGACAAGAACATCAAAGACATAGATTTCGTTCTTGGTGCAAAGGGAAGTCCGCTACAATTAATTTTAGCTAACGTTTACCACATAGACGCTCCAACGGGAAATATTAAAGTTTCTGAAGCCCAAAGAATTATAAAAAATCCAACAATTAAAGAGGCCATTCCATTGGCATATGGAGATAATTACGAAGGTTGGAGAGTTGTAGGTACTACTGCGCGCTACGCAGAATTTTATGGTGTGAAATTGAAAGAAGGAAAAGTTTTTGAAACGCCTTTTGAAGTTACAGTCGGTTGTTATGCAGCGAAAGAGTTAGGATTGAAGTTAGGGCAGACGTTTAAGAGCAATCACGGTTTAGACAAGGAAGGCGAGGAGGAGGAAGGTCACGATCAATTATTCACAGTAGTGGGCATTTACGAGGCAAGTGGAACTGTGATTGATCGTTTGATTCTAACACCAGTTGAATCCGTTTGGGAGGTTCATGATCACGGCGAGCACGAAGAGTCTGCCCATGCCGGAATTGTTTCTGCCGAAGAACATGATGCTGAAGCTACTCATGCAGACCATACCGACGAGCACGCTGCAGAAGAAGGGCATGATCACGCAGAAGACGAGCACGCTGCAGAGGAAGGACATGATCACGTAGAAGACGAGCACGCACATGAAGAAGATCGAGAAGTAACGGCTTACCTGCTCATCAAACGTCTTCCAATGGCACCCATGATTCTGCCGCAGTTGGTGAAGAATACCAACATGCAATTGGCTCTCCCGGCTATTGAAATCAATCGTCTAAATGAGAATTTCGGAATAGGTATGAGCGTTGTGAAAGCTGTAGCTATTCTTATCATGATCATCTCTTTCTTAAGTGTATTCATTTCACTTTATAACGCTTTACGAGAAAGACAATACGAATTGGCTATTCTCCGCACCTTAGGTGGTAGAAGAATTCAGTTGTTTATTCTTATTTTGTTGGAAGGATTCTTTATGGTTGCGCTCGGACTAATCATTGGTTTAGTGCTGAGCCGTGTTGGAATAACCTTACTCTCAGACATGGCGAAAGACAGCTTCCACGATGAATTCAACGCCATGATTTTCCTTCCACAGGAATATTATTTAGTTGGAATAACTTTGGGACTAGGTGTGGTGGCATCGTTGTTGCCTGCTTTGCGCGCGTTCTTTATGGACATTTCTAAAACACTTTCAAATGATTAAGTCAATCAAATTTCTAGCTTTTATTTTTTCTGGAATATTATTCTTGAATGCTTCCGAGGGAACAGAAAAATTGAAGGCGCATGCGTACAAGCGTGTTGAATTGGGAACCGTTCCAAGTGCCATTGTTCCTTATTTGCCGGAAGGGCAAGGGCCTATTGAAATCACGTGGAAAACGTTGTCAGATGTGACTTACAAAGACATGTATGTTCAGGAATTAGATGCATATTATTGGAAGCCAACTTTTGGAGCTTCTGTTAAAGCTGTTGCTGGAAAAGAAATCTTCATAACCGGATACCTTATTCCCGTAGATTATGATGCCGGGTTTTATGTAGTATCGAAATATCCCTACGCGAATTGCTTTTTTTGTGGTGGAGGAGGCCCTGAATCGGTGGTTGATTTGCGATTTGTTGGAAAGCATCGCAACTACAAAACAGATGAGCGTTTAACATTTAAGGGTAAATTGAAATTGAATGCCGACGATGTGTATCAGATGAACTACATCTTAGAAGGAGCTACGGAATACACGCCATAATTATCCTTTATGTTGAAATAAAAATGGCGACCATTCGGTCGCCATTTTTTGTTTGTCTAGGATTGGAATTACATCATTCCACCCATTCCACCGCCTGGCATTTGAGGCATGGAGTTTTCTTCTTTAATGTCAGAGATTACACACTCAGTAGTCAACAACATTCCTGCAATTGAGGAAGCGTTTTCAAGAGCAACACGACATACTTTAGTTGGGTCAATAACACCAGCTATGAATAAGTCTTCGTATTTCTCATTGCGTGCGTTGTATCCGAAATCACCTTTCCCTTCACGAATCTTTTGAATCACAACTGCGCCTTCGCCACCAGCATTAGCAACAATCTGACGAAGTGGTTCTTCAATTGCTCTGCGAACGATTTGAATTCCTGTTGTCTCGTCATCGTTCAATCCAGTAAGGCTGTCTAATGCAGCACTCGCACGAATTAACGCAACTCCACCACCAGGTACAATTCCTTCTTCAACAGCTGCACGTGTCGCATGTAAGGCATCGTCTACACGATCTTTCTTCTCTTTCATTTCAACTTCAGTTGCAGCACCAACATAAAGAACTGCAACACCACCAGCCAATTTAGCTAGACGCTCTTGCAATTTTTCTTGATCGTAATCAGAAGTTGTTTTTTCAATTTGTGATTTAATTTCGTTTACACGTGCTAAGATATTTTCTTTAACTCCAGCACCGTTTACGATGGTTGTGTTGTCCTTATCAATTGAAATCTTTTCCGCGCGACCTAAATCTTCCAAAGTAGCGTTGTCTAATTTCAATCCGGTCTCTTCACTAATAACGGTTCCACCTGTAAGAACTGCAATATCTTGTAACATTGCTTTTCTGCGATCACCGAAGCCTGGAGCTTTAACAGCAGCCACTCGTAATGCACCACGAATCTTGTTTACAACAAGAGTTGCCAATGCTTCTCCGTCTACATCTTCAGCAATAATTAATAGAGGTTTGCCAGATTGTGCTGTCTTCTCTAACACAGGAAGTAATTCCTTCATGCTAGAAATTTTCTTATCGTAAATAAGAATGAAAGCGTTCTCTAACTCAACTTCCATGTTCTCTGTATTCGTCACGAAGTAAGGAGAAAGGTATCCGCGATCGAATTGCATTCCTTCAACAGTCTTAACGTCTGTCTCGGTCCCTTTTGCTTCTTCAACGGTAATAACACCTTCCGTTCCTACTTTCTTCATTGCATCTGCAATCAATGAACCTACGGTCTCATCATTGTTTGCTGAAATAGTGGCAACCTGCTTAATCTTTTCGTAGTCAGAACCTACTTCTCTTGAGATATTACGCAATTCTGCAACAACCGCCTTAACAGCTTTGTCCATGCCGCGTTTCAAATCCATTGGATTAGCACCAGAAGCGACGTTCTTCAATCCAGCTCCAACCATTGCCTGAGCCAATACGGTTGCAGTAGTTGTACCGTCACCTGCTTGATCTGCTGTCTTACTTGCAACTTCCTTCAACATCTGCGCGCCCATGTTTTCAATAGGGTCAGACAATTCAATTTCTTTCGCTACGGTTACACCATCTTTCGTGATGTGCGGTGCACCGAATTTTTTGTCAATAACTACATTACGTCCTTTCGGACCTAAGGTAACTTTAACTGCATTCGCTAATGCATCAACACCTGCTTTTAGCTTCTCTCTTGCAACAGTGTCGAATGTGATTTCTTTTGCCATGATTTTTTAAGATTTAATAATTAAACAATTGCAAAAATGTCCGATTCGCGCATGATCAAAAGATCCTTTCCGTCAACGCTAATCTCTGTTCCAGCATACTTGCCGTATAAAATAGTGTCTCCTGGCTGAACCGTTGTTGGCTCATCTTTTTTTCCTGGTCCAACAGCGATTACAGTTCCTCTTTGTGGTTTTTCTTTCGCAGTTTCAGGGATGATTATTCCTGAAAGGGTAGTGGTTTCAGCTGCAGCTGGTTCTACCAATACGCGATCTCCTAGTGGTCTAACGTTATTTGACATGTTTGTTTGATTTTAATGTTTGTGCCCGTCGCAGGCACTATTTGTGCCAAGCGGGATTTTGTTTGTTTAGTGTGAACTTTCGTCAGTAAAGGACAAAAAAAATGTCAGTAGTTTGAAGTACTGACATTTTAATAATGCTATTGTGACAATTATTGACCCTGTTGTTGTCCTTGTTGTTGTCCTTGTTGTTGGTCACCACCACCTTGTTGCTGTTGCTGTCCACCTTCCGCTTGCTCGGCCTGTTGCTCTTCTTCTGTCGCAGGACGAGCAGATGTAGATAAACTAGTAGATGCTAAACAAAGAACAAATAACGCAAGGCCTAAGTACCAAGTTGCTTTTTCTAAGAAGTCTGCTGTACGCTTAACTCCGCCAATTTGCGCGCTGCCAGCGAAGCCAGCCGATAAACCGCCGCCTTTAGGATTTTGAATTAATACTACCAATCCAAGAAGGAGTGCTGCAATTACGATTAAAACTGTTACGATAAATTCCATGATCTATTAAAATTTGAAGGCCACAAAGATACACGAATTCAAGGAGGAACAAAGGAAGAACCTTTATTTTCTTTGGTTTAGGACTTTTAGTTGATTTTCGAAGTGAATTTTTTTCTCCGGATGAAGTTCAATCAGGCGCTTATATGCCTTTCGCGCACGGTCTATTTTCCCTTGCGCTGCGTACAATTTCGCCATAGTCTCCGTTACCCAATCGAAGTTTTCTTCTAAACTGTCCTTGGCAAAGCTTACTCCGGTATATTGCTCTACTTTTCCTGGCGTAATGCGCGGCTCCGTTGCAATAAATTTCTCTATCAAATTCAAAGTCGGCTGAATAGACTCTGTCGATTTTCTTCCCTCTTCTCCCTCTCTCTTAACTTCTCTTACCTTTTCTAGTCCCTCTTCTATTATCTCCTCCTCATCACTCACACTCCTCAACCAAGTGAACAATGCATCCTCTTGCTCCGCATCTTGTAACACAACTTCCGCAGGACCTTTCGAAGAATCTTGCTCCGTATCTTGCTCCGCATCTTGCTCACTCACCTCCAAAAATATCGAACTCGAAACAGCTGCGGCTAAAATTGATTTGTCTAAAAAATCCAAATCTCTTACCTCTTGTCTTCCCTCTTCTTCCTCTCTCTTATCCTCTCTTACCTGTGAATCTTCCCCTCTCTTAACTTCTCTTACCTCTGGTTCTGGCTCTTCCATCATAGATGCCGCCAATTGAGACAGCGAACTCGAAGAAGGTGCTACTGCAACTGGAGCAGTCTCTAGAATTATTTCCGGAATAATTTCGGTTGGAAGGGTATCAACTAATTCGGTCGGAGTATTCTTCTGAAGAATCGGCTCCTTCAAAAAACCGTACAACCATGTTCTGTTGGAATGAAGGGTAGAGGCTAATGCAATTTGTCCCGAAGTCTTGTGGCTGTTGTTTTCCTGATAAGCCTTTGCCAAATAGGAGTGAGCTAAACTGAACCAAGGGTAATTCTTTGTAATTGTTTCTAAATCTTCAATAGGCATAGAAGCCAACAAATGCGGCGACTTCAAAATGTCATTGAATTGTGTGTTTCCCATTACCAATTGCCTACACTAGCGTTATAAATTTCTTGGGCAAGCTGATCGTTGATCTGCTTCCATAAATCTTCTTGAACAGCAAATAAACTCTCTGTTGCGGCGAAGTCTGCGAATTTCGTGAATGATTTCTCAAAATTCAAATCAGGCTCAAGCGTATTGGTGTATTTTATTTTTACTGTTATGGAAAGTCGCGTCAAGGAAGCCGTCTCATTGCTTTGAATGGCCATTGGCGCAACAACGTAATTCGTTACACTGCCTTCAAACTGTAAATCGCCGTTTGTTTCGCTTAACGAAAGAGGACTTTGCGAAAGCATCACGTCTTTGAAATTCTCAGTTAATCTTTGGGAATAGGTCGGAGAGGCAAGTGCTGTTTGCGGCTTTAAATAAGACACGGAAAAAGTCTTTGCTCCGCTGAATTGTCCGCCACTAAAGGAATATCTTATCTCGCAGGAAGCGAAAAGAAGCACTACAAGCAGCAATCCAACGGTATATTTCTTCATTTACCTAAATCGTATTCTTTAATTTTTCTGTACAACGTGCGTTCTGAAATTCCAAGTTCCTGAGCAGCGTATTTTCTTCTGTTTCTGTGCTTCTGAAGCGCTTTTTTTATCAAATCTTTTTCAGTCTGGCTTAACGAAAGTGATTCTTCAACTTCTTCTTCTTCGTTATTTCCACTTCCCAAATGTATGATATTACTCGCTGGAGTCATACGAACGGGAAGGTCTGAATTTTCATGCTCTTCGGCTTGAAAAACTTTTTGAAACAACGCTGCGGTTTCATCGGAATTCACAAGGCCACTTCCACTTTGAATCATTTCCAAAACCAATTTCTTCAAGTCGGTTAGGTCGTTCCGCATATCAAATAAAACCTTGTATAAAATCTCGCGTTCACTGAAATCATTGCTGTTACTTCCCCCCATGATCATGGGTTTGTTGGTTGCAAGATCTTGGGGTAAATAACGAATCAATAATTCAGGAGTCACAGAGCGCTCTGTTTCTAAAATGCTTATCTGCTCGGTAATATTTTTAAGCTGACGAATATTTCCTGGCCAACGGTATTCGCGCAATGCATGACCGCCGGATTCGGTTAATTGCAGAACGGGTATGCGATAACGCTCGGCGAAGTCGGTGGCGAATTTTTTAAAAAGCTGTTCAATGTCCGCCCCGCGTTCACGAAGCGAAGGCATGAAAATGGGGACTTGATTCAACCTGTAATACAAGTCATCTCGGAATTTTCCGTTTTGAATGGCTTGCGCGAAATTCACATTGGTGGCTGCTACTACGCGAACGTTCGTCTTTTGAACTTTAGAAGAACCCACCCGAATGAACTCGCCTGTTTCCAAGACACGCAGTAAGCGCACTTGGGTACCTAATGGAAGTTCTGCAACTTCGTCTAAGAAAATAGTTCCATCATTGGCCTCTTCGAAATATCCTTTGCGGCTTTCGTGCGCTCCGGTGAAAGATCCTTTTTCGTGTCCGAATAATTCGCTGTCAATTGTCCCTTCTGGAATGGCACCGCAGTTAACAGCGATATACGCTCCGTGTTTTCTTGAACTTAAGTGGTGAATAATTTTCGGAATACTTTCCTTACCTACACCACTTTCACCGGTGATTAAAACCGACATATTGGTCGCCGCAACTTGCATGGCAATATCCAGTGCGCGATTAAGCGCAGGGGCATTGCCAATAATTCCATAGCGTGTTTTTACTGATTGAATTTCCATAATTGCCGTTTAGTCAAGAACTAAACAAAGGTAGCGAAAGGTGACATTCTGTCACGTGATAAAAATTAGTCGATGTAAGAGTCAATTTCCCCGATTAATGTCACTGCGGTCGCAGAAAGAGCGTTTACCCATACATATTGACCCATTTTCGCTTCATTTTTCGGGAAAACCACCACAACGTTCTGTCCATTGCGTCCGTAATAATGCTCTTGGGATTTTTTAGACACGCCTTCAACCAAGACTTTATGTCGCTTGCCAACATGGGCAGCTGTTCGTTCGGTAACGCAGGACATGTGCATGGCAATGATTTCATTTAGGCGCTGACTTTTCACTTCTTCCGAAATATTGTCTTCGAATTTTCTTTCGGCCAGGGTGCGAGGTCTTTCGGAATATTTATACATGTAGGCCATGTCGTATTTAATTTCCGCCATTAGGGAAATAGTATCTGCATGCTCCTCATTTGTTTCATCGCAGAACCCAGCAATCACGTCTGTGCTAATTGCGCATTCAGGCATATACTTGCGAATGGCCGCTATGCGATCGAGGTACCACTCGCGTGTGTAACCGCGATTCATGCGTTTGAGCACAATAGAATTTCCACTTTGAACCGGAAGATGAATATAGTCGCAAATATTCTCATATTTCGCCATTGTAATAAGTACTTCGTCGGTCATGTCTTTCGGATGACTGGTTGAAAAGCGCAATCTGAGCTTCGGACTAACCTCAGCAACAGACGCAAGTAATTGAGCGAAGTTTACGGTAGGCTCATTCGCATCAACAATTTCTCCCTTTGCTGTGATGTTCCACTTGTAACTATCTACATTTTGACCAAGAAGGGTGACTTCTCGGTAGCCGCGATTGAAAAGATCTGTTGCTTCTTCAACAATGCTTTTTGGATCTCGGCTGCGCTCTCTTCCGCGTGTAAAAGGAACCACACAAAAGGAACACATGTTATCGCATCCGCGCATGATGGAGATGTATGCAGTCACACCATTGCTGTCCAGGCGAACCGGAGTAATCTCACCATAGGTTTCTTCACGGCTAAGCAAAACGTTTACGGCTTTGCTTCCGTGTTCCACTTGCGAAACAAGTCGAGGTAAATCGCGGTATGCATCTGGACCAACAACCATGTCGACCAGCTTTTCTTCTTCGAGGAGTTGTTCACGCAAACGTTCGGCCATACAACCGAGCACGCCGACCATCATTGCGGGTTTGCGTTTTTTTACAGAATTTAAAAATTCGAGTCTTCCGCGAATGCGTTGTTCTGCGTTATCGCGAATGGCGCAAGTGTTTAGGAGCACTAAATCGGCCTCTTCAACATCGCGCGTTGTAATGTATCCTTCTTGCGCCATAATAGAGGCTACAATCTCGGAGTCAGCAAAATTCATTTGGCAACCGTAACTCTCGAGCAAGAGTTTTTTTTGCGGTTTATGCGCAATTATGGGAGACGAAATTTCCAAAAATTCGCCCTGTCTAGATTCGTCAATTTGTTTTTCTTCCACAGTGTCTGGCTGTTTTGATTAGTGTGCAAAAATAATCTATTTCTATAGAAATAGCATATATAATCGCATAACCAATTTGGATACTAACGGATAAATGCATATACCTTTGCCGCAATTCAAAAACAAAATATGGCTAAAAATCTTGTTATAGTAGAGTCCCCTGCAAAGGCGAAAACCATCGAAGGGTACTTAGGGAGTGACTACGTTGTAAAGGCTAGTATTGGCCACGTTCGCGATTTGCCAAAGAATAATTTCGCAGTAAGTGATGACGGAAATTTCGATGTTACTTACGAAATCTATCCAGATTCTGTGAAGGTTGTTAATGAGCTGAAGAAATTGGCGAAAGAGGCAATAAAAGACAATAAGTTTGTTTGGTTAGCGACGGATGAGGACCGCGAGGGAGAAGCTATTTCTTGGCATTTGTTGGAGGCGATGAAGATCGATGAGAGCAAAACCAAACGCATTGTTTTTTCCGAGATTACCAAAAAAGCAATCCTTGCGGCAATGGAAAAACCAAGAACCATAGACATGGATTTGGTGAACGCACAGCAGGCAAGAAGAATTTTAGATAGAATTGTAGGATTTGAACTTTCTCCTGTCTTGTGGAGAAAGGTAGGCCCGTCTTTGAGCGCTGGCCGTGTTCAGAGTGTAACCGTTAGATTAATTGTTGAAAGAGAACGTGAGATTGAAGCCTTTAGCGCCTCTTCATATTTCGGCATTCGTGCAACCTTCAATTTGCCAGATGCCTTGTTGAAAGCAGATTTGCCTACACGAATTGCTGATGGCACCTTTGCACAAACATTTTTAGAGGACTGTAAAGAAGCAGAATTTGCGATTGCTTCTTTAGAGATGAAGCCTGGAACAAGGTCCCCAGCAGCTCCATTCACTACTTCAACTCTTCAACAAGAAGCAGGCAGAAAATTGGGAATGAGCGTGAAGGCAACCATGACTGTTGCTCAGAAATTATACGAAAGTGGAAAGATCACTTACATGAGAACTGATAGTATGAACTTGTCGGATTTCGCAAGAGATGCAGCTAATAAGGAGATTATTTCTAGTTTCGGCAAGGAGTATGCTTTCCCAAGAGTATTTAAAACAAAAAATAAAGGTGCGCAAGAAGCTCACGAAGCCATTCGTCCAACCGATATGGCCGTAAAAACCGTTGATGGAGACAGTAACGAAAAAAGACTTTACGAGTTAATCTGGAAGAGAACATTGGCAAGTCAAATGGCCGATGCGCAATTGGAGAATACAACCGCGCATGTTAACATTTCAACTCGAAGTGAAACGCTAGTTGCGAAAGGACAAGTTGTGAAATTTTACGGATTCTTGAAGGTGTATGCCGAAGGTACAGACGACGAAGAATCCGACGAGAGTGGTGTTCTTCCTCCATTGCATGAAGGGCAAATGCTCGACCTGAGAGCCATGGTTGCTCAGGAAAAATTCACGCAGAAACCCCCACGTTACAGTGAGGCGAGTTTAGTGA
>Ga0208483_1000013_pt1 | contig 40673 bp, 45 predicted proteins | sample LakMenE01Jun11ns_FD_150659 | JGI IMG/M metagenome (GOLD analysis project Ga0208483, IMG submission 150659) | Freshwater microbial communities from Lake Mendota, WI - 01JUN2011 deep hole epilimnion ns (SPAdes) | ecosystem: Environmental > Aquatic > Freshwater > Lake > Epilimnion/Euphotic zone ... | reverse complement strand
CACCCTTTGCAGATGCGATTGAGATTGGATATGGATCAAAAGATTGGAATGACGAGTGAGCTCCAAGCGGGATACTCTCTAGCGCTTGCTTATACTCTAAATCTGAACTTAATAAAGATTTTTTGTACTTATCTAGTTGCTCCTGGAAGAGTTTTTCTATCCGGGCAGGATTAAGTGGTTTTGAATGTGTTGGAACTAGGCGGAATGTTTGTTGGTGGTTCGTTTGGGTTTTCATGCAGTTTTGTACAACAAGTGGTTTATTTTAAACCAATATTTGTGATGCACACTCCAGTCGTAAGTAGTCTTACTGGTGTAGTTTAGCAGTTTAAAACTTTAAATCAACTCTTATTATTTATGCGTAAAATTCAATAAATTAACTTAAAATATAGATACAAATTATAATTTTGAATAATTAACTAATTTTAAAAATTAATCTTAATTAACTTATCTAAACTATACCGATATCTCTTTTTTACTATATAAGCAAGTTTTAAGGCCTAAAATGATTGGTGCAATCATGCACTATTTGAAAAAGGGTAAGTATGAGCACAATTAAAGATGTAAAAGTTCAGCCTTTATGGAAGAAATGGGCTACCAACAGTTACTATTATGAAGTTGAATTAGTTGATTTTGGCTTCAATAACATGTTCGCCTGAGAGAGGTTTCTATCTTATGAGTTTAACGGTATGGCAAATTACAATTGCAGTACTTATTGGTGTGTTAGTTTTTGACTTAGCATTAGCAATAATTAGGCGGAACAAAGAAACTACAATGAAAGAGGCGAGTATTTGGACCGCATTTTATGTTGGAGCAGCAATAATTTTTGGTTACTCATTAGCTGAATGGAGTGACTCCCAAGCTAGAAATGAATTTTTTGCAGGTTGGATAACTGAGTACTCACTATCAGTAGATAATCTCTTTATATTTATTTTGATTCTTGCCCGTTTTCAGATTGATAAGAAAAAGCAGCAATTAGTTTTGCTCGCCGGAATTGCTATGGCACTTGTTCTAAGAGGAATTTTTATTGCGCTGGGATCAGCAGCAATTTCAAGATACTCATGGGTATTTTATATTTTCGGCATATTTCTTATTTATACAAGTTATAAATTATTTACAGAGGATCAAGAAAAGGAATGGAAAGAAGGAAGAGCAATTTCATGGTTAAGAAAACGTGGAGCCTCTTCGCTAACCATAGTATTAGTGGCAATTGCATTTACTGATTTAATATTTGCCCTTGACTCAATACCTGCTATTTTTGGACTAACAAAAGATCCATACATAGTGTTTACTGCAAATGCATTTGCGCTTATGGGATTACGCCAACTTTACTTTCTGCTCGGTGGATTAATGAATAAGCTAATTTATCTTAATGAAGGCTTATCAGTAATTTTAGGATTTATTGGAATCAAGTTAGTTTTAGAGGCAATCCATGGCGGAGGCACTCATAAAATACTGGGTATTCATGTGCCTGAAATTTCTACTCAGTTCTCGCTAGCTATTATTGTTACAACCTTACTTGTCACGATAATTGCCAGTTTGGTAAGAACTTCTAAATCAAAGGTGGCAGAATAATCCTTATGGATGAGGGAAAAAATCAGGTTCAGGTATTCGAACCTCATAAATCTAGTTTGCCGCCACTAAAACCTTATTTAAGGGACTTATGGCGCCGACGTGAATTTGCCACCGAGTTATCAAAATTTACAGACAAGGCCGAGTATCTTGACTCAAAGCTTGGAAATGTTTGGCTGGTATTAAACCCATTATTTTTGGCATTAATTTACTTCTTATTAGTAACAATAATCCAAGGTGGTAGAGGTGGATTAAGTGGCTTTACTACTTTGTGTCATATTTTGATTGGATTGTTTACATTTTATTTTGCTCAAAACTGCATACTTTCGGGCGCACAATCAATTACTTCAGGTGGCAGATTAATTCTAAATCAAGCCTTTCCAAGATCATTGCTGCCACTTTCTAGCGCTATAAGTGCTGCACGACAATTTTGGCCAACCATTCCTGTTTATATCAGCATTGTGGTAATTGGAAAATTAATTCTTGATGATACTTCAATACCTGGTTTAACTTGGAATTATCTATTTGTTCCAGTTTTATTTGTTGTTTTAGCATTAACAAGTTTTGGTCTAACTCTATTATTTGCAACTTTAAATGTTTATTTCAGAGATACAACCAAACTACTTTCATACATCATGAGAATTTGGTTATACGCATCACCTGTTCTATGGCAGCCAGATATGATCACAGGATGGTTTAGAATCATTCTTTATTTGAATCCACTTGGGCCAATACTCTCTGCTAATTCAAGAATTTGGATAGATGGGGCAACACCGACACTCTCTCAAGCGATTGGTTGTCTAGTTTGGTGCTTGTTATCAGTTTTACTCGGTGGTTATTTCTTTATTTCTAGGGAGCGTGATTTTGCCGTCCGCATCTCATAGTAAAACTACGATGCCAGATAGCTTGGCAGTTCAAATTCAAAATCTTTCTATCAGTTATACGATCAATGTGGAGTCAAAGAAAACGCTGAAGAACGCCTTAATGCGAGCGAGTCGTGGTGAAAGAATAAGAACAAAAAAAGTTGAAGCAGTTAAGAACTTAAATTTAGATATTCCGCATGGCTCAGTATTGGGAATTGTTGGTGCAAATGGAGCAGGTAAATCCACGTTAATGAGATCAATTGCAGGAATTCTGCCGCCAACTGAGGGGCGAATTTCAGTTAATGGAAAGATATCTACTTTATTGGCGCTAGGGGTAGGTTTTAATAAAGCATTATCTGGACGAGATAATATTATTTTAGGTGGTCTTGCAGCTGGACTAAGTAGAGATGAAATTGAATCTCAAACTGATTCAATTGCAGAGTTTGCGGATTTGCCTGAAGGTTTTATTGATATGCCTGTTCGAACTTACAGTTCAGGAATGTATAGCAGAGTAGCTTTTTCTGTTGCAGTAAACATGACACCTGATATTTTACTTTTGGATGAGGCTTTATCTGCCGGCGATGCAGCTTTTAAGGAAAAATCCTTTAATAAAATGCGTCAGTTATGCGAAGAGGCTAGGACGATTTTAATTGTTTCACATGCATTGTCATCTGTTAACGAGCTTTGTGATCATGCAATTTGGCTTCACAAAGGACAAATGCTTGCCTCAGGTAAGCCTGGTGAGATAACTGAAAAATACTTAAAATTTCTAAATGTTGGCGAATTACCCTCTAGTTATGAAGATTTATAAAGGTAATACAAAAAATACAGCGGTTATAAATGCTGCCAGAGCGGCAGATTGCAACAAAATTGAAACTGCAGTTTTTCGATCAGATTTACGATCTTCATTTGATTGAACTTTAGAAATTTGACCCAACTTACCAAAGTTAAATGTGCCGGCTAATCCATAGGCTAAACAAAACTTCCTTCTTGATTGGACAAATCCGATTGAAAAAATTAAAGCTGGTAAAAATATTGATAATCTAGAATTTTTACTTTGATCTGTAGCGATAATTGTTGCTGCTGAGAATGTTGTTAAAAATAATCCGAAGATAGCAACTAATTGCCGGCGCCTAACTTCCCCTTTACCAATATTGCAAGTACCAGGAATATATTCAGCACTCACTAAGCGTCTTCTCGTTCTTCATCATCGTTCCATACTTCGTATTCATCATTTTCAGTTCTAGCAAGCCAATTGAACAAGCTCTTAATTGCACCAAATACAACCAAGACAATTCCAAACAGAGCAAGAAGTCTTTTAACGGCTTTTATCATGGGATAAATCTACTCCCATTTCTTCGAAGGTGAAGCTAATTTTCGGTATTCGCGAGTTTTCTTAGTTCATTCCCAGAAACTCTAAATACTGTCCACTCATCCATTGCATGCGCTCCAATGGAATGATAAAAATCTATTGCGCTCTTATTCCAATCCAATACCCACCATTGCAGCCTTGGGTAGCCCCGATCCAGGCAGATCTTTGCAAGTCTTACTAGTAACGCCTTGCCATGGCCCTGGCCCCGATATTTTGGGTCCACGTAAAGGTCCTCAAGGTAAATTCCGTGTTTTCCAAGCCAAGTTGAGTAATTCAAATGCCAGATTGCAATCCCGGTTACAACATTGTCTAACTCACTTACCAAGCAATAAACCTGAGGTGAGTTTGTAAAAAAAGATTCCTTTAAATCTTCCTCAGTCAAAACAGCTTCTTCTAGTGCTTTTTCAAATTTAGCTAAATCTTTGATGTATTGGTGAATTTGTGGAATATCGCCCAATGTCGCTTCTCGAACAATTAAGGGCATTTAATTTATTTTTGCAGCCAAGAAACAGGATTGAATATCTGACCAAAGATCATCAACATTTTCAATACCCACTGAAAAGCGAATTAAATTCTCCGGAATAGTATGGCTCTCAGTTGCCCACCTGCGGCGTCGCTCCCAAATTGACTCAACCCCACCTAATGAAGTGGCATTTGTAATTAGAGTTGAAGAGTTACACATTTTATCTATCTGAGCAATATCGGCCTTTACCTCAAATGAAATCATCGCCCCAAAACCCTTCATAAATGACTTTGCGCGCTCATGGTAAGGATCTGAGGCTAAACCTGGGTATCTAACTCTTAATACTCTGGGATCTTTCTCTAGCCGCTTTGCTAACTCCATTGCATTCTCTTGTGAGCGTTGCATGCGTAATGCGAATGTGCGTAGACCTCTTAATGCAATCCAAGCTTCAAATGGTCCCGGAATTGCACCACCATATCTACGAGCTTGTTCAACTCTTTCAAATATAGATTCATCATTTGTTACAACACAGCCAAGTAAAATATCACTATGGCCAGATAAATACTTGGTCACAGAATGTAAAGCGATATCGGCACCAAGAGCTAATGGATTTTGCACCATTGGAGTTGCAAGCGTGCTATCTACTACAACAATACTGCCCGTTTTTTTACCTGCAGCAATAACTACTGGTAGATCAACAACTTCAATTGCAGGATTAGTTGGAGATTCCAAATAAAGCATCTGCGCACCTGGTAGTGCTTTTAAAACCTCATCTGTATTAGGTAAATTAACAAATCTAACTTCAAGTTTCTTTGCTTCATGCATTTTTTTAAGCATTGTTGTGGTGCCTTGATAACCGTTCTCTGCGGCTACGATGATTGCACCTTGTGGAAGTAATGAAAATACAGAGCTTATTGCTGCCATTCCTGATGAAAAAATTAAAGTCTTTCCACCTTCAAGAACAGAGATGGCTTCTTCTAATGCACTCCATGCTTCATTTCCATATCGACCATAGCCAATTGGTCCGCCTTCATGGAAAGTTGAGTTCAAAGCGATTGCAGGATTTAAGGCCCCATCTGGCTTCTTTTCAGGACGACCAGCTGCAACTACTTGAGATTCAGTTGCTAACTTTTTCCAATCATGGCCTTTGCTCATGTATGAAGCCTAACCCATTTCATTTACAGTTAGGAGATGAAATCAGGTGTAAATTTGATGACCGCAAGGAAAATGCGGCAAATTACAAATAAAATTATCGAAGTTGACCCTAAATTTGCAGGGGTAATCGAAAAATCTGAACTTTGCGATCTTGGAAGAACTAAAGTTAATGACTCCTACTTTAAGACTCTAGTGCAATCAATTATCTCGCAACAGCTAGCTACAAAAGCTGCCGAAAAAATAAATGATCGTGTACTAGCTCTAGTAAAGAGTGAATTAGAGCCTGAGGTAATACTTTCCCTAAAGCCAGAACTACTTAGATCTGCAGGAATTTCAAACGCTAAAGTTAGAGCTATAACTGAACTAAGTATCGCATCGCTAGACAATCGGGTAAATTTTAGTAAGTTCAAGCAAATGCCAAATCATCTTATTACCGAAGAGTTAACTAAAATTTGGGGAATCGGTAGATGGACCTCTGAAATGTTTTTAATTTTCCATATGGGAAGGTTGAATGTCTGGCCCGTTGGCGATTTAGGAGTAAGGAGAGGCTGGGAGAAAATTCACAGATTAAGAAGTGATATTGACCCAAACAAACTAGATAAGAAGGGTATTAAATTTGAAGGGTTTCAAAGTGTTGTTGCATGGTACTGCTGGCGGGCAGTTGATAATTAATTTTTAGGCTCAAGTACTAGTGCCACAGAATTGATACACCATCTTTGATCTGTTGGTACCGCATACCCCTCACCAGTAAAAACATGTCCAAGATGTGAACCACAGGATGCGCATCTAACTTCAGTTCTAACTCTTGGAAACAATGATCTATCTTCAAGAAGTTCAACTGCATCATCCTTTGTTGGCGTATAAAAAGATGGCCATCCACAGCCAGAGTGAAATTTACTATCGGACCTAAATAACTCGGCAAAGCATGCCTTACATTTATAAACCCCAATAGTTTCAGTATCGGTATATTCACCTGAAAACGCACTTTCGGTTGCAGATTTTCTTAATACATCAAAGGAAAGTGGGTCTGTCCTAGATTTTAGCTCTTCTTCATCAATCTTTACCGGATATAAATCACCGTTTGAATTAACGGAGGTTATTTCATTCATTTGTTTGCGTTGAAAATAGCGGATAAGCAACACCCGTTGAAGAATGGCAGTCATAGCCATTTGGGTTTTTAGCTAGATATTTTTGATGGTACTCCTCAGCAATCCAATATGTAACACCTTTAGCAGGAAGGATTTCTGTGACTATTTGAGGTAAGTTATTTTTAGTCAGTTCTGCTTGATAAATCAATTTACTATTCATAGCTAATTCTAAATGCTCTGGTGTCGTTGTATAAATTGCAGAACGGTATTGTGTTCCAATATCACCACCTTGTTGATTCAAAGATGTTGGATCATGCATTACCCAGAATTCAGCCAGAATTCTTTCGTACTTGATTACATTTGAATCAAAAATTACCTCAACAATTTCAGCGTGATTAGTTTTTCCACTGCAAACTTCTTCATATGTAGGATTTGGTTTATTTCCACCCATATACCCAACAGATGTAGAAATAACGCCATCTAACTGCCAAAATCTTCGTTCTGCACCCCAGAAACACCCAGTTGCAAAGTACCCGGTCTGACTCATGAAGTAATTCTCTCCTATGTGTAATCAGTATGCAATATCAAAATTTCAACTAACGCTTAGTGAATTACATAACTGATAACCTTATCTAGTTGGCTGAGTTCAGCCCTCGTAGCTCAGGGGATAGAGCACCGCCCTCCGGAGGCGGGTGCGCAGGTTCGATTCCTGCCGAGGGCACTTGATTTACTGGTAATTACCTAAAAATTAATTAATTATTTAAATTTATATCAAAATATCCTTGTTTATTAATTCAATTAAGGAGAGAATACTCCATATAAATTATTGGTTTTCAATAATAAAATTCACCTACTGAAGGAGATGAGTGCCGTATGGATTGGCGACATGAAGCTGCTTGTCGCGAAGAAGATCCAGAGGTTTTCTTCCCGGTAGGAAATACAGGGCCTGCGTTAGCTCAAATTGAAGAGGCTAAGAAAATTTGTGAAAGATGCCCAGTTAAAGAGCCATGTCTTGCTTGGGCATTAGAAAGTGGACAAGATGCTGGAGTATGGGGCGGGCTTTCCGAGGACGAGCGTCGGGCAATGAAGCGTAGAGCAGCTAGAAATCGTGCCAGATTGGCTGAGAACCAAAGTACTTTCTAGTTTATAGAAAATATAATTTGACCACTTGTAAACTCTTTATTTCTAAATAATTTTATACTTCCATTTAACTCATTTTTAGTAAGAGTATTAGCTATTTGTAAACCTAAATTAGATGATTTCTCAATCTCAAAATCTTCTGGCAAACCTGAGCCATTATCTGAGACTGTAACTGAATATAAGCCAGCCTCATTTTTTATCTCTACCTCAAGCAAATCACCCGAGTCAGATAATCCATGCTCTAATGCATTATGAATTAGTTCAGTAACAACTAAAGATAAAGCGGTTGCGACCTTAGAATCAAATGATCCAAACTTGCCAACTTTCTTAACCTGTATTTTTCTTGGGTTCAATTCAATAGCGTTTTTAATTATTTGATCAAATACTTGATCAAATTCAACAGTTTCTGCTGATTGGTTAGATAAGGTCTCGTGAACAAGAGCAATTGATGCTACACGTCTTACTGCTTCGGCAAGGGCAGAGCTAGCGATTGGGTCTACTACTCTCCTGGATTGTAATCTCAACAAAGCAGATACGGTCTGTAAGTTATTTTTAACCCGATGATGAATTTCTTTAATCGTTGCATCTTTAGTGATAAGAGCCTTATCTCGATTTCTTAACTCAGTAATATTGTGGATTAAAACTATCGCTCCTATTCTGTCTTTTCCTTGTGTTAATGGGATTACTAATAAGTCAATTACACCCTTGGTACTTTCATACTCTGTTCTTCTTAAATTTTTTCCACTTAGTAGATTCTTCCATGACTCATCAATTGGCTGATTATCGCCCTGGTCAAGATTTGTAAAAACTTCTCCTAGGTTTTTTTGTTCAAGCTCTCCTTGGTATCCCACTCGACTAATAGCTGAACGCGCATTAGGACTTGCGAAAAATATTATGCCATTAACATCTAGTCGAATTAGACCGTCACCTACTCTAGGGGCTGATTCAGAACTATAAATACTATTTCTAATTGGATATGTACCTTCGGTGACCATTTGAAAAATCTTATGTGCTATCTCCCGATAATTTAATTCAAGTTTTGATGGAGATCGCATTAAATCAGCATTCCGGTGGCGTGCAATTATTGCAATTGTTTTATTCTCATAAATTACTGGAACTGTTTCCTCTTTAATCATAATCTCCCCTACCAACTCTGGCTGGGTATCTTTAACAATTTCACCATCAGATAAAGCTTGATCGATTAAGGGTCTTTGTCCCCAAGTAATTTTTGTTCCAACTAAGTCATTGCTAAAAACAGTTGCGGCTGTAGTAGGTCGAATCTGAGCAATTGCTACATACCCTTGCGGCCAAGATTTTTCATCTTTTCGAATTGGAAGCCACAACACAAGATCTGCAAAAGATAAGTCAGCTAACAGGCGCCACTCAGCAACAAGTTCTGCAAGATGCTCTTCTTCCTGAGTATTCAGTTGTGAATTAGCAGCAATTAACTCACTTAAGGTTGCCATGGGTTAATCGTAGAGGTCTTTTTACAGTACTTGTGACCCTATTTTTGCTATCTGTTTTCGGTAGCTATTGGCCCGCCATGGCGAAATTATTGAGCTTTTGAGGGAAAAGTCTTGGGATAAGCAATTTGTATATGGAAGAAAAAACTTTCTTGGTTCATTTAATAAACTTCTGAATTTAGATTGAATTTCTTGGCTAGGCCGGTCAAATTTTTGCTGATTAAGAATGAATACAATTTTGGGTGGATTAATTAAGTTATCAAAGTCGGTTAGAAACGTAGTTAAATACTCAATACCAAAATCATCAGATTTGACTACATAAAATAATGTACTGCAGCTTCCTACAACATATCGAAGCCATTTTGAATTCAATCTTCGATCTGAAAAAGCTGATGTTAAATTCAATGTTGAACCAGCATCGACAATAATTTTGACTGCCTGTGAGCTTTTAATATCCTCAGTTAGTGTATCTGGTGAACTATTAAGAACTTTAGTATTGCTTTTTGGTCTTAAATTATGGTGGCTAGCTGCGATTACTTCACCTGAGACATATAAGGCAAGGAAGTTAGCTACTGTAGAAACTCCTGGGGATCCTGGCGTACCAAGAACAGCTGCAACCCGAGAAATCCTTTCAATATCATAACTTTTTTGGCTCTGCTCAAGAGTTGATATCTCCGATAATAGTTTTGAGGCTGAGAAATTCTGTAAATTAACCTCTACATACCTGTGCTTAACATTAAGCTTTAGAAATTCTTGAAGCTCTAGATTAGTTAAAAATCTCTTTGTATATAGAATGATTAAGGGCTCGGTTTGATTTGATATAAAATTCTTAAGATTTGTAACTGATAAAGCCCTGAAAACAATGTTACATCCTTGCGAGAAGAGTAAAGAGGTAATGTATTTTTCTTTATCTGGATCAGCTATCGCAGTAACTATCTTCAATTTCAAACACTTCTAACAATAATAACTCTTGAATCAGATAAGACCTGAATAAGTGGAAGCACCTGCTCGCTACTAAATATACCAATAATGCTGATTTGACCTAAGTTCATTTCTTTGAAAACTGCATCGACAGAAATCTGACTTCCAATTAACTGTGGCTCAACTACAAACTTTGATTCCCTAGTCGGGACACTGTATATATCAATTATGTCTCCCCGATTTAAATCTGAAGGACAATCAGTAGTTGATGCAGTTATCGGGACAAATCTTTGATTTATAGAGCTGTCAATGGATGCAACTGCTGCAACAGGAATTAAATCACCAGCACTGATTTTACTTATGACTAAAGCGCCCAGTATTTGGGCCTTTGTAGAAATATAGTTTTTAGAGGAGTCTGGGAGCAGTACTGAAACTTTTTGTATGTCTGTATCTGATAAAAAGCTTCCAGGTGAAAGATTAGAGCCCGCAGCCCATACCTGAACAGTTCTATTCGCCTCTTTAGAGATTAAACCTGCAGAAAGTAGCGCGATAAGCAGCACTGAAATACCTAGTACAAGTCTTGAGTTTCTTACAACCTCAAATTTTTCATTTAACATAACCTAATTTCTATCCCAATAACTACTTGAAATGATCATCCTTTCGGATGATATGACTTAAATTATTGATAGCCAGAATAAGGATATGACAATTACCCTACCTAAATCTGAAGAGAAAACAGCAAAAAAACTTTATCTAACCCCTAGTACGGATCAAGATTTTGGCCAAGAGTGGTCGCATCCTAAATTTTCATCCCTGCCTTCGCATATTTCAGATCTGCCTGATGTATCTATCTGGTGTAAAAGTTTTGTGATAACGGTTATTGAAATTTGGGCTGGTAAAAGGCCCATAACTCAAATTTCAGGAAATAGCCATCGTATAGTCTGTCGCCGAGTTAACTATTATTCAAATAAACTTCAAGGCGTTTGTAGAATTAGAAAAATTTATATCAGCCAGCCAATTGAAGGCGTCCTAGAAGTTTTAGTTACTATTCTTATTGGTGAAAGAGTTAGATCTCTTACTTTAAGATTTGAAGGAATTGATAAGAGATGGATTTGTACTCAATTACAACTAGTTTAAGACTCACCATGACATCTTTTATATTTCTTACCAGAACCACAAGGACATGGTGCATTCTTTGAAGTTGCACCAGCAGAAGAAGTTTCAATCTCAGCTGCTGAATACTGAAGATCATTAACAGGTGCAGGTGTGGGGGTTAATCCCTTTGCTCCAACTTGATCTCCTTCAACTTGAACTTCAGCGCTAAATAAGTAACCAACTAGTTCTTCTTTAACTGCATCCATCATTGCTGAAAACAGGTCATAACCCTCTCGTTGGTATTCGACCAATGGATCACGCTGTGCCATAGCTCGTAAACCAATTCCCTCTTGCAAATAATCCATCTCATACAAGTGCTCACGCCACTTTCTATCTAATACTGAAAGTAGAATTTTTCGCTCTAGCTCTCTCATGACAGTAGAAGTTAGCTCAGTCTCACGCCTGTCATAAGCATTTTTTGCATCAGTTAGTACACGATCTAATATAAATTCTGAATCTAGTGCTCCAACTTCTCCAACCTCATTTACTAAATCTTCAACTGTAAATGAAATTGGGTATAAAGATTTTAATGCCGTCCATAATGTATTTAAGTCCCAATTCTCAGCCACACCGCTATTGGTTGCTGAATTTACATATGCGGTTATTGTCTCGGTTAAGAAATCATTTGTTAAGTCTTTAATATCAGCACCTTCAAGAACTTCGCGGCGTTCTGAATAAACCACAGTTCTTTGCTTATTCATTACATCGTCATACTTCAATACATTTTTACGCATTTCAAAATTCAAAGATTCAACCTGAGTTTGGGCAGACTTTATGGCATTACTTACTATCTTTGACTCTAATGGAGTTTCTTCTGGCATTCCGGCAGCCCCTAAGAAACGTTCTACTAAGCCAGAATTAAATCTTTTCATTAATTCATCTTGAAGTGAAAGATAAAATCGAGATTCACCGGGATCACCTTGACGTCCAGAACGGCCTCTAAGTTGATTATCAATTCTTCGTGACTCATGTCGCTCGGTTCCTAGAACATATAAGCCACCTAAGGCAACAACCTTTTCATGTTCTTGTTCAACTGCAGATTTTTGTTTAGCAATTTCACCTGGCCAAGCTTTTTCGTACTCTTCTGGGGTATCAACTGGACTTAAACCTTTTGCTTGCAATTCAAAATCAGCCATAAATTCTGGGTTGCCGCCCAGCATAATGTCAGTTCCTCTACCAGCCATATTAGTTGCAACTGTTACTGCTCCAACACTTCCTGCTCTAGCAATAATGGCAGCCTCGCGTTCATGTTGTTTTGCATTCAAAACTTCATGCGGAATACCTTTTCGTTTCAACATTCCAGATAATTCTTCGGATTTTTCTACGCTTACAGTTCCAACAAGAACTGGTTGTCCTTTTTTATGTCTATTTGAAATATCTTCAGCAACAGCTGTAAATTTTCCAACCTCTGACTTATAAATTAAATCTGATTGATCAATTCTTTGCATACTTTTATTAGTTGGTATAGGTATTACACCTAGCTTGTATATTTGCATAAACTCAGAGGCCTCAGTCATTGCTGTACCGGTCATGCCGCTTAATTTGTTATATAGCCTGAAATAATTCTGCAGCGTAATTGTTGCAAGAGTCTGATTCTCGTCCTGGATCTCAATTTTCTCTTTTGCTTCTAAAGCTTGGTGCAGTCCTTCACTATATCTACGCCCAGCCAACATGCGGCCAGTGTGTTCATCGACAATCAATAGCTCGCCATTCATAACTACATAGTCTTTATCCCGCTTAAACAATTCCTTTGCTTTTATTGCATTGTTTAAATAGCCAATCATTGGAGTATTTGCAGCTTCATACAAATTCTCAATCTTTAAGGCTTCTTCAACTCTGGTAACACCCTCATCTAAAATTCCAACGGTTCGCTTCTTATTATCAACCTCATAGTGAACATCCCGCGATAATCGTGCAACTAAATTAGCAAACTCCACATACCACTTGGTGGGTTTGTCAGCAGGACCGGAAATTATGAGAGGAGTTCTTGCTTCATCGATTAAAATTGAGTCAACCTCGTCAACAATTGCAAAGTTATGTTCACGTTGCACGCAATCAGAAAGCGTCCAAGACATGTTATCTCTTAAATAATCAAACCCAAATTCATTATTAGTTCCATAAGTAATATCTGCCGAATAAGCTTCGCGCCGCTCACTTGGCGACATTCGAGAAAGAATTACACCAACTCTTAATCCTAAAAATCTATGGACACGGCCCATCCACTCGCTATCGCGCTCTGCCAAGTAATCATTAACGGTTACAACATGCACACCTTTACCAGATAAGGCATTTAAGTATGCTGGTAATGTTGAAACTAAAGTTTTACCTTCACCAGTTTTCATTTCGGCAATATTTCCTTTGTGTAATGCCGCACCACCCATTAACTGAACATCATAATGTCTTTGTCCTAATGTTCGCTTTGCTGCTTCGCGCACAACAGCAAATGCTTCTGGAAGAAGTGAATCTAAACTTTCACCTTTATTAACTCTTTCTTTAAACTCATCAGTTTTACCTCTAAGCGCAGAATCATCTAGAGCAGAAATACTATTTTCAAATTTATTTACCTGTTGAGCAATTTTCTCAAGCTCTCGAACAGCCCTACCCTCACCAGCACGTAAGAGTTTGTCTAGTAAACCCACAAAGCCCTCCGCTGTTTCTACTTGTAATTTGATTGGGTGTTAAGTGGCTTATCGTATTAGAGAATTCCGCCCGACTGCACACGCTGTAACAACCCCCTGAATGGTGATTTTGGCTTCAGATAAGGCTCTAATGGCCTCAGAGATCGAGCTGCCCGTAGTTATTAGATCATCCACCAGAATGCAAGCGCCATTATCTAGGGATCGGTCTTTAAGACTGTAAGCATTCTCTAAGTTATGTAATCGCTCTACCCTATTTAATTTAGATTGATCTCTAACTTTTCTTACCTGAGTAAGAATTGGGGTATTAAATGCAGTAATTGAATTAGATCCTAATAGATCGATAACTTCAATACATATCTCATTTATATGATCCCGACCTCGCCTCATTATTGATTTTCTAGAAGAAGGAATCGTCACAATATTAATAGGATCAATCAATCTTAGTTCAGAAACAAGTAACTTTATTGAAGTAAATATCGCCTTAGATATTAACTCTCTTGCTACATTATTTGAACCCTCTTTTGCCAATAAAATTAATTTCGAGGATTGATCATCGTAATCTCTCATATAGTACAGATTTAAGCCACTTAATTTATCTTTGTTTGGTAATCCTAACCAAGGTGACTGACACTCTAAACATACTTCAAACCCACCTTTAGCACATATAACACAGAATTTTGGAAAGACTAATTCTTTTAGGCTAGCAATTGTTTTATACATTTTTACTTTATAGCATAAAAAAATTAAATATTTTTTACATTGTTTAAATAGAATCCACTGGAATTACATCAATTGGAAAGGTTTGAACTGCAGTACCATGGCGCTTTGGTAGGGTAAGTACAAAATGTGCCCCATTATTCTTTTGTCCCCAAGCTAATAAGTGCCCCTGGTGAAGCTTTGCATCTTCAAGAGCAATTGAAAGTCCAAGGCCAGTTCCACCACTACTCCTTGCTCTAGATGGATCTGACCTCCAAAATCTATCAAATAAATATATGCTCTCTTCTTGAGTAAACCCCAATCCGTAATCTCTGACACCTACAGCAACTTCATCTTCACTATCAGTAACTTTGACTTGAATATTATTTCCTTCACTATGATCAAATGCATTTGTAATTAAATTTCGTAAAATCCTTTCAACTCTGCGCGGATCCCCCTCAATAAAAATAGGATCGCTCTTAAAGACAACTTCAAATAGCTGGGATTTACTTGGGTGCAGATAGTCCACAGTTTTTCTAACAAGATTACAAATATCAAAACTTTCTATGCTTAATGCTGCTGCTTCTGCATCAAATCTACTAACTTCAAGTAAGTCTGATAGTAGAAGTTCGAATCTATCGATCTGATTAATTAACAACTCACTGCTTCTTGCAACGCTAGATTCAAATTCGTTTTTCTGCTGATAAATGACCTCTGCAGCCATTCTAATTGTGGTTAGCGGTGTACGTAACTCGTGTGAAACATCAGATACGAATCTCTGTTGAAGTCTTGATAAATTCTTTAATCTATAAATTTGTTGCTGGATCGAAACTGCCATTTCATTAAAGGAATTTCCAAGACTAGCTAATTCGTCTTGGCTTGATACAGCCATGCGAACTGTTAAGTCCCCATTTGTGAATTTCTCAGCAACATTTGCTGCTTCTTTGACGGGTGAAACAGCTTGTCTAATTACAAACTGAGTACTTAGGCCAATTAGTAACACAATCAAAAGCCCGGTAAAAAATAATATCCAAGTTATATATGTAATACTCGCATACTGAGCGTTCAAATTAAACACGTAATATATTTCATAAACTCCTGATCTAGGAATATCTAGCTTTCCACCAATTATAAAACCTGGAAATTCTCTTCCATCTGAATATTTCACAGTGACTTGTTGATCTAATATATTTTCACTTTCTCTTACCTTCTTGCGAAAATCTCCTGAAATTGTTTCTAATTCAAAAAGTTTTGGCACAGTCTGATATCGATTTAAATTTTTATTTGATTTTGAAACAGCTATTATCAATGTTTCACGTCCAGATAGCGAACCATCTTCCCTACTCGAGGAAATAAAATCTTGGACAACTTTATTCAACTCAGCATCATTCTGAAGTCCTGCACTTTTAATTCGGCTTTGAGCCAAATTCCAAGCATTTTGTGTTTCTACTTTTGATATATCAATTTTCTCATTTATAAAAGTAGAAGATACTTGATTATAAACAATAGTGCCTACAATTAATACGATAATAAAAGCAAAAAGTGTATTTGTAAGCAGTACTTTAAGGCTAAGTGATTGTTTTATCTTAACCCAACTCTTGAACACCTTAGTTTTTTCCAACTCCTGCTTTGTAGCCAACGCCTCTTACTGTAAGAACATACTTAGGATTGTCCGCATCGACTTCGATCTTTGATCTAAGTCTTTGAACATGTACATTTACTAACCTCGTATCGGCTGCATGCTGATAGCCCCAAACTTCACTAAGTAAAGCTTCTCTTGTAAAAACTCGGCCTGGCTCTTTAGCTAAGGCGACTAATAAATCAAACTCAAGCCTAGTTAATGGAATCTCTTTATGATTTTTTAAAACTTTATGTTCCATTTGATCAATAATTAGATCACCAATAGCTAACGACCCAACTCGACCGACTCGCCTTAGTCTTGTATTAATTCTTGCAACTAACTCTTGCGGTTTGAAAGGTTTAACCATGTAATCATCTGCGCCAGCTTCAAGCCCGAGTACTACATCTTGGGTATCACCTTTAGCCGTTAACATCACGATTGGTACCATTGAAGTTTCTCTTATTATTTTACAAACTTCAACGCCATCAATGCCAGGCAACATAACATCAAGTAGTACTAGATCTGGAGTATGTTTGTTAAAAACATCCATTACATTATCGCCTCGATTGACAAGGTCAACCTCCATGCCAGCCCCTGTTAAAACAATGCTTAGCATCTCGGCTAAGTCCTGGTCATCATCAACGACCATGACTAATGGCATTTATGAACCGTGTTCCCAGGAGTTTAAATAAAGTTCTTGGGCAGGAGTTAACACATCTAGTGATGAGCCCATACTCTCCAACTTTAACCTTGCTACATCTTTATCAATTGAAGATGGCACATCATGTAATCCTGCTGGTAAGTCTTTACCAGATTTAAGCAGCCACTCTGCTGTAAGTGCTTGATCTGAAAATGACATATCCATTACAGATGCTGGGTGTCCTTCAGCTGCACCAAGATTTGCCAATCTACCCTCAGCGATAAGCAAAATACGTCGGCCATCTGCCATCACATATTCATCAGTTTGATGGCGCATTTTTGAATTCTTTTGCTTTGCATTCTTTTCAAGCCAGGCAACATCGATTTCAATATCAAAATGTCCAGAGTTTGCCAAGATTGAGCCATCTTTCATTTGCTTAAAATGTTCATCTCTTAACACATCACGATTACCAGTGACAGTTATAAAGATCTCGCCAATAGCTGCGGCCTTTGTCATAGGCATAACTCTAAAACCTTGCATCAGTGCATCTAAAGCTTTTGTAGGATCAATTTCGGTAACAATTACCTCTGCCCCTAAACCTTTTGCTCTTTCAGCAACTCCTTTTCCACAGTAACCAAATCCTGCAACTACAACAACTTTACCTGCAACTAATGTATTAGTCGCTCGAAAAATTGCATCAAAGGTTGATTGTCCTGTTCCATACCTATTATCAAACATATGCTTAGTATCTGTATCGTTAACAGCAATCATTGGGAACTTTAAGGCACCATCTTTTGCCATCTGACTTAATCTGATTACACCAGTTGTAGTTTCTTCACATCCAGCTAGTACGCCATCAATTAATTCAGTTCGAGAAGTATGAATTACGTTAACTAAATCGCAACCATCATCAAAAACTAATTGCGGCTTTATGTCTAAAGCAGAGTTTATATGTGAATAAAAACCATCACGATCAATTGCATTCTTTGCAAAAACAGAGATTCCATATTCATGAACTAACGCAGCAGCAGTTTCATCTTGTGTTGATAATGGATTTGATGCACATAGTGCAATCTCTGCCCCACCTGCTTTTAGAGCCAACATTAAATTTGCTGTCTCTGTAGTCACGTGCATACACGCTGCAATTCTTACTCCATTAAATGGCTTTTCTTTAGTAAACCTATCCTTAATTTGTGAAAGTACCGGCATATTTCTTGCTGCCCATTCAATACGCTTTTTACCTTCAGGGGCTAAAGCAGAATTAGCGATGTCACTATTAACGCCAGTAACTGTATTCATAAACTCTCCTATTAATAATTAGGTTCTTGAAATAATTGTTAGGGGGTAAAGATACCCTGCTTGCCCTGTATTTATCACCTTTTAATTTGAGCTAGAACCGTATCTCTAATCGTAATCATCTGCTTTTGCGTTTCAGCCTCAACATTTAACCTTAATAGCGGCTCAGTATTTGAAGGTCGAAGGTTAAACCACCACTCTTTTGCCGTCACTGTCAGCCCATCTAACTCATCAACCTCATACTCGCCTTTATAGAGTTTCTTAATATCATTAACTGATTTTTGAGGATCTTTAACCTTGCTATTTACTTCACCACTTGAAAAATACCTGTTATACGGCTTTAGCAAATCTGACAAGGTAGCGTCACTATTCATTAATTCAGCTATTGCATATAAAGCTGCCAGCATGCCTGAATCTGCTTTCCAGAAATTTTTAAAGTAAAAATGACCAGAATGTTCACCAGCAAACACTGCTCCAGTTTCTGCCATTAACTTTTTAATATAAGAATGGCCAACTCTGCTACGAATTGCCTTACCTTTATGCTCAGTAATTACCTCCGGAACAGCTCTTGAGGAAATCAAATTATAAATAATTGAAGAATTAGGGTTTTTCTTTAACTCGCCGACGGCAATAAGTGCTGTGAGTGCAGAAGGATTTACCAGCTCTCCTTTTTCATTAACTAGAAAACAGCGATCAGCATCACCATCAAATGCTAAACCAATATCAGCTTTATGCTTTTTAACCATTTTTTGTAGATCTTTTAAGTTTTCTGGCTCAATTGGATTTGCTTCGTGGTTTGGAAAATTTCCATCTAGCTCGAAATACATTGGTACTAAATCCACATTGAGTTTTTCCATAATTGCTGGAGCAGTAAATCCAGCCATCCCATTACCAGCATCAATAACTACTTTAATTCTTCGTTTAGAAAAAGTTTTTTTAGGGAATTGTTTTAACAAATAATCAACATATTCACTAAGTAAATCTTGCTCTCTAATATGTCCTATTGGCCTATTAGATATTGGCACACCTTTTTCAATAAAATCTCGAATAATCTGTAAGCCAGATTCTTTTCCAACTGGTCTTGCACCACTCATGCATAATTTCATGCCGTTGTATTTAGCAGGATTATGACTAGCGGTAAACATAATGCCTGGTAAATCCAATTTTCCTGAAGCAAAATACAGCATATCTGTTGAGGATAATCCAATTCGGATTACATCCATTCCCTGGCTTGTAGCACCATCACAGAAAGCTTTTGCCAGTAGAGCTGAAGAAGGTCTCATATCTTCTCCAACTACTATTGTTGGTGGCTGCCTTTCGATCTCTAAAAACTTAGCAAAAGCTACTCCGACTGAAAATGAAAAATCTGGAGTAATTTCATTTTTGACCAAGCCTCTAATGTCGTAGGCTTTAATTATGTTATCTAACATGTGATTCTTAATTTAAATTAGATAAATTAAAAGATTAGTTTGATGGCAGAACTCGTAAGTGTCCACGTCTACCTAGTTCAGGTTGCATAGTTTTGCTACCCAAATCCGAAGTAACCACTTCTCTAACTGCATTTGCAATTGCCATCAAATCCTCTTCTGAAGGCCCAGAATTATCATTAACTAATTCTTCCTTGATTACATTCCAGCCCACTGGAACTGTAAGTCGCTCACTATGAATTGAACAAAGATCATAATTATGTGGTTCTACATATGTTGATAATGGACCTAGAACTGCAGTTGAATCAGAATAAATATAAGTAAGGGTTTTAATAGCAGCGTTAGTACAGCTAGCTCTTGAGCATCTTCGGCTATTAGACCTTTTCATATGAACAGATTATCGGGGAATGGATAGAAAAGTTGGGATTTAGCGCCGTGAGATTACTGAGGTATCTGAAATTGGCTCAGAAGCGGTTTCTAAATTTCCACCATTATTCATAGGAAGTGAACTAATCCCAATATTTGCCTCCAGCGGCAACAAAATTACCCCACCACTTATCCCTTTTTCTAATGCAGTTACCTGCAATCTGTTTAGGCCCACTGGTGATTGCCACGCGATAAAGTCTTTGCCTGATAATTTCTTTTCAACTTTCTTACCATTTACGCTATTGGCTTTCACTAACACATTAATTTTATCTCCGGCAAAAGTTAAAATAGGTCTAGAGCCGGTCAAATTTGCACTCCAATTACTTAATATGTCAGATCCAGTAGTCCAAGTAATTTCATTACTACGGCCCAAAGTAAAATTTGTAAGCACACTAGCAAGAATAGGTTGATCAGATTTAACTATTACTGAAAAGGTTTGGTTAGTAGGTGCTGCTGATAATGGAATACTTAAAACTCTTTGTGAATCAACTTTAACTTCGGAAAGACCATCTGGCACGAAATTGCCATCATTTGAATTTATCGTTACTTCAATATTTGCGTCAATTTTTCCGGGGACTAATATTCTTAGGTTATGACTTATTGAATTATTGTTATTATTCAATTTACCCACTAATCCCGGAATTGAAACAATTCTTACTTGGTTTTCGGCTTGAGCAACTGGAGAAACAAAGTCTGCTCCAAGTGATCTAAGTCCTTTCTTGCGTTCGTCAAATAAAAATGAGCTAACTCTTCCAGATTTTGTAGTTACTGCAATAACAATTTCACCTTCACCAGGAGCTAATGTATCTACAGAAATTTTCTTTGTAGAATTTTGCGGAATTGTAAAATCACTAACTTCAATTGGACCATTGGGTGTAAATACCTCAACATCAACATTTGAGTCTGAATAACCGCTATTTACAATATATAGAAAAGACTTACTAGTAACTGCACCAGAACCACCTACAAACCACTGCTGTCCATTGCTCACCGAGCAAGGAACTGCTGCTTTCCATTTATTATTTGCAAAAGTTATTGCAGTACCAGCATTTCCTTCAATTAAAACAGAGGTATTAGATAACGGAATTTGTGTTGTCTTACCTACAGCTAGTTTTTTAGTTGCCCCATCAATTGACCTGCGACCAATTTTTGGATTTGTTACTCCAGCTATCGATGAAACCTTATTACCAATGGCTGGGCATACAGTTGCCGGATAGCTAGAAACTACCTTTATCTGCTCACTGCGCTCTGGGATAAAAATATTTAAAGCTAAGACAATAAGCAAAAATGCAATTAAAAACCCATTTCTTAATGAAATTTTCTTAATCATAGTAATTCCTCAAGTGGTACTTCTTTACGTTTACGTCCTGATGGTAACGCCAAAATTACTACTGACAGAATTACAATTAACTGAATTGAAATCCAACCTCGTCGCGCCGTTCCATCATGAGTAACCAAAATCTCTCCTGGCTGATCAATTTTGAAAACTGGCTGCCCAAATTCATTTTTCTCAAGTGGAACGTTTCTGCCATTTAATAATAGCTTCCAAGATGGATCATATTTCTCGGCAATAATCACAAATCCTTCAGAAGATACATATCCATTAGCGCTCTTATCGGTTGAGTTAACGGTAGAAAATTTGCCGCTACTGTTCTTAAAAACTATTCGAGCTTTAGCATTATCCACTTTCCAGATTACGCCATCTTTTGTAGATGAGCTTCTGGTAAATCCACCGATGCCATCAATTGTTCTAACTAGTGCTGGATCTGCTGGATCTTTCATAAAAATATATTGAATTCCATAGGATCCCAACACTTGGCTACTACTTGCACCAATACCATTAAATAGATCAACTACAGATTTATGAACAATTTCGGGAGTTTGGGTTGAAACATCAGGGTCGCCAATAATTAAATCACTGCCTCTACTTATAAAGTATTTAACTTGATCCAGATTTTTTCTTACTACAAGAGTTTTTGGCTTCTCATTAGTGGTAGCTAAATCAGATATAAATGCTGGAATAACCTGCTCATTATCTGTTCTGACTAATGAATTAGCACCTACCGTAACTCCCCAACCAGTAATTAAAAGTGCTGAAGAAATAGTAGTAATGGCAGTAACGGCTGAAATAAAATGTTTATAACCAAGGTTGATTCGACGCAATTGCGGAAGCAATTTTTCTGCAATTGAAAAAATGCTCAGTAGTAAAATAAATTGCGCCAGAACTAATAATGAACCAGTCCAAACCCTCTGAGCACTTGAATTGTTTGAAGAAACAAAATATGAGGACAAGGTAATGCTTAATACCAATGCCACTAGCGCTAGTAAGCCATTACTTCTTTGATCTTTGGTGATTAAAGTAATTAGTAAGAACAAAATAAAGGGAGCAAAAACGTAGAGTGATGGAGAGGTAGGTCCGCCTGGATTAAACAAAAGTACTGAGATTGGCTCACCTGCTGACAGAGATAATCCAGGTTCAAGCAATTTGGAAAATGGGCTAGCTAACACTGATAGTGAAATAGGTAGATTGATTAAAACTGGGGTAAAAATCAAAGCTGCCCGCTTCTTTATCTCCTCATGACTTAGATTTTTAAGAATAATCTCCCATTGATAGCTTTTACTATTTTTAAGGCCAAAGTAAAAAACAACTAATTGAAATAAATGGTAGTAAAACCAAAAGAGTAAGAAAATTGGAGAAAAGGTTGCAGATACTCCCGCTAAAATAGTAATCAAATAAAGTTTTCGCCATTTTAAAGTTGTTAAACTGTTGTGCTTATAGAGTGAAGTAAAGATTATTGGTAATAAAATTGCAACAGCAAGTGTTCCGATTCTTCCCTGATTTATCGAGGCCAGTACTGCCGGTGAGATTGCATAAATAAAACCTACAAATGTCGCAGAGTAATTTGTTAATGAGTACTTACGAGCTGATCTATATGCTAAGCAGTATAAAATTACTGGAATAGATAAGAAAAATAGGTAGATAAATACTTGAGGATTCCCTGCTGTTATAAAGGATGCACCAGCGGTGATTAATAACCACAGTGGTGCTGGTTCACTACTTCCTAACCCAACCAAATGCCACGAACTAACAAAATCTCGAATCAAATACATTGCACTATCTGGTGCAACTGGTAATACTCCACCAGATAATGAACCAAATCTGTTACGCGAATAAAGAATTGTAAACATAGTTACTACTAGAATTCCAAATAGGAAAGGTTGCTTTGCTAGCGCTCTAATCTTTGCAAAACTTTTACTTTCAACAAACTCGATTTCATCAAAGCTTTCATCAATTACTCCAATATCAGAGTAGCTCTTTACTTTTTGAGATGAACCCCTTGATTTACCAGTTTTAAATGCTGCGGTTAATGAGGTTGAAATTCGCTCTAGAGTTGATCTAATTTGAATAGTACGAGATGGGATAAATTGCTTGATTACCCGCGCACTTAAAACTCTATTTTGTTTTCGATATCTTCTAGATTTTACTAAGTCGGCTGGTTTAAATATTAATAAACCAATTGCTGCAATTTCATCTGCAGCGTATCCTGGCAGCTTAGCTAGTAAGTAAATTATAGATCTGCCAATAGAGGTAAATAGAAGTTGAATAGCCACCCATGGCAGGATCCATCTACTTGAGTTTGCAAGTAAAACAAAGGCAGCATTTCGTCTATCTAACAACAATGGCCTATGCAAAATCGCATCTTTAACATCAACAGATCTGCGTTCAGTTGAGGCAGCTTCGGCATGATAAAGAACTGCTTCTCCGACACAAATAACAGCATGCCCGGCAATATTTGCTCGCCAACCTAAATCAACATCATCTCTAAATAATTCAAGGCTTGGGTCAAAGCCACCTAACTCTTCGAAAACTGATCTCTTAATTAACATCCCAGCGCTACTAACAGATAGGACTGTATTTACTTCATCATGTTGACCCTGATCATGTTCTCGGTTTTCTAACCCAGTCCAGCGAGCGCCATTTTCAGTAATACTTATTCCAGCTTCAAGAATATGTTTTCGGTCATACCAACCTAAAATTTTTGGACCAGCTATCGCTACCTGAGGACGTTCGACAACAGCTTCTAGTAATTTTGCGAGCGCAAATTTATCTGGAGCACAATCATCATGAATTATCCAAAGCCATTCATTATTTTCATCCTGCATTGCTGGCAATTTGGCAACAGCGGTTGCAACAGCTGAACCAAAACCTGCACTTTTAGATTGCTTAATAACTGGGATTCCAGCATTACTTAATAACTTTACTGAGCCATCAATTGATCCATTATCAACTGCAATGATTTGATCTGGTAAATGCTTTTGTGATGATAAAGAGGCAACAACCTCACTTAGCCAAGTAACACCATTATGTGTAACAAGTATTGCTGTTACGTACTGGTCGTTTACCTGCGCTCCGGTGCTCTTCTTTTCAGCCACCCGTTATTTTAAGCGGTACGGCGCTTTAAGCGGCGGCGTTCGCGTTCAGATAATCCGCCCCAAATTCCAAAACGCTCATCATGTGCCAGGGCATACTCAAGACACTCTGAGCGCACCTCACAGGATAGACAGACTCTTTTCGCCTCGCGGGTTGAGCCGCCCTTCTCAGGAAAGAAGGCCTCTGGATCGGTTTGAGCGCATAGCGCTCGCTCCTGCCATGAAAGTTGTTCTGATGAAACTACTAGGGCAGCAAGCTCTGCGCGTTGATCTGACATCTTCACTCCTTATAACTTCGGTTAATACTTCAATTATTTAAAGGGCCAGGGTGTGCCCGCAATAAGATAATTACACGCTTGTAACTCTAATAAGTCAAGTTGATATCAAGCAATATGTGGGCTTAAAACCCTAAATAATTAGAAAATACGATAATTCCAGCCGATATTTGGGTATTTGGCGCAATTATTGAGTTGATAATTTTGCAGTTCGCGCCAATTTTTGCACCCTTACCAATTATTGAACCAGAGATCTGCGATTGACTCTCAACTATTACTTCAGGTCCAATTACTGATCCCTTTTCAATCAAAGCAGTAGTAGCTACTTGCGCCGTATCTGAAACCAGAGATTCATTTGCATGATCTGGTGTGGCATCTGAATGTATTTTGCCCATAACTAAATCCGCAGATGCCTTTACTAGCGCTGCTGGAGTGCCAATATCTAACCAATATGAGTTATCAACAAAGCCAAAAATATTTGCTTTTGAATCAATAAGACTTGGGAAGGTTTGCCGCTCAACACTTACCACCTGATTAGATGGGATGCTACTAATAATACTTGAATTAAAAATATAGCAACCAGCATTTATCAAATTACTAACCGGGTTATCCATTTTCTCTAAAAAGAGTTTAACTCGATTATCTTTATCAAGCTCAACGCAGCCATATGCCCTTGCATCTACCACCTGTGTTAAATACAAGGTGATATCAGCTTTATTTTTTTGATGAAAATCAATCTGCGCTGCTAGGTCATGCCCGCTTAAAACATCCCCGTTAAAGATAACGACTTGATCGCAAGGCCCAAGGGATGCAGCCGCATTTTTAATGCCGCCTCCTGTGCCCAGTGCAGTTGTCTCAACTGCATACTTTATTTTTATACCAAATTTCTCCCCATTGCCAAAATATGGTTCAAATAACTCTGCTTTGTAAGAGGTTGCTAAAACTATTTCACTAATTCCAGCTTTTGCTGCTTTTCTTATTTGATGCTCTGTAAATGGCACACCTGCAACCTCTAGCATCGGCTTAGGGGTGTGCTGAGTTAGTGGTAATAATCTCGTTCCTCTACCACCTACTAATAAGATCGCACTAGTTCTCATTATTTAATTCTTTCAACTACTAAATCAACACTTTCATCAGTTGCAGTTAAAGCAATTCTGATGAATTTTTCACTTCCGTAAAAACTGCCTGGGGTTACTAAAACTCCAAGATTTGCAAACCAGTCCACGGTTTTATAACAATCCTCATTCTTACTACACCAAATATATAAGCCGGCTTGACTGTGTTCGATAGTAAAGCCTGCTTTTGAAAGTGCAGCAATCAACTTAATACGTCTTTTTTCGTAACGCTCTGCCTGCTCAATTGCATGATTGTTATCAGATAAGGCAGCGATCATTGCTTGTTGAACCGGTAGTGGCACTATGAGTCCGGCATGCTTTCTTATCTGCCTGATTTGATCAATTAATTTGCTATCACCAATTACAAATGCTGCTCGATAGCCCGCTAAGTTGGAACGTTTTGAAAGTGAATGTACCGCTAATACGCCTTCGTTGTTCCCACCAGTTAAAGACAGAATAGAGTTAGCTTCTTTTGAAAATGATAGATAGCACTCATCACTTGCTATAACTGAGCCATTATTTCTTGCCCAATTTATAGTTGCTAAAATTTCGCTATCACTTTGCACCTGCCCAGTTGGATTTGATGGTGAATTTATCCAGGCCAGATCTGCTGTTGGCCAACTTTTTGCATCGATTTCAACTGGTATTGCTTTAGCTGATGCCATTAAAGCGCCAACTAAATAGGTTGGATAAGCAATCTTTGGATAGAGAACTGTTTTGCTTTGTAAAAATGTTGGCAATAAGGCGACAAACTCTTTTGAACCAATTACTGGCAGCACGTCAAATTCACCAGTTGCGCCAAGATTTAAAGTAGCCCAAGCTCTAATCGCATCTTTTAATTGTGAACTACCAGCAGTTAATGGATAACTTGGTGAATTACTTGCCTTAGTTAAAGCCTCTTGAATAAATGCAGGTGTTGGATCAACTGGAGTGCCTTGTGATAAATCTATGAATCCGCCCGAATACTTTTTTGCTTTTTCGCCATAAGGCGCCAAAAGATCCCAGGGAAAATCTGGCAGCTTCAGAAAAACTTATTTCTCTTGTGGTGGAAGTGCTGCAACTACTTCATGATCTTTACCAACTGCACCAAGCTTTGCTGCACCACCTGGAGATCCAATTTCAACAAAGAACTTGCTGTTTACTTCACTAAAGTTTTTCCACTGCGCAGGGACATCATCTTCATAATAAATAGCCTCAACTGGGCACACTGGTTCACAAGCACCGCAATCCACACACTCATCAGGTTGGATGTACAACATGCGATCGCCCTCATAAATACAATCAACTGGGCATTCTTCTATACAGGATTTATCCTTAACATCAACACACGGTTGAGCAATTATGTAGGTCACGCTTCTCCTTACAGTGAATCCACCTAGTTAGGTGGACAATACTGCCATCAACTCTGATAAGTCTGGCCAAGTTTAATAGGAGGAACCAAATGCAGCCATCAGCGGCTCATATCGGCCAGCGGGTAAGTATCCGATTACACGATCCTGATGGGGGTTTTCGCGACATTTTAGGGGTTTTAGAGAGCGAAAACACAGTGCGCAAAAAAGATGGTTCGCTAGTTAGCTTTGATCTGGCAAAGATAGCGGTATGGAAGATTGTGCCAAGTAAATGAAGCCAGCTAAAGACTTACTTATAATTAACCTTTTTGATACTAAGACGCGCGCGCTGCAGCCCTTAGTAAGTAGTGATGAGAAAAGTTTAAGAATATATGGCTGTGGTCCAACTGTTTATCGAGATGCCCATGTTGGAAATATGAGAACTTTTCTACTTTCAGACATAATTATTAGACTTGCGAAGAATTTAGGATACGAAATTAGATTTATCCAAAATATTACAGATGTTGGCCATATGTCAGAGGATTTTGTTGAAGATAAAATATTAGCCCAAGCCAAGGCTGAATCTAAGGATCCATACGAAATCGCTAAAATCTATGAAGCACGATTTCATGCTGACTTAAAACTTTTAAATATAACTCCTGCCGATAACTACCCAAAAGCAAGTGAATGTATTGATCTTATGCATGATTTAATAAATAAATTAATCAAGAAAGATAATGCCTATGTTGGAAGTGATAACTGTGTTTACTTTTCCGCTCAATCATTTCCTGGTTATGGAGTAATTAGCGGAAATAGATTAGATTCTCTAAAACCTGGACATAGATTTGAATATAGCGAGGATGGCGCCAAAAGATTTCATGCCGACTGGGCGCTATGGAAAGCTGCGGAAAATCGAACTCAGATGATTTGGAATTCACCTTGGGGTAAAGGATTTCCGGGTTGGCATATTGAATGTTCAGCAATGTCACTTCATTACTTAGATGGATTTGTAGATTTGCACTTAGGTGGGATCGATCTTCGGTTTCCGCACCACGAGAATGAAAGAGCGCAATCTAACTGTGTAATAGATCAAGAGGCAGTTGCACTTTGGTTACATGGTGAACACCTATTATTTGAGGGTCGGAAAATGGCCAAAAGTTCTAATAATGTTGTTTTGGTATCAGATTTAATCGCAAAAAAACTTGATCCACTTGCATTGAGATTATGCTTTTTAGAAAACCGCTATCGAAGTCAGATGGATCTAAGTTGGGATAGCCTTAAAGCTGCTCATCAACTAATCCAACGTTGGCGAGAAAAAATTTCGGTCTGGAAATTAAATGGCTCAACAGTTAATGCTGAGAGTAACTCATGGGTTAGTCAGATTACAGCAGATTTATGTGATGATCTTGATACCCCAAGAGCACTTCAAAAGTTAAGAAATATCGAAAAATCTCAATCAATAAGTGATGGCGTTAAGTTTGCAATCTTTAGTGAAATCGATGTTTTGTTTGGACTAGATCTTTTGAACTCATCATTAAAAAGTGAAGAGTTACCAGCGCACTTAAATGAGATGTTAATTCAACGACAGAAAGCTAGATCTAGCGGTGATTTTACCGAAAGTGATCGATTGCGTGATCTTTTGGCTGAGAATGGAATTTCAGTTAATGATGGCAAAGATGGACAAAATTGGAATTGGCTTGTTAGCGACTAAATGACTTTTTAGTCAGTAGCCCTAAAATAATCACCAGAAATCCACCTAGTAAAAAAATATTTCCAGTGGTATTTCCATAAATTAATATCTCGTCGGCAAAGCCAATTGATCCTGCTCTAATAACAATAAAGAGCCAGGCTAGAGCTGTGAGGACTTGATATCTTCTAAGCAAAAATAGTTGTCCTGATACTCGAATCCCTAAGAAAGTTAAAACTAGTGCTCCAATTAATCCAAATGGAGGAAAAACATTATGGAGCAATGTTGCACTAAATCCAATGAGTAGTCCTAAAGCTATTGATTTAAAGATCCTCATAATTTAATTCCAGCAAATAAATCTAACTCACGTCCATCTGAGTCAAAAGGTTCTGATTTTTCTCCTCTAACTAATGTGTAGTACTCATCTCCCCAAATTGACAGTCCGAGATTGTTTGAAAGAGCAAAAAATGGTCCATCAACTGAAATTTGTGTTTCATGTGCTTTCATTGCTGCAAGTTTTTGTGGGACATACTCAGTAGCTCTGATTACCGATGTAACTAACTCATCCGGCTTTGCAAATGGCAGATCATCAACACTTTCTGCGCCAAAGAAACTGGATCCAACTTCTTTCATTTTTTCTATTCCATCTTGAATAACAGATCTTGGCATTGTGTTCCAATAAATTTTACTTATTTCCCAACCTTGATCAGCTGCCATATCCGCTGCTCTCATTGCTACTTGATTAGCTTTTATGTGATCTGGGTGCCCATAACCACCAAACTCATCATAGGTAATTAAAACGTGAGGCTTTGTTTCAAGAATTACATTAACTAATTCTTGTGCTGCTTCATCTATGTTTGCTTGCCAGAAAACATCACTTCTTTCGTTTTGCGCAGCACCAATCATTCCACTATCGCGCCATTTTTTATTTGGTGCACCTAAGAATCTAAAATCATCTATTCCAAGATGTTCCATTGCATTTTTTAACTCTACTTCTCGGTGTTCGCCTAGTTTGTCATCTCTACTACTTGCCAAGTTAGCAAGACTTTCAATTAAAACTTCACCTTCTTCACCACGAGTGCAGGTCACTAAAGTTACTTTTGCACCTTCTTGGGCATATTTAGTCATAGTAATGCCGTTATTTATCGTCTCATCATCTGGATGAGCGTGTACAAGCAATAATCTTTTTTGCGTACTCACTCCCACAATATAACTTGAAACTAAACAAATCTGACAATATCGCTTAGGAATGATTAGAATTAAACAATGGTTGATGATAAATCTGGTCGCTTACCTCGCGATGAACGCAGAGCTCAATTACTTGTCGCTGCCCTAGAAGTATTTACAGCATCTGGATATCACTCTGCTGCAATGGATGAGATTGCAGATAGAGCAAAGGTGAGTAAGCCTGTTTTGTATCAACACTTTCCATCAAAACTAGATCTTTACTTAGCAGTTTTAGACTTACATATTGATTCTTTAGTTTTTGCAATTCAAAAAGCAATCGCTTCAAATCAGGAAAACTCTTCAAGAGTGGCCGCAACCGTTGATGCTTACTTTGGGTTTATTGATTCAGAGGGCGAAGCGTTCCGTTTACTTTTTGAAAGTGATATGAATCTTGAACCACAGGTTCGAGAGCGCTTAAATCGAATGACTTACGACTGTGCTGCTGCAGTGAGTGCAATTATTTCAATTGATACTGGATTAGGAAAAGAAGAGTCAATGATGTTGGCTGTTGGAATAATTGGCACAGTACAAACTACTGCTAGACATTGGTTAGATCGCGATGGCAAAATTGATCGTCAGCGAGCTACTGAATTAGTGATGAATCTAACTTGGCGTGGAATTTCAGGATTTCCTAAATCAAAATCGTGAATTAGCGAACTTTGAAGTGAAAAGGTAGGGTTACGGTATGGCAACTACAAAACCAGCAGTTAAAGGCTCAGCACGCACTGAAGTTAAAATTGGTATTTCTGATTCAACTCATGAAATAAATATCGAGTGTGCAAGTACTCAAGCTGAGGTGATTGCAAAAGTAAATGAGGCTATTAAGTCTTCTTCTGTACTTTCACTAAGTGATACAAAAGGCAGAGAGTTGCTCGTGCCTTCAAATAAAATTAGCTTTGTTGAAGTTGGCGAATCCTCTGATCGAAAAGTTGGTTTTGCGAACTAAGCAGTTACTACTCTTCTGATAGTTGCTTTAGATTCTAATTTTTCCCATTGTTTAGGATGCGTGGTGTATTCGCCTAACATATTTAACTTTCCATTACCGTGATAATCACTTGATCCAGTCATTACCAGATCAAATTCTTTAGCTAGGTTAATCAATTCTCTCTTTTCATCTGGAGTATGGTCGCGATGATCAACCTCAATACCATCTAGCCCAGAGTTAATAATTGATCCAAAGGTTTCAGAAGAGATAACTCGTCCCCTATGAGATGCCATTGGATGAGCAATTACAGCAACTCCCCCAGCTTCTTTAATCAACTTAATCGCTACCTCAGGAGAAGGTGAATAATGGGAAACGTAGTACTTTGAATTATTGTGAAGCATCTGTGTAAATGCTTCTTCTCTACTAGCAACAACTCCTTTTTTAACTAGAGCATCTGCTAAATGTGGCCGGCCTAATGTTGCACCATCTGAGAGTTGTTCTAATACATCTGCCATAGAAATATCAATTCCAGCTTCGTTTATACGAGAGATTATTTTTTCCATACGGCCATGTCTATTTTCTCTAGTCTTACTGAGAGTATTAATTAATTCAACATGGTTGGGATCGAAGAGTAAACCTAATATGTGGACACTTATTCCATCAGTAGTTTGGCAAGATATTTCAGCTCCAGGAACAAGTGATAGTCCTGGACGTAAAGCAGATATAGCCTCATCCCAACCACTTATTGAATCGTGATCGGTTATAGCAAGAGTTGTGATTCCACTAGCTAGTGCTTTATTTACAAGCTCAGTTGGAGTATCTGTGCCATCACTAAAGTTTGTATGTGTATGTAAATCAATCACTTTTTTACCACACTATCTTGATTAGACCTTAGGACAAATAATGCACAACCAAATACCAAACCAATTATTCCAGGAATTGTACCGGCTGGTGGTTGCTGGCCAAGCCAAATTAGTGCTATCACAGCGCTTACTGGGACTTCAAAAAACACAATTAGTGATACAACCACAGGAGAAACACGTTTTAAAGACAGATTAAATAATGTGTGGCCTAGTAATTGTGCGCCAATAACTAATGCTCCAAGCAAAATCCATTCATTTAGAGCAAATCCAGTTATTGGAGAGCCACTCAAAATTACAACAGGTAAGACTGATATTGAACAAACTAGGTAGCAAACTGAGGTAAAAGTAGAGGTAGAGATTTCTTTTTGTACTTTGGAACTGATTAGGACATAGCTTGCAGCTAATGCTCCACCCAAAATCGCTAGTAGGTCGCCTTGAAATGATCTAATTGATAAAGTTAAATCAACTCCGGTGATTATCAATACCGAGAAAAATGCAATCATCATGCCACCGATAGATCTTCTAGGTATATGCCCTCCTTTAAATTTGATATATAAAGCAGCAAATATTGGTTGAGTTGCTGTAAGTGCGGTGCCAGTTGCAACACTGGTTAATCTCATTGACCAAAAGAAGCATAAAAAATGCGCAGCAAGTAGCACACCAGCAAGGGCAGACCAATAAATTGCATTTACTTGTTTAGTAGATTTCCATTCTCCTCTAGAGATCGCAAACGGAAGCATCACTAGACCGCCAATTAAATTTCTCAAAAATATTAATGATGGAACAGGGATCAGACTTTTGGCGATTATTGGACCCGAAGTTCCAATTCCAATTACCCCAATAGCTAAAAGTGGAATATCTCTTCCTGTTGGAAGTTTGGTGTGGTCGTGATCTTTCATGGGTAAAACCTATATGAAATGAATAATTCTCATGCATTATTACCTAAGCAATACCCTTATCTTATGAATACAACTAAAGGTTCTAACCTAAAACGTGTATTTCTACCTCGATTAGCTGGTCTACAGGAATGTTACTGATACTCAGTATTAACTAGAGAGTCAGTAAGTTTAAGGGCTGCAATCAGTAAAGTTGTCTCTAGAGATCGCTTATATAGCTATTTAGCTAACATAATTGAGGAGATATAAAATAAGTTAAGCGAAAAAGCTAAGTATTTATATTTAACCTGACTCCAACCAAAGATTTAGGTCTAATTATTATTTGATCAAGTATTTCATCAAAGACTTTTTTATACTTTTCATCAGATAAAACAATTGGATTTCCTTCATCTCCACCTTCTCTAAGTTGGGAGTTGAATGGAATTTTTGCCAGCAATGGAACAGTTGCTCCAACTAGTTGACTTAGACGTCGTGAGGTTTCTTCACCACCACCACTTCCGAAAACTGATAACTTTTCACCACATTTAGAGCATTCAGTGTCAGACATGTTTTCAATTACTCCAATTACAGGTTGTTTAATTTGGTGGGCAATTCGACCAGCGCGTTCTGCAACTTCAGCTGCTGCTATCTGAGGTGTCGTTACTACAATGATTTCAGAGGTTGGAATTAGTTGGCCTAGTGATATCGCAATATCTCCTGTGCCTGGTGGTAAATCTAAAAGTAATAAGTCTAAATCTCCCCAATATGCATCGCTTAACAATTGCTCTAATACTCTGTGAAGTAGAGGACCTCGATAAGCAACTGGATCAGATCTTTCTGGTTTGAACATCTCCATTGAAACTACTTTAACCCCGTAATTCTCAACAGGAATGAAGGTTTGATCAATTGCAGTTGGCCTCTTATCTAAAATGCCCATTAATCTTGGTATCGAATGTCCATAAACATCTGCATCTAAGATTCCAACTTTTAAACCTTTTGCCGCGGCAGCAACTGCTAAATTGACTGTAACTGAAGACTTTCCTACTCCACCCTTACCCGATGCAATTCCTAATACTCTTGTTAGTGAATCAGGTTGAGCAAATGGGATAAATTTTTCACGCCCACCACGGATTAATTTCTTAACATTATTCCTTTGCTCTTCATTCATTACTCCAAAAACTATCTCTAAACTCTTTATTTCTTCTATACTCTTTAGCGAATTAGTTATATCTGACTTTAATTTATCCTTCATGGGGCAGCCAGAAATAGTAAGTAGGATATTTAGTGTTGCTACACCGGATTTAAAATCTACAGAATCGACCATACCTAATTCAGGTAGTGGTTTATGCAACTCTGGATCAATGACTGTAGCTAGGGCTGCATTAATAGCATCTATTGTGCTCATAATATGTCTGGGTCAATCTTTGGTTTTGACTTTGGTTTTATCTCGAAATCACTTTTATCAATTACATCACCAATATGCTTTTTAATGAATGTTTTAGGGTGTAAATCCTTTACCTGTAGATCTTCATATCCAGGTCCCAAATTATCCTTTAACTCATTTGTAGCATTTTGGGCCATATTCTTTGCTTTTATTAAAAACCTTGCAACATCAGCAGCAATGTTTGGCATACGATCAGGTCCAATCAAGATTATCCCAATAACAAATAATCCTAAAACTTCTCCGGCTCCTAGGTTAAACATTTTATTTCTTAGATGCAGCTAGAACTACATCTACCTCTCTTGTTATATTGTTACGCTTGTATTTAACCTTTACTTTATCTCCAATATTTTTACTTCTAATTGCAACAATTAATTCATCTGAATTCTCAATATCAGAGCCATCAAGGGCGACAATTAAATCCCCTTTACGTAATCCAGCTTTCTCAGCTGGGCCACCAGGTGTTATTCCAGTTGATTCATTTGAAATTAATGCACCGACTCCAGTGAATTGCGTATCTACAGAGATTCCCATAATGGGATATGTAGCCGAACCTGTATTAATTAGTTGCTCAGCGGTTTTTTTCGCTTGATTTATCGGAATTGCAAAACCTAATCCGATCGAGCCTGCTTGGGAACTAACTCCAAGTGTTGCAATCGCAGAATTAACACCTATAACTGCACCTGTTGAATCAACTAGGGGTCCGCCGGAGTTGCCAGGATTAATTGCAGCATCAGTCTGCAATGCATTTATAAATGATGACTCACCGAAGCCATTTCCAGTTGTAACTGCACGATTCTTTGAGCTAATTATTCCAGCGGTCACAGTTCCAGATAATCCAAGTGGAGATCCAATTGCAATAACTGAGTCACCAACCATTACTTGATCGCTATTGCCAAGCTGTAATGTAGGTGCTGCTTGAACATTTATTTTTAGGACTGCAAGATCATAAGAACTATCACGACCAACTAATGTTGCTGGATATTTCTTTCCATCTGAGGTTTCTACTGTAATTCTTCCTCCATTTGCAGCAGACTCTACGACATGGTTATTTGTTAAAATAAAACCATCACTATCTAGGAAAAATCCTGATCCGGTTCCAGAATTTCTACCTCCGCTTACAGCTATCGAAACAACTGCAGGAATCAACCTCGCAGCAAGTGCTGCAATTGATCCAGGAGCGCGCTCAACAACATTCTCTGTTTGAACTAAATTTGCACCAATATTTTGTGTTGTTGTCCTACCAATAGATGCACCTATTGCTCCAGCAATTAGTGCAACAACTACTACTAAAACTAAGAGTGAAGAATTATTTCGCTTTTGGATATAGATTCTTGTTTTATTTTCTACTGCAGGCTGCCACCAAGGAGTATTTAATGGTTGCTTCATCTACGTAAGTTTATTGGCTACCAATACACCTGCGCCAACTGGGACTACCGTTGCCGACCATCTCTCATCCTCTTTTATGACTTTAATTGCATCTCTACGAGCAATACTCTCAGGATCGCGCTGAGAAGGGTCTGCGACCTTTCCATTACTTAGAACTTGGTCAATGACTAATACTCCACCAGTTTTAAGTAATCTATAAGATTCTTGAACCATTTCAAATAAATCTAAAGCAGGCCTGATTATTACAACTTCATATGTGTTATCTGCAAGTTTTCCAATTACCTCTATTAATTTTCCAGTAATTATTCGATATCTTGTTGATGGTATTCCTGCTTCTTCAAATATCGTGCGAGCAATTCTTGAATGCTCACGTTCTGAATCAATAGTAGTTAACACACCATCATTACTAATCCCCTGAAAAATCCATAATCCACCAACTCCAGAACCGGTTCCAATTTCGACCACAGACTTTGAATTTAAAAGTTTAGTAAGAAACTTAATATAATTACCAGCAGCAGGTGTTGGATCAATGGTCCCAACCTCTTCGCCATTTCGCCTGGCAAGCTGCATGAAATAATCTTCGTGAGCAAAAGCTTCTGAGTATGCACTCATATCGCCTCTAGGTGAATTCATTTGGTTCAAAATGTGCCCAACCATTCAACTAGTAGGCGAGCGCCAAATCCAGTACCGCCTTTAATATTCTCACCAGCATCTACTTCGGATCTACCAGTACCTGCAATGTCTAGGTGTACCCAATTTCGATTTCCAGCAAACTTTTCTAGAAATAATGCTGCCGTAATTGATCCTGCTGAAAAATCAAATTTATCGGCTAAGTGATTAAAATCTGCAATATCGCTCTCTAATGCAACAGAGTAATCATCTACTAACGGCATATGCCAAACTCTTTCACCAATTTTTTCGCCCGCCTCTGCCAACTTTTTCGCTAGTGATTTATTCCTGGTATACATGGCAGCATACTGTCGACCTAAGCCTAAAGTCGCCGAGCCGGTTAATGTCGCAATATCAATTAAGTAATCTGGATCTAATTGTAAGTCGGCATAAGCAAGCCCATCAGCTAATACCAGCCTGCCTTCAGCATCTGTGTTTAATACTTCAACTGTGGTGCCACCAAAGTGTTCGATTACATCAGATGGGCGTTGAGAGGTTGCAGATAATGCATTCTCAGCCGCCATAAGCAACGTAGTTACTTTAACCTTGGATTGAATTCTAGCCATAGCAATAGTTGCTGCTAGTGCAGCAGCTGCACCTGCCATATCACTTTTCATTCCGATCATACTTTCATAAGGTCGCTTAAGTGAAACTCCTCCGGTATCAAAAGTAATTCCTTTACCGACTAAAACAACATGTGGCCAACTATTTGAACCTTTTGGAGCATAACTAATCTCAATTAATCTTGGTCCGGGATCTGGAGATGAATTACCTACCGCAATTAGTCCACCAAAATCTTTAATTGCTTTTCCAGATTTTACTGAAATAGAAAGACTTGAATTTCTTGTAGATGAAACCAGCCTTTGAGCTTGCTTTGCTAACCACTGCGGATTTTTAAAATTCGATGGTGTGTGTATTAAATCTCGAGCTTGCCAAACTGCAGTAGCTAAAATATCTGCTCTTTCAACTTGGTCTAAGTAATTTCCTAAGATCAGAAAGGTAGGTTTTTTTACTTTTTGATCAGATTTTAGTGAGTATTGATAACATGATAGTAACAATGCAGTTGAACTTACTACTACTAAATTATCATCTGAAGCTATTGCCGATACTAAAGTGGTATTAGTGTTTTTAACCTTTCTGCCAAGAGCAGCTGAAGCCTTTCTAAGATCATCAGAGTTTTCATTACCGACACCAACTAAATAAATTCTAGTTAGATTATCAACGTTTATTGCTACCTCAATTATTTCGCCAGCCTTAGCTGTAAAGTCAGGCCATTTTTTTATTTCTCTGTTTAAATCAATTGCAGCAAAATCAATCAATGTTTTTATAAATTTTGTTTCTAATATCTTTATTTCATCTTTAGATAAGACTGGGATTGCTATTGCGTTGAAAAGTGAAAAATCTAATTCATCTTCATTTATATTTTTAAGTGTTGGGTATAAATCAAAGGTTTTAGGATTCATAATCCCTATAACTTTTTAGCCAGAATTACTTTTTAACTAATGCAACAGCAGCTTGTAAAACGTTTCCTAGATTTGTTGCCTCTTCAATATTTAGTTCGACAACTAACCTGCCGCCACCTTCTAATGGGATACGCATAACCATTGAGCGAGCCTCTTTAGTGACTTCCATTGGGCCATCACCGGTTCTTGGTTTCATCGCCGCCATGTGTTTCTCCCCTATAAAACTCAAACTTCTAGACTAGAGGCGTAATTATCCCTCATAAGCCCACCTGTGGGAAATCCTATGAATCCCCTTTAAAAATCAATCCAATTAGGCGCGATTTACCACTTGCAATAACAGATATAACTGCTCGCTCAGGCACACCAAGTTTTTTTGCTATTTCGGTAGTGCTAACCAGATTAACTAAATGTAAAGTCAAAATTAGCCGCTCCTCTTCTGGCAAGGCAGAGATCAACTCAGCAATACTCTTATCGCTGCTACCTAAATTCATGGAATAAGGTTACTGGCAAGCGGTGGGAGTTTATGGATTACCGTGTCAGTTGCCTTGCAAATCTATGTAACGAGATCCAAACACCCAGTAGTAAGAGTGGCTTCATTATCAGTAAAAATACAGGATGAGCAACTAAATTTTCTTGCCAATTAAATATAGTTCCACCCTTACTTTTCTTGAGTTCAAACTTACCAGTGCCTCGAATTATTCGCCCGATATGGACTACTTCACATAAAACTGGTGGTTTAAATCTAGTTATCTCCATAGTATCTAAAATTCCAATACGAATTTTTGGATAAAGACCTGGAAACAATCCAGTAAATGCAAAAATTAGTACACCTTTACCATTTTTTACAGTTCGATCCTGATCTAACTCTGACCACACTTTAGTCTGCAACATCCAATCACTTTGACTATGCCAGTCAACTAGTGAAGCCCATACTTTATCGATTGGTTTTTTAATCTTTATGTTTAATTCAAGATGAGAAAGTTTATTCATTTTCTTATAGCTGCTAACGTCGAAGGGATATCTTTACACCAAACTACCAATTCTGCTTGTCCTGTTTTCATAAAATTATGTTGTGCTAAATGATCTAACGCTTCGCGAAGTGGATCATAAACTCCACTAGGATCACAGATTGCAATTGGCTTTTGATGAAACTTCAAATAACTACCAACCCAAATTTCGAAAAACTCCTCTAGGGTTCCAATTCCACCTGGCAGAGCTATAAAAGCATCTGCGAGATCTTCAATTTTTGCTTTACGATCTCGCATATTCTTAACCACATGCATATGTGTAGCATCTTTGTCTTCAAACTCTAGATTAATCAATGGCTCTGGAATTACCCCAATTGTTTTGGCACCGACTGATCTAGCCCCTTTTGCAACTTGGCCCATCATTGATGATCTGCCGCCACCCCAAACTAGATCCCACCCTTGTTCACCAATTGCTTTTCCAATATTAAATGCTAAATCAAGTGAAGTTGTAGGGATATCTGGTGCAGATGAGCAGAAAACAGATACGCGCATGAAATTAGTCTATTACCTTTGCGACATTTTGATACCTTTGGCTAATGGGTAATGATCAAAACTCCGCTTATGGCTTTGGAGTTGAAACACAGAATAGCTCTGGGCAAACCCTTGACTGCTCTTTTTACTCACTTGGAATTGGTAATGCAGGTAATACTAAAATTAGTGAAGAGTTTAAAGCACAACTTGGCGAAGATAACATTCGTAAAGTTAAAAAGGTTTCAGTAGAGTTAAAAATAAATCTACAAGATAAGCCCAAAGATGCAAAAGATGTCTACCTTAGACTGCACTTACTTTCACACAGACTAGTTAAACCTAATGAGATAAATTTAGAAGGTATTTTTGCTCTCTTACTAAACGTAGTCTGGACATCAGCTGGTCCATGCGAAGTAGAGAGTTTTTCTCAAGTTCGTCTGCAGTTACAAAATAAATTTGGAAGTTTGATTGTTTATTCGGTAGATAAATTCCCAAGAATGATTGATTATGTTATTCCAGAAGGAGTGAGAATTGCAGATGGAGATCGAGTAAGACTTGGCGCTTACCTATCTCCTGGTACGACAGTTATGCATGAAGGGTTTGTAAATTTCAATGCTGGAACCTTAGGAAAATCTATGGTGGAAGGAAGAATTAGTGCCGGTGTTGTAGTTGGTGATGGCAGCGATATTGGTGGCGGTGCTTCGATTATGGGCACATTAAGCGGTGGTGGTAAAGAGGTTATTTCAATTGGGCAGAGAACTTTACTCGGTGCTAATTCTGGAATTGGAATTAGTCTTGGAGATGATTGCATTGTAGAAGCAGGTGTATATATAACCGCAGGTTCAAAAATTTCATTACCTGATGGCAATATAGTCAAAGCAAAGGATTTAAATAAGGCTAATAACTTACTTTTTAGAAGAAATTCACAAACTGGAGCCTTAGAGGCTTTACCTATCAAAGGTAGTTGGGGCGGTTTAAATTCTATTCTTCATGCTAATTAGTTTTTAGTAATTTTCTAGGTGAAGACAGAAACCCAATTCCCCAGGAAAAATGCATTACAAATAAAACCAAAGGCATAAAGAGTTTTTCAGTTAATTTCTTTCCAATAACTAGTCCTCCGATAATAATCAAACTTAAATATATTAAAAATGGAGTAATAAAAAGTGGGTTTATAACTGAAAGTAGTATTGATAGCAAACTCGCTAATACTGTAAACGGTGGGGCAAGGTATCGATAATTTATAGTTTCTCGATATTGTCTTAAAAGCGCTCTTCGCCATATGCCATATTGGAAATACTGTTTAGCTAATTTAATAATTGACTTACGTGGCCGATAAGTTACAACTAATCTAGGATCAAACCAGACTAAGCCACCGTTCTTACGTAATCTATAATTTAATTCCCAATCTTGCGCACGGATATAGCGTTCATCAAATCCACCAGCTGCTAAAAGTGCTGGTTTATTAAATGTGCCTAGATAAACCGTATCTGATTCACTTGCATCACCGCCTGTGTGAAACTTTGATGGACCAACGCCTAATTTTGAACGCATTGCT
>Ga0208483_1000012_pt1 | contig 42472 bp, 31 predicted proteins | sample LakMenE01Jun11ns_FD_150659 | JGI IMG/M metagenome (GOLD analysis project Ga0208483, IMG submission 150659) | Freshwater microbial communities from Lake Mendota, WI - 01JUN2011 deep hole epilimnion ns (SPAdes) | ecosystem: Environmental > Aquatic > Freshwater > Lake > Epilimnion/Euphotic zone ... | reverse complement strand
CTTTGAACGTAGGTGTTCCAGCCGCTGTTCCAGCCGTTTTCAAAATCCGCCGCAACGAAACCTTGATAAACTTTCGGTCCAACTACCGTAAGCGTATCATGCAAAGTATCAGCAACATTCTCTATTGAAAGTTGCACTGCACAATCCTCGGCACGGAACATCGGAAGATCTGTCGTGGTTCCTGTCCAAGTCGCATTCGATGCTTCAATGACATTCGAGAATCCTTCGAAGCGCTTAATAGCGCCCGACTGCAGACCCTTAACCTCTAACGTCCAGTTCACGTTCTTCGAAAACGAAGCTGTAAACGTTGTCGTTTCTCCACTCGAAAAATCTACATCGCGATTGGTTATATCAAGCGCATTCACCAAGGTGAACTCACCGTATAAATCAATCAATGAAGGTCCTTCGAATTCATCGTCTACCTTACACGATGTGTAAAGCACTGAAGCGAAGAGTAAAAAATAAATCGACTTTTTCATATTAAAAATTCATTTGATAAAGTAACATAAATTGACGAACGTTGTAATTCTGCGTTGCATCGAAAGCATCGGTATTCTTGAAGTTCGAAAGGTTCACAGATAAACTTGACTTGTCTGAAAAACGGTAGCGAACACCAGCTGCTTGCATGTATTCACTTCCATCTGTCTGGTATTCTTTGAAGTTATAAATCTCAGAGAAGTTGTTACGAACAGAGGTGTAATCGAATCCATTGAATTTGATTTGCTGAACACCCAACATCAAATCCCAGTTTTCCCAGAATTCGTATTCCATTCCCACCGAGAAAATTTGTGTTGAAAGATCTACCGCACGAACATTCTCTTCCGCTTCGCGAGAAGTATTGTCGTTTCTGAAACGAACAGTCACGTCGAACAACTTGTCCTTACTCCCGAATCTTTGACTCACGTGTGCAACCGCTTTAACTTCTGAACGCATGAACTTGCGCGGTATCAATGTTCCTTCGCCGCGTGTCTCTTGCAACATCAGTTGCGTTGCAGATATTTCGAACAATTGTTTTGGGTTAATGTATCGAGCACTAACGGTTACTCCTTGTCTGTTCGGCGTTGCAGTTCCGTACGGAGTAATGTTATCGTACTTCGGTTGGATTAACATTAAGTTGGAAGAAAGCTGACGGTTGTAGGCGTTTGACTCACGCATTAAATCGAAAGCTGTTAAATTTCTTACCACTTGGTCATTCGTAATTCTTCCGAAAGAAGAAGGTTGATAGTTGTAATTCACGCGCTTTGTTTGAGCACCTGGACTGCGGAAATCTGAACTAACATATTTCCATCCTGCCTCTACAGACAATCCCTTTGAAGCATTTGTTCCTAACCACTTCGCATCGAAAATCTTTCCATTCGTTTCTGGTGAATCTTCAAAGTTCTTGTAGTAAGTCTTTGAAGTACCTGCTTCAACATTTACTCTCATTTTCCAATTGGAAAAATCTTTCTTCAACAACAAAGTTCCTGTAGTTACTGGATTGTGGAAGGTGCTGAGGTTTCGTGAAGTTCCTTCAATATCGAAAAGTGTTACATGATTCATTCCTACTTCTAAGAAATCACTTTGAACCAAGTTCACGTTGTACCCTGCAAATAATCTGTCGTTAATACTTCCGAAGTCCGATGTTCTTACACGCGTTGCAACTGTATGAAATTGTAACTCTTTAACAAATTTAGAAAACTGCAATCCGAATTCTGCTGCAGCACCTTGCTGTCTCCAAGAACTATCAGCTGCATAAAAATTATCGTAATTCATCAAGCGCGTTTGTTGTTGAAACACAACTGGACCTTGCGTAATAATTTCTTGTTGTGTATTCGAAAGCGTGTACGGTGAAAGCTTATAGTTAATGTCACCCAATTGGTAACGCACCACTCCACCAGCAACACCTTTGATATACAATTGACGAATGTCGAAACTAACTCCCGAACCCCAGAAACCGCCATAGTCGTTGCGCACACGTACCATTCCATGAATTTCTGTATTTTTATTCGGACGAATATTCATTCCCAAATCAACGAGCGTGTGACCGCTGTTCATGCGTGGAATGGTAATCGAGTCTTCAACTTCTTGACCAATTCTATCTCCGTAGTATAGTCCACGTGCAGCGCCCGTGAATACGACCTTACGTACATCTTTTTCTTGGGCTGAAACAAACTGTGTTGCAACGAATGCAACAATTCCGAAAACGATATGTAATTTATTTTTCATTAAAAAAACGCTTTTAATTCAACCACTAATTCTCTTCCATTGAAATGATCTAACGAGAAACTCTTGTCTTCGAAAGAGAACCAACGATGACGCAAATAAAGTCTTGTATTTCTTCCTAATTCAACATCTACACCCAGTCCATATCCCTTTCCGTATTGATTGCGTGGCCTTCTAGAGACCTCGTCGATATTGGTTAGGTAATTCGCTATTGTTCTTTCGTATCCAATGTAACCGTTTAACATTACCGTTGGTGTAAGTTCATAATACACTTCCAATTCCGAGGAGTATTGACGAACATAGGCCTTCTCGTTCGTAACAACTATCGGCGAGAATTTTCTTCCTGCACTTTGCATTTGCAACAACGAAAACAAAAACACTTTATGTGCTCCAATTTTTCCCTGATATTTCATTTGTGCTTCAGCCACGTTGAAGTGTTTCTTATTCACTACGACTCCAGAGCTATCATCTGAAAGCTGCACAGATTCGTAGGTATCTCTGTATATATCCGAGTATCGTCCGTATGGACCCACATTCGCAGGGTACTGCCAACGCCAGAAACGTGAGCGTGTTACGCTGTTCACAGGATGACCGTATGTAATAATTGCAGCTGCGGGTTCTAACTCCGAAGAAGCTCCCATGCCTCCACTAAATTTAAACTTCTTCGTTCCCCATTGAACATTCAAATTCAAACCTTGACGGTTGTTGGTCATTTGACCCAAGCGAATCATAGAACTTCCGAATGGCTGCAATAGAGAAGAACTACCAATACCTCCAGCAGGAATCTCATTGGCTGCATATTCCTGAGTTGCTGTATTCCAAAAAATAGCTGTGTTATTTACAACCCTTTGACTTAAGCGAAAGGCGTGAACTTCCAAGATTGGCCTTCTACCAATAACCGGGGTAGACCAGCGTAATTGAAGCGCCTCTCCCCATTTTCCCTGATGTCTTGGACTGTAATATTTTCCAACTCCCATTTCCGCTTTAAGCGTATGACCTTTGATATTGGTCACACCTTCGAAAGTAATTACGTTCAGCCCAAAAGCCTCACGCGCAAGGCTATCTGTATAGTTAACACTGTTGAACGTATTCAACGCCATAAAGCCATTTTTCTTTCCTTTGTGAAGTAGTTTTCCTCCGTATGAATAATTTGGAACCACAGAGAAACCGCCATTGATTTCACTTTTTCCAACCATTCCTAAAAAATAAAAGTTCTTAGGTAATTCCTTTCCTTCTATCACCGCACCTTGAAAGGCTCGATTTCCCCATCGCGAATCTTGATCGATGCTTCCTTGATCAAAATATTGCTGATATCTTGAAGCAGCGCTGTTGCCCATAGGATCCCAGGGATTTCTTTCGAACAACATAAAACGATTGTAACCTCTGAAAGATCCGAAGGTCAAATCGGAAATACTCAACCATTGAATACCTCCCACGCGCACACCCCATTGTCCGTATTTCGTTTTGAAATTACCGTACAAATTCATTCCCAACATAGTTCCCAAGTTTCCACCTAAAGCAACAGTTCCTAGAGGCTTTTGAATGCTTGGACGAAGTGAATCGGCCACCTGCGCTCCGTAGGATGGGTTGATTACGCCATTCAAAAATTGAAACATGCGCAAGTCGAATCCCCAACTTGATTTGTCTGAAAATTGTCCTGCGACATTCACCAATAAATTCGGCAGCTGCTCATCGTCACCAATGAAAAAACTACGTGGAAGAACTGTATCTGTTGGAATCGTTCGTTGATAAGGGTTGTTCTGTTTGGTGTAGGTTCCGAAAAAACGATAGAACCCTGAAACACTTATCTTTCCTGGTACTAACGAGTCCTTCTTCGGATAAAGTCCGTAAGAAGAAGTTAGATTATTTTCTTGTCCCCACACACCATTCCCTTCAACCAAAAAAAGAAGTGCTACAAGAGAAAACAGATATTTGAATTTACGATTCATTCGGTTTAAGGTTGAAATTCGATTGGTTTGAAAGAGACTGCTCTCTTCGGCGCTTGTCCCGCTTTTCTCGGCATCACATAAAACGGAACATTCGTATAAGCGTAATGACCGTTTCCATCTACTGTCTCAAAAAATAATCGATACGCACCCTCAGTTGAAGGAGCGAAAAACTTAGCGCTGTTTGTTGTTTTCTTTTTGAATAGTCCGGCAATAGGAGTTGGAGCGCTTTCCGCATCTCCACCCGATTTTATATCTCTACTCTCTGGAACAATTACCCAAGACGATTTCAATAAATCATTGTCGGCGTCTTTTACAAAGGCACTTGCTTCATAGATTTCATCAGCTGTTAAAGCAATGTATTCTCCTTTCTTTTTTCCATCCACGCAAAGGGAGTCTAAAACAGGCGTTCTATTTTTTACTGTTCCCGGCTTCCAAATATCTTGAAGAACTTCAACAGCTTCTGAGGCATTTCCTTCGGCAGAAAATAATCCGTACCACGTTGAAGTCGTCTCTTGCTTGTGCCCCCAGAGGAAGACATATGATCCGATACAAAAATCTTTATCGGCTTGAATTTCGCTGGCCAATCGCTCTCTGTATGACTTCGCCTTTTCTGAACTGCTTTGCTCTACTGGTGCGCCCCACTTGGTTTTCGCTACTTCCCAGTGTCCGTTTGGGCCCCACTCAGTAATCATGTAAGGGCCTTTCCAACCAAAGCTGCGAATGTTCTTCCGAACGCCTGCAATGTCTCCGTATGTATTCACGCAATAAACATCGATTTCTGGAGCGTCGCGAAGAATTAACTTCACTTCCTTATCATCTAAACCTGCTGTTACCGTGGAGGTTGGGTGATTGTGATCGACTTGATGAATATATTTCGCAATGTCGTTGATAGCAGCCCAAACGCGCGTGTTGGTATAGAACAAGTCCACTTCATTCCCAATTCCCCACATGAGTAGAGCGGGATGATCTTTGAATTGAAGAATGACTTTTTTAAATCCTTCGAACTGCGCTGCCACTTTCTTTTCGTCGTTGTAATCGAAACCGTGGCGTTCATGTTGAACCCACAACCCTAACATAACCGTTAGTCCCTTTGAGTATGCTTCGTCCAAAATTTCCTGAGCATTGTCAGTACTCCATGTGCGAATTGAGTTTCCACCTACTTCCACCAATTTATCAAGTTGAACATTTCCTCCCGCTCCTCTGACATCGTATGGCTTGCCGCCTCTCGTTATGTGCCACGCGCCAGCTTCATCTTGCATTACCTTAACAGGTATTGCCTGCGCCATTCCATCAGCAAAACTGAAGAAAAGCGCCAGTAAAATGAACAAGCAGTTTAGATTAATGTTTTTTATCATATATCCATTTAATAGAAAGGAATGAGCGGCAAAGTACATAACATTTGACAAAACATTCAAACATTAAAAACAAAAGTATTAAAACCTTTTTGTATAAAGTACAATTTCTCTAAATTAGCAAAAAACTAGATCATGAAAAAAAATCTATTCGCAATCCTTTCAATTTTTTCCTTAAGTGCAGCTGCTCAAGTAGATGTTACCTTTCAAGTTGACATGAACGACGTAACCGGATTCACTACTCCAGAAGTCAACGGCATCTTCAACGCATGGTGCGGAAACTGCGCGCCGATGAGCGATACCGACGGTGATGGTGTTTGGGATTTAACTATCTCTTTAGCGCCAGGAACTTATGAATACAAATACTCATTCGACAACTGGGCAGGTCAAGAGACTTTAGTTCCTGGAAGTTCATGCACTATGACTACCGGCATATATACCAATCGTGTTCTTAACGTATCTGTAGCTGATTCATTGCCTGTTGTGTGTTGGGGAAGCTGCGAAGCTTGCGGAATATCATCTGGTCCTTACAATATCATGTTTGTTGTGGACATGAATGCCAGTGGGACAACATTCACCACTCCTGAAGTGAACGGAACATTCAACAACTGGTGCGGGGGTTGTGCACCAATGAGCGACGCCAACGGCGACAATATTTGGGAACTTACCATTCCATTGAACGCAGGGATATATGAATACAAATATGCTTATGACACTTGGGCAGGCTCTGAAGCGCTAACCGCTGGAGATCCTTGCACAGTAACCAATTCAGGTTTCACGAACAGAACGTTGGACGTAACCGGAACGCTTGTTATGGACACCGTTTGTTACGGAAGTTGTATCAGCTGTGGGGGTATTAATGTGAATGAAGAGACTTCTGAAGGATTTTCAATTTACCCTAATCCCGTTCAAAATTCATTCATGATTCAAAGCGCAAACTTGGTGAAATCAATTTCTATCCTTGATAACACAGGAAAAAGAATTGAACTTCCAATCGTTGCCTTAAACAACAATGTTCAAGTGAATACAGAATCTCTTCCAACAGGAATTTATCACGTGCAAGTGGTTACTAAGAATGGTGCTACCACGCAGCGCTTCGTGAAGTTATAAGATTTATTAGAACTCGAAAACAAACCCTTTGTCGCGATACTGTTTAAACAGTTTCGCGTCGAAGCGGTACAAACTAGAAGGACGATGACGCACATTTTGTTGCGACTCGTCTAAACGTATTAAGAATTTCAAACCGTTGATTTTCTTTCTGAAATTACCCTTATCGAATTCTCTTTGCAAAATCGTTTCGAAAATTGCTTGGAATTCGGTGAGGGTAAATTTTTCTGGAAGAACCTTACTCCAAAGAGGTTCAGCAACAATAATATCTTTCAACGCTCGAAAACTTTCATTCAAAATCTCTTTGTGGTCGAAAGCTAATTTCGGAATGCGCTTTATGCTGTGCCATTTGGTTTGCTTCGCCCATTTGGAAGGAAGCGGATTAATATCCATCAATTCAACAAGAGCTATATACCCTACTGTTATTACGCGACCCAATGGGTGGCGATTGACTTTTCCGAAGGTATGCACTTGTCTCATGGCCACATCCGACAAAGAAGTGAGGTCATTCAAGACACGCTTTGCCGAATCATCTAAGTCCTCATACGGATAAACTAAGTCTCCCGGTAAGGCCCAATAATCTTGGAAAGGATCCGTGCCTCTTTGAATAAGCAACACTTTCAGTTCTCTTTCGTGGTAACCGAAAATGACACAGTCGACAGAAAATGCGGACTTAAAAAACTCGTCAATTGGAATCGAATAAATATCGTCTTGCTCTATTCTCGTCTTTGCTAACTTTTTAGAAATTGCCATTTCACAAATTTCAGTGAAATAAATGAGATTTATTGGGACTTTTTGTAAAAAATACAATTTTTTTTTAAGAAAGTGTTTTTGTCTATTGTACAATTACTATATATTCGTTGCAACCTTAAAATTAATAAATACCTAAAATGAAAAAGATTTACCTACTCTTTTTGCTCTTGACATCTGTTATGGGAGCAAAAGCGTTTGATGTCACGTTCAGCGTAGACATGAACGGCACAGGGCTTTCCAACGTTTCCATTAATGGAACGTTCAACAACTGGTGTGGCTACTGCTCACCCATGTCAGACGCCAATGCCGATGGCATTTGGGAAATTACAGTTCCCCTAACTGCGGGATCATACGAATACAAGTTTACCGCTACTTCTGGTGGAGCATGGGAAAATTTAGCCCCCGGATCTTCGTGCACCGTAACCAACTTCGGGTACACGAATCGCTCTTTAGCTGTATCAGCAAACGTTACTCTGCCTACTGTATGTTGGCAGTCTTGCGTTTCTTGTAACCAAGCACCACCGAGCTATCCTGTCACTTTCCAAGTAGATATGGCTAACGTTACCGGATTCACTACTCCAACAGTAAACGGATCGTTCGACGGATGGTGCGGAAACTGTCACCCTCTTACCGATGCCAACGCTGACGGTGTTTGGGAAACAACGCTTTCACTTCCTGCTGGAACGTATGAGTACAAATTTGCCTACGACAACTGGGCTGGACAAGAAACTTTGATTGCAGGAAGCAGCTGCACTGTAACCAATTCTGGATATACCAACAGAGCTGTTACTGTTTCTGCAGCTACAACTATTCCAACAGTATGTTGGGCGTCTTGTGTAGCTTGTTCTCAGGCTCCACCTTCTTACACTGTTACTTTCAAAGTAAACATGCAAGGTCAAACCGGTTTCACAACTCCAGAAGTTAACGGAACATTCAACGGATGGTGTGGAAACTGTAACCCATTGACCGACGCGGATGCAGACGGTGTTTGGGAAACAACGCTTACCCTACAGGCTGGAACATACGAATACAAATTCGCAGCCGATGCTTGGACTACACAAGAAAACCTAACTCCCGGTTCCTCTTGCACCATGACAACTGGAGCGAACACCAATCGTACTCTAAACTTAACAGCAAACACTACACTTGATATCGTTTGTTGGGGACTTTGCACCAACTGCCCTCCTCCAACTTACCCTGTAACCTTCAAGGTTGACATGGCTAATCAAACGGGATTCACGACTCCAGAAGTAAACGGAACCTTCAACGGATGGTGCGGAAACTGCAACCCAATGACTGACGCGAATGCTGACGGGATCTGGGAAACTACCCTTAACCTTCCTGCCGGAACTTACGAATACAAATTCGCAGCAGATGCTTGGACAACACAGGAAAGCTTAACACCTGGTTCTTCTTGTACCATTACAACCGGTGCGAATACCAATCGTACTTTAACAGTTGGAACTACAGCTCAAGTGTTAAGCACTGTGTGCTGGGGTTCTTGCAGTGCTTGTGTAATTGGCACTCCAGGTTGCACGAACGCAGCTGCATCTAACTACAATGCATCAGCAACAGTTGACAATGGAACTTGCTTATATGCAACCAACTTCAATGTTGATATGACTTGTGCTGGAACAACATTCACTAACGTATACATCACGGGTCCATGGTGCGGATGGTGCGGAGCAGAGGCGTATAACGTTCTAACCGACGCGAATGCTGATGGAATCTACAACATTACCTTGAATTTAGCTGCAGGAAACATAGAATACAAATACATGGTAGACAACTGGGCTTCTCAAGAGAACTTAGTTGACGACATGCAAAACGGTGGAACTTGCGCACCTATTACTGACTACGCGAACTACGCGAACAGACAAATTGTAATAGGTACTACAACCAACGACGTTTACGGAAGATGTACGGCTTGTCAAGTTGGAATCCCAGGATGTATCGACGTTGCGGCTGTAAATTACAATTCAACAGCTACCTACACTGACGGGTCTTGCTTGTACGCAACTCAATTCAATGTTGACATGAACTGCGCTGAAACTGCATTCACGAATGTGTATGTAACAGGTCCATGGTGCGGATGGTGCGGCGCTGAAGCATACAACGTAATGGCAGACGCTAACGCAGATGGAATTTATACAGTTTCTGTAAACCTTGCTGCTGGAAACGTGGAATACAAATACATGGTAGACAACTTTGCTTCTCAAGAAAACTTAGTTGACGATATGCAAAACGGTGGATCTTGCGCGCCTGTGACTGATTACTTCAACTACGCAAACCGTCAAAGTCCAACGGGTCAAGTTAAAAACGATGTTTACGGAAGATGTTCTGCTTGCCCAGTATTGGGTTGTACCGATGCTAATGCTTGCAACTACAACGCGCTTGCAACTCAAGACGACGCTTCTTGTACTTTCGCTACTTCTTGGTATTTAGATGCAGATGCAGACGGATATTATGTTTCTTCAACAAGCAACTGTACTTCACCAGGTGCTGGATATACCGCTACTGCCGGTACTTCTGGCGATTGTAACGACAACAATTCAACTGTAAACGCGGGAGCAACAGAATCGTGCAGCACGGCATTCGATGACAACTGTAACGGACAAATCAACGAAGGTTGTTCAACTGTTGCAGGTGACAATCCGTCTAATGCCACTTCAATTGCACCTTCGATTTGGCCAAACTGCTCTGCGAGCAACGGAACCTTGGTTGGTGCTGGAGCTTCTGCTTCTGCTCAAACAATCTGTTTAACAGGTGAAGACAAGTGGCACCAATTCGTTGCAACATCAGAAGGTGTTAGCATCGTTGTTAACTCAACGTCTGCTGATATCTTAATTGAATTGCAAACGGCTGCTGGTGTTCTAGTAGCACAAGAGAACGCAGTTTCAGGTCTTGGTGGTGAAACTTTGAACCACTACGGATTAACGGCTGGACAAGTCTACAAAGTAGGTGTGCGTAACTACAACAGTGCATTAGGTACTGGTACTTACTCTATCTGTGCGAAGATGTTAAAGCGTGGTGGATGTGACTACGGTGCTGGTCCATACAGCTTGTGTCAGTACTTCAAGGCAAATTGGGCTGGTGCAGCTGGAACTAGCTACACATTCACATTCACTGGCGTATCTGGTCCTGCTAGTGGTAGTGTTTACACACGCACTCAATCATCAGACATCTGTGTGTTGAGCACAGTATTGCCAACTTTACCATACGGATCTACATACAGTGTATTGATTTCTAACACATACACCTTGAACAACGGTGCAGGTGTTGCTGAAGTTATTACTGTACCTGGATTAGCGCCATGCTCTATGAGCACAGCGACTCAACCGGTTACTGCTCTTCGTACTTCTGACAGATGTACTGCAGGTCCACGTTTCCGTGGTTCTGTAGTGGCTTCTCTACCATGGGTATGTGGTGCAACGAACTGGCGTTGGGAATTCACTGAGTTAGACACTCAAGGACAACCAGTAGGTCTTCCTATTACTGTAAACAGAGGCGCTGCTTCTAACTACATTAATTTAGGCTCAGTATTGCAATTACAAAACGGTAAGACATACTCTGTACGTACTGCTCCAATTTTACCATACACAGGAACGGACTATGTATATGGGCCTGCCTTTGACATGTGTATTATAGGTACTTCAGGAATGATTGCAGAAGATTCACAAGATGCTGCACAAGGTTCAACGAAAGATGCTTCGCAAAATGTTGCGCAAGGATTGGAGTTGAGTGTTTATCCGAACCCTTCAAATGGAAACAATATTCAATTGATGTTATCTGGAATGAATACCGAAGTGGCACAAGTTCGCATGCTTGACGCAATGGGTAAGCAAATCTGGACAAACAAATTCAATACATTGGAGCTTAGCAACACCTCTATTGAATTAGAGCAATCGCTTGCCGATGGAATTTACTTCATTCAAATTGTTTCTGGAAAAGAAACAATTTCACAACGCTTTTTAGTAAGAAAGTAAGTTAGTTCAGTAGTTTAATTAAGTTAGAGGGCTTCGGCCCTCTTTCTTTTTTAAATATGCTTTTTGTACAAGCGACAATTAGTATATATTAGCAGAACTTAAAATCAAACTTATGTTTAAAAAATTATTCGCTCTCATTGTTATTTCTTTAGGAATGTTCACAAGCGCTATGGCATTCAACGTTACTTTTTCGGTAGACATGAATGGAAGCGGACTGTCGAATGTTTCATTGAACGGTACGTTCAACAACTGGTGTGGTGTTTGTGCTCCTATGTCGGACGCCAACGCTGATGGAATTTGGGAAATTACCATTCCATTAATCGCAGGAACTTACGAATATAAATTCACTGCCAGTTCAGGCGCAACTTGGGAAACCCTAGCTGCAGGCTCTTCTTGCACTGTTACCAACTTTGGTTATACCAATCGCTCGTTAATACTAACTGCAGATGTTGTGCTTCCAACCGTTTGCTTCGGATCTTGCGTTGCGTGTAATCAAGCTCCTCAGAGTTACCCAGTTACTTTTCAAGTGGATATGTCTTTTACCAATGGGTTTACAACACCTACCGTTAATGGCTCTTTCGACAACTGGTGTGGGAATTGTCATCCAATGACGGATGCGAATTCTGATGGGATTTGGGAGTTAACGATGAACCTTCCAGCCGGAACCTATGAATACAAATTCGCTTACGACAACTGGGCTGGACAAGAAAGTTTAAGTCCAAATTCAAGCTGCACAGTGACAAATTTTGGATACACCAATCGCTCATTGAATGTTTCTGCGGCCTCAACTCTACCTGTAGTTTGTTGGGGAAGTTGTTCGGCTTGCGCGGGACCTCCTGTATTCGTTACTTTCCAAGTTGATATGTCTAATGTAACCGGTTTCACAACTCCAGAGTTAAACGGAACGTTCAACGGATGGTGCGGAAACTGCGCGCAAATGAGCAATGTTGGCAATGGTATTTGGGAAATCATGTTGTCGCTTTCAGCTGGAACATACGAGTACAAATTCTCTTATGACAACTGGGCTGGAGAAGAAGCGCTTGCTGAAGGTTCTTCATGTACAGTTACAAGTAATGGCTACACCAATCGTACAATTACTGTTGGAGCTTCTGATATTGACTTAGGTACCGTTTGCTTCGGATCTTGCACTGCATGCTCAGTCATCTCTACTCCCGGTTGCACAGACATGAACGCTGTGAACTACAATCCAGCTGCTGGCACTAACGACGGTTCTTGTTTGTTTGCTACCAACTTCAATGTAGATATGAACTGCACCGATCCTTTCACCAATGTATACGTAACTGGTCCTTGGTGCGGATGGTGCGGTGCTGAAACATACAACATTCTTACTGATGCTAACGCAGACGGTATCTACAGTGTTTCTGTAAACCTTGCTGCTGGAAACGTGGAATACAAATACATGGTTGACAACTGGGCTTCTCAAGAAAACCTTGTAGACGATGTTCAAAACGGCGGAACTTGTGCTCCTGTTACTGACGGTGCTACATTCGCAAACAGACAAATTGTAGTAGGTACAACAACCAACGATGTTTATGGAAAATGCTCTGCATGCGACGGCGTTGTTGCTGACCCGTGCGACATTTTAACTTTACCTTTCGATAACTCAGGTTCCCTTTCTAACTGGTCTACCGTTGCAGACGCAACACTTCCAGAAGCTAGCATGACTTGGGATGCCACTGGTGCCCTTCGCTTAAGCGGATCTAACACAGCCACAGCTATCGGAAAAGCATACATTTTCGAATACTTAAACAACGCTGTGAACTACAACGGTAACTCTACTGTTCAACTTGAATTTGACGTAAAGTCTGTTGGGCCTCTTCTTGGAACTGCTTTGCACCTTCTAACTGAATTCCCTGGAACAGGTGTTACAAATACCTTCGATATTCAAAACGGAGGTCTAAATGAAAACACTTGGACACACTATACATACTCGTTCAACAACGTAACAGCTGCTTCAAACTTCCGCATGCATTTCAACATGGCTGCTGGAGCATTCCTTGGAGCAGGTGGAACTTTATTGGTTGACAATATCGAATTGAATTGTTATACACCAGTAGTTATCGCCGGATGTACGGATGCAACTGCATTGAACTACAACGCAGCGGCTACTGAAGACGATGGTTCTTGCACATACCCTGTAACCTTCAACGTTACTTTCCAAGTTGACATGCAAAACGTTACAGGATTCACTACTCCTGAAGTTAACGGTACATTCAACGGATGGTGCGGTGGTTGTGCTCCAATGACCGATGCTAACGGTGATAACATTTGGGAATTAACCATCCCACTTTCTGGTGGTTCTTACGAATTCAAATACGCATACGATGCGTGGTTAGGACAAGAAGCACTGACAGAAGGAAGCACTTGCACAATGACTACTGGTCCATACACCAATCGTGTTTTGAATGTGAACGCTGATGTAACTCTTCCTGTAGTTTGTTGGGCTAGCTGCACAAGCTGCGGACAATCTCCTGTAAGCCATTCTGTAACTTTCCAAGTAGACATGCAAAACGTAACTGGATTTACAACTCCTGAAATCAACGGTACATTCAACAACTGGTGCGGCGGATGCTTCACCATGACCGATGCTAACGGAGATAATATCTGGGAAGGAACTACAGTTCTTGAAGAAGGAACATACGAATTCAAATACGCATACGATGCTTGGGCTGGTTCAGAACAATTAAATCCTGGCGATGCTTGTACAATAACTAACGGTGACTTCACTAATCGTCTTTTAGACGTAACTGCAGATATCATTCTTCCTGTAGTATGTTGGGCTAGCTGTTCTGATTGCGGAAGCACTGCAACCCCAGTAGACGTAACTTTTCAAGTAGACATGTCACAATACATTGGTTCTTTCACCACTCCTGAAGTGAACGGTACGTTCAACAACTGGTGTGGAGGTTGTGCTCCAATGTCAGATGCTAACGGAGATAACAAATGGGAAATCACCATTCCATTAATTCCTGGTACATACGAATACAAGTTCGCATTCGATTCATGGGCTGGACAAGAAAACCTTGTTGCTGGAACAACTTGTACCATTACAACAGACGGTTTCACCAATCGTGTTATCACTGCAATCGATGCTGAAACTCTTCCTGCTGTATGTTGGGAAAGCTGTGAATTATGTATTATTTCTGTAGAAGAAACATCGAACACTCTTTCAGTTTATCCAAACCCTTCAAACGGAATGGTACGTATCAATAGCAACTTGGCTCTTCCATACAACGTTGAAGTATTCGACCTATCAGGAAGAAAAGTTCAAGACATGAAAGTGTTCCAGTCAAACACCGAAATCAATTTGGAAAACCTATCAAAAGGTGCATACCAAATCAGAGTTTCTAACAACTACAATAGCGTTCGCGAAACCGTTATTATCAAATAATGAAAAGTAAATTATTCTTGTTCGTCTTTGCGTGTGGCTTCGGCCACGCGCAAGGGCAAACATGGAATCTCATCTGGTCCGATGAGTTCAATGGAACAACCATTGACAATTCCAAATGGACACATGAGCTTGGCACCGGTGATTGGGGTTGGGGAAACAACGAACTTCAATACTACACCGCCAGCACAAACAACAGCTTCGTCAGCAATAGCGAACTTCACATCCTTGCCAAAGAGCAAACCATTAATACGAGCAACTATTCTTCTGCCCGTCTTATTACAAAAGACAAATTTTCTTTTGAATATGGAAAGGTAGAAGGGCGATTAAAAGCTCCTGCCGGACAAGGTCTTTGGCCGGCATTCTGGATGCTCGGACAAAACATTGGTTCCGTTAGTTGGCCGCAATGCGGCGAAATTGACATCATGGAACACGTGAACAACAATGCCTATATCAACGGCACCGTTCACTATAACAACAATGGACACGTCTACCAAGGCGGTCAATATTACACCGATGTGGAAGAATACCACGTCTATTCAATCATTTGGAATCCTTCTTCTATTCGTTTTTATGTAGATGGAAATATCTACTACACAAAGAACATTTTAAACAATGTATCAGGAACCGAAGAATTTCACAATGAATTTTTCTTCATACTAAACGTTGCTGTAGGTGGAAATTGGCCTGGAAGTCCAAATGCATCTACTATTTTCCCTGCTGAAATGACTGTCGATTACATTCGCGTTTATCAGCAAAACACCATTGGCGTTGAAGAAGAAACAACCCAAGAAATCAACTGCTACCCGAATCCAGCATACAACGTATTCAACGTTGAAAACCCTTTTCTTTCTCCCACATTCACTTGTAAGATTTTCGCTCTAGACGGAAGACTTATTTATTCTGAATCCTCTCAAGATCGCACCACACACATCCCTTGCGCCAACTGGACCAACGGAATGTACTTCGTGGAATGCACCAATCCTAAAGGTCAATCATTAAAAAAGCTTTTCTTAATTCAGAATTAGGAAGATATTTCATAAGATACTTCGTAAGATTCTTCGAAAGATTTACTCCGTAAAAGATATTATCCTCTGCGAAGCAATCTTTGATTTATCAATCTTTAACATACATCTCCTTCAACAAAGCATGCTCTATCTCTTTTGTGTGCTCAATGTAATGCACCCCAGTTCCTGGACCATAGAAACCGGTCCAAACTTTCTTCACCAGTCCATCTTTTCCAATTAATATTAAAGTTGGAAATGACATCACGTGATTCAATTGTGAAAACACAATAGCTGCCGCCTTCTGAGGCGAATCAGCCCCACTACCTAAGTAAACCGGATAAGGCAAAGCCATTTGCTTCGCTTGCGAATTGATTCGCGTAAACGAAACTTTCTTGTCGGTTCCGCGCTCGAACGAAACGGGAACAACCTGCAGTCCTTGTCCACTGTACTTTTCATACATCGACCTAACAAATCGCGATTCATCGGTGCAATTCGGACACCACGTTCCCATAATCTGAACCAAGGTCACTTTTTCCTTCCAATCCTTCTCACCGAATGAACGTTCGGTTTTTGCGTCAGCATCTAATTTCAATTTTAAAATATCCTTGGGATTCTTCATCCAAGTCAGTTCATCGGCCTCGCGCAACTCAAAATTAGCATCGGCCTCACCTTTGAATTTCGCCATATAATGCTTGCCACTCATGAAGACACCTTCAATTTTATTGTCGACTAACTGAGCAGCTAAATAGAACAAGTGTGTTCCATCAAATGCCGATAAATAAAACCGATTGTTTTCAAACGGTTCACCCTGAAGGTAGCGATAGTCGCCCGTTTCAGTTAATACTGTTCCGTAAACAACATACTCTTCTTTCACCACAGCCATATCCAAAATCGCTGGCACCGAATCGTCTTCGTAAACGATTTTATACTTCACGTGAATCGGAATATGAACCTTCGTATCGAACTCCCGCACCTTGTTGTTCACGATTTGAAAGGGAATACGGTAATCTCCCGTACGTGTTGGATCTACCCACTCACCTGTTAGAATTCCCTTTTCCTTTTTTCCTTCAAAATACGTGTTGAAAAGAGGAAGACTCGACTTGAAAGTCGAGTCTTTTCCCCATTTAATTTCAATTGGGATGCGCTCTGCGCCATTCACGATTTCCCACTGAACATCGGTCTTTAATTCAATGCGACAAGGGATGCTTTTGTCTTCAACCTTAAACACAATCAAATGAGATTGTGAGAAAACACTTCCGTTGAAAGCTGCGAAAAACAAGAGCATCCAAGTCTTCATTAGAAATCGAATTTAATTCCTTGCGCCAATGGCAACGAGGTTGAATAGTTAATGGTGTTGGTTTGTCTACGCATGTAATTTCTCCACGCATCAGATCCGCTCTCGCGGCCACCACCTGTCTCTTTCTCACCACCAAACGCACCTCCAATTTCAGCACCGCTGGTTCCAATGTTCACATTGGCAATTCCGCAGTCTGAACCTTCGCAACTTAAGAAGCGCTCTGCTTCACGCATGTTGGTGGTCATAATCGCACTCGACAATCCTTGAACAACGCCGTTTTGCATAGCAATGGCCTCGTCCAATTCTTTGTACTTCATAATGTATAAAATCGGAGCAAACGTTTCGTGCTGAACAATCTCTAAACTGCTGTCTTTCACTTCAGCAATACAAGGCTTCACGTAACATCCGCTTTCAAATCCTTCTCCAGTTACAACTCCACCTTCAACAATGAAGTTTGCACCTTCAGACTTCGCTTTCTCAATAGCTTTCAAATACGTATCAACAGCAAGCGTGTCGATCAACGGTCCAACGTGGTTGTTCGAATCCAATGGATCTCCAATGCGAATCTGTCCGTAGGCCGTAACCAACTTCTCTTTCACCTCATTGTAAACACTTTCATGAATAATTAAGCGACGGGTTGAAGTGCAACGCTGTCCAGCAGTTCCAACTGCACCGAACACCGCACCAATAATGGTCATCTTCAAATCGGCATTTTCTGTTACAATAATGGCGTTGTTTCCACCTAATTCTAACAATGACTTTCCGAAACGCTCTGCTACTTTCGCTCCAACAATACGACCCATGCGCGTGCTTCCTGTAGCAGAAATCAACGGAACACGAGTATCAACGGTCATCATCTCTCCCACTCTCACATCGCCTGAAACGATGCTTGAAATTCCTTCAGGCAAATTGTTTTCAGAAGCAATTTCATTCCAAATATTTTGACAAGCAATCGCGCAAAGCGGCGCTTTTTCAGATCCTTTCCAAATACATACATCTCCGCAAATCCAAGCCAATGCACTGTTCCAAGCCCATACTGCAACCGGGAAGTTGAATGCTGAAATGATTCCAACGATTCCAAGCGGATGCCATTGCTCATACATACGGTGACCCGGACGCTCACTGTGCATGGTTAATCCGTATAGCTGACGAGAAAGACCCACTGCGAAATCGCAGATGTCAATCATCTCTTGCACTTCACCCAAACCTTCTTGCAAGCTCTTGCCCATTTCGTAACTCACCAACATGCCCAACTCTTGTTTGTAATCGCGAAGGCGATTTCCAAACTGACGAACAATCTCGCCGCGCTTTGGAGCCGGCATTAAGCGCCATGTTTTGTATGCTTCTTGAGCGGCCTCTACCACACGATTGTAATCATCTGCCGTGGTGGCTTGCACCTTTGCAATTTCTTTTCCATCAACTGGAGAAAATGACGAAAACAAATCGCCGTTTGAAAAAAAGTTCTGTCCCGTGCTGGTTCCAAGATTCTCTGCTTGAATTCCAAGTTTCACGAACACATCTGACATATCCATAGAATTGCTCATTTGTTCAATTATTTTAGATTGCAAAGGTACAACGTGCAAATACATCAAAAGATGTTTTACCTTTGAAATATGCGGAAGCTAACCCTGATATTTATCTTGGGCTTTTACAGCTTAATGGCTTTCGGTCTCGAAGCCAAGCTGCACTTCTGTTGTGGAAAATTACAAGCCATTCATTTCTTCGAATTTGGCGACGAGCATCACGACGATTCGCACTCAGATCACAAAGGATGTTGTCATACCGAAGGCTGCAACGAAGACGTGCTTATTGCGCTTCAATACGAAAGCGAACACGAGCAATGCGCATCTCCTTCTGTTCCGCAATTATTTGCCGCTAACTCTGAGCCTACTTATTTTTTATTTTATGTTGAAGGAAATTGCCAATCGGCTATTCCAATTGCCGCATCGTTTGTTCCGATAACGTATGAACGGTATTCACTTTTCTGCTCCCGTAAATTATTCGACGACCCATCACACTAGTGTGTCATCCACGAAGTGGTCATCACTCGTAGGGTGTCATCACAACGTGTTGTGTCATCCACGAAGTAGTCATCACTCGTACAGTGTCATCACAACGTGTTGTGTCATCCACGAAGTGGTCATCACTCGTAGAGTGTCATCACAACGTGTTGTGTCATCCACGAAGTGGTCAAGAAATGTAAAAAATCAAAAATCTTATTTCAAATGAAAAATATTATTGTGCTTGCTTTATGCATGCTTTCATTCGGCGCGTTTGCGCAAAAAACAAAAAACATCACCACGAACTTCTGGGTAGCTGGTGCATGTGGAATGTGTGAAACAACCATTGAAAAAGCGGTTGATGTAAAAGGTGTTGTAGCATACGACTACGACTTAACCGCTCACCGTTTAACCATCACTTACAATCCAACGAAAATCACCATCGACAAAATTCACGCGCTAATCAATGCCGCTGGATACGATACGGAGAAGTCGAATGCAACTGACGCGCAATACAGTCGCGTTCATGGATGCTGCAAGTACAGAACCATGGAACCACACAAATAATCCATGAAACACATTGTTGCACTCATCGCATTTTTTTCAATCGTTACGATTGGAAATGCACAAGTCAAGGGCGTTGTTCTTGACGATGAAGGAAATCCGGCATACGCGCTTGTTTATTACAAGGGAACGCAACTCGGCACTGTTACCAATGCGGAAGGAGAATTCTCTATTGGTATTCCGAAAGAAGCGAAATGGCTCATGGTCACGTCTACTGGACACTTCAGCGATTCGTTGTTTATTGATCCGGGATTGGGTACAATCAGAGAAGTGAAATTCAATCTGCGTGAAAACAGCACGCTCGGAACCATACACATTGACGAGCACGACGGCGGAACGCACATCAACGGAAAAGATCCGCAAACGTTTCAAGTCATGAACGAAAAAGAATTGTGCAAAGCCGCGTGTTGCAGCCTTTCAGAAAGCTTCGAAACAAACGGTTCTGTAGATGCATCGTTCACCGATGGAATTACAGGAACGCGACAAATTAAAATGTTGGGTTTAGATGGGAAGTACACGCAAATTCTTTTCGACAACATGCCCGCCGTGCGCGGACTTTCAAGCACGTTAGGTCTGAGCTTTCTTCCGGGACCGTGGATCAATTCCATTTCCATAACTAAAGGAGCGGGATCTGTGGTGCATGGATACGAAGGCGTTACAGGACAAATAAACGTGGCTCACAAAGCGGCTACCATGAAAGAGAGTTTGTTCTTGAACATGTACGCCAGCTCTGCAGGACGCTACGAAACGAACATTCTCTCGAATCAAGCACTTGGTGAAAAATGGAACTACCAATTGCAAGCGCACGGTTCTTCCGCACAGAAATTATACGACACGAACAGCGATGGATTCTTAGACAATCCGCTTTTCAGAAATTATTTGCTTCGCAATGCTTGGCAGTACACGGGGGAAAAGGGGTTACGCGGGGAATATGGATTTTCGTACGGACAAGTAAATACTGAAAGTGGACAAATCAATTACTACCGCAACCAAGGAGTCATACCGTTCACACCTTGGATTTCAAACTCGAAAACAGAGCATGCAGAATTCACCGCCAAGAACGGATACATGTTCGATGAACACGGACACAAAAGTTTAGGAAGTCAGATTAGCATCGGCTTCAATAAGCAGCGAGGTCTCTACGGAAGCCGCATATACGAAGGCCTTCAGAAAACTGCGCGCATCAATTTGCTGTTCGCCAATGAACTTGCAGAAGGATACAACATCACCCTTGGAGCTTCTGCTACAGCAGACGACTACCGCGAATCGCTTACTTCTTTTGTTGGAAATTTGAATCGTGTAGAAACAAGCTACGGGGCCTTCGCAGAATTGAATGCGAGTCCATCGGAAAGACTACAAATCGTTGCGGGATTGCGCGAAGACTATAACAACTTATACGGAATGCTCTTCACTCCGCGCATTCATGCACGTTATTCCATTACCGAAAAGACGAACATTAAAATAAGTTCTGGAAAAGCATATCGTTCGCCGCAAATGGTAGTCGATCATCTTTCTGCCCTTGCGGGAAACAGAGCATGGATTTTACCTGCAAACGCCACTACCGACTATCCAGACTATCCATTCGGTTTTGAAATGGAAGAAGCCGTGAACAGCGGAATTGTGTTGGTTCACAGCACGAAGTTGTTTCACCGCACAGCGACATTTACAGTCGATGCCTTTCATACCAACTTCAAAAACCAACTCGTCGCAGATTACGAAAAGGCTGGAGAGTTTTCTTTGTATAATTTATCTGGAAAAAGTTTCGCGAATGCCGTACAAACCGACTTCACCTTCAGTCCAATTAAACGCAGTGAAATTCGTTTGGCTTACCGTTGGTTAGACGCGCAAACAACCTACACCAATGGTTTGAAAGAACGTCCGCTTGTAGCGAAACACCGCGTCTTCATTAACCTTGCCTATGCGACGAAAGAAAATGCGAAATCTCAAAAATGGAATTTCGATTTCACAGCAAGATGGTTGGGTCCACAACGTGTCGCGAATCAATCGGACTACGTTATTGCAAGCAGCTTATATAGCCCTTCTTACTGGACCTTGAATGCGCAGGTTGCGTTCTTTGTGAAAGAGAACTTGGAGTTTTATGCGGGCGGAGAAAACTTAACCGGATACATGATTCATCATCCAATTTATTTAAGTGAAAATCCTTCGTCAGAATTCTTCGATGCGTCGCAAGTATACGGACCTATGTTCGGTGCGAATTATTACGTGGGATTAAGATGGAGAATTGGTCAGGCAACCAAAACAGCAAAATAGACGTCTTACTATCAAACCCTTACACTATGCGTAATTTAATAGCCGTTTTTTTCTGTGTTGTATCCTTTGGGACCTTTGCCCAAGGATTTGAGATTACAGGTCTTCAGACCCAGAATAATCAAGTGACTGATTACAATTGTGATTCCTTAATCACCATGTCTTTCTCGGCATTAAACCCAGCTACAACTGGATCAAATGCTGAAATCAATCAAATTATTCTTGGAACCAATTTCACTGGATTTCAATTTGCAATATCTATCGATTGGGGTGATGGCACAACAACGACTCACAATGCAGGAACATCGAGCGCCGGAACTACTATCACGGTTTCGCCTAGCACTTCGCATAATTATATGGCTGTTGGGACATACACTATAACAACAACAGTGTACAATCCACAAAATCAGACAAGCGCAAATAACTATAATGTAGTAACCATCGGTGGATGCTCTATTCAATTGTATTCATTCGTGGGTGTTGATTGTGACGGAGATGGGGTCAATGAACAAACAATTACGACTCCGATTCCTGCAACAATCTCTAACATTTGGATGGCCGCTGCACAGAACATTACTTTGAACAACACTGCGGTAAATTCAATCACGGGGTTGCCTTCTGGTCCCTTGTTGGTTACCATAGATCCGTTGTGGCTTGCACAAAACGGATACACAGTAAATTCCAGTTCGTACAATCAATTCACGTCTTCCGGTTTCGGCGCTTACACGATTTCAATTCAACTGAATTGTTTCGACACGCCACCGTGCACAACAAACATTATTCAAACGAACATGCAAAACAATGTTATTGGTTATTCCACAACGAATAACAGCAGCATTTCAGCTTTCGAGTGGATTGCTACTCCATACAACCAGGCCGGAGAGGCAATGGGAAGTGGACAATTTTCAACCCAATCGAGTGTCTACCTGCCGAATGTATACGGAGTTGATTATGTCGTAACATGCTTGAACGCTACGTTTAACAACGGATGCGTATACAGCGATTGCGATACCTTTCAAGTTGCAACAGGATCGTTGTGCACAGGTGGATATGTTTTCTGTGATGGAAACAACAACGGATTGTACGAAAGTGGTGAATATGTTCTTTCAAATGCTCCTATAACAGTAACCAATTTAGAGAACGGAAGCTTTACAACGGTTACCACAAATACTGCTGGTTATTACAACGCAAATCTTCCAGGATTTTGGGACGATTCACTCTCCATTTCTATTAGCCCAAATTACCTTGCCAATATGGGATACACAACCACTACACCTGTTATTGATGCAATGGGAACAGACTGTCAATTCGGTGGGTCTCAAATGTTGAACAACATTCCGATCCAATGTGGAAACTTCAATCCATACCCATATCTGTGCTACAGTGGTTATGTCTTTTGCGACGCCAATGGAAATGGCATTCAAAATCCTGGTGAATCACCATTGATGGGTGCGCCAATCACCTTAGGTTGGACAACACCCAATTCGGCAAGCGTAACGGTATATTCAGATTCGAGCGGTTACTTCAATTACTGTGGATCTATTTACGGAGTAACAAGTGTTGCTATCGCAAGCGTAAGTTCTAGTTGGCTCATCGATAATGGTTATACACTGCCAAATAACAACAACATTTTCTCCATTGTTGGCTCTATGACTTACATTACCCAACCACTTGCAATTCCAGTCTATTGCTCAGGAAATGTGGCCTTGTGTTCAGACCTATGGACTACCGTAACCCCATGGATTGGGTATTACCAAGGTAATACTGCAACCATTCGATTGAATTGGGGGAATTACGGTCCAGGGGCAACACCATACACCCTTACCTTGAACTGGCCCGTTAACGTGACATTGAATACATCTTCCATTCTTAATCCGAACTACGTAATCACTGGTAACTCCATCACATGGACCATTAACTCAACGCAAACATCTTTCAGTACTACTGACTACCTCAGCTTCACGCTGCCGTCTGGATTAATCAATGGTGAACAACATATGTTCACTTCAACCATAACATCTTCAAACGGCACCGACTGCTACGAAGGAAACAACAACGGTGGTTTGCTTCAAATTTTAGGAAACAGCTATGATCCGAATGACAAGACAGTTTTCAAAAAATCATTTCATGCAGACAATGGTACATCATTCCAAGAAAGCACAATTGACTGGTACGTAGACGATGAACTGGAATACACCATTCGTTTTCAAAACACAGGAACTGCTCCTGCGCAAAACATCTTCATCATAGACACGCTCGATGCAGAATTAGACTGGTCTACTTTCCAATTGCTGCATTCTACGCACGGAATAAATGTGGTGAGCTTGGGCAACGGAATTCTTCGATTTGAATTCAACAACATTTGGCTACCAGACAGCAGCGAGAGTCAGGAGTTGAGCCAAGGACACATTATCTTCCGCATTCGCGAAACGCCTGGCAACGATATTTACAGTGAAATCACCAACACTGCTTACATCTTCTTCGATTGGAATCCGGCTATTATCACGAACACCACCTACAACATGAACGACTGGATTGAATTCGTGGGTGAAGAAAATGCATTCAATGTGGAAGCGTATCCGAATCCAATGCAAAATGAATTAACGTTGAAAGTGGAAGGTCAATTCAACTACGAAATTCACGATCTAACCGGAAGAAAATTGCTACAAGGAATGGGTGTTGGACAAACCACCATCAGCACTGAAGCGCTTGCTTCAGGGACATACTTGATTAGCGTTTACGTAAACGGATCTAAGCAGACAGGTAAGGTTTTGAAATACTAACAAGGGCGTCAATCCACACTTCCGAGTCGTTCAAGCTCGGAACAAGTTGAACTTTTTCGCCTCCGTGTTCTTCAAAAAGCTCTTGGTATTCTTCTCCAATTTCAATGGTTGTTTCCAGACAATCGGCAACGAAAGCGGGAGAAAATACCAAGAGCTTTTTCGCTCCTTTGTCTCCGAGTTCCTTAATGATATCGTCTGAAAAAGGCTCTATCCATCCTTTGCCTAGGCGGCTCTGAAAACAAACCGTGTACTCACTTTCTGAAAGTCCTACTCCCGCAGCAATAGCACGAGCGGTAGCATAACAAGTCGCCTTGTAACACATGTGATTCTCTTCGTTGATCTCATGCTCGCAGCTGTGATTGCGACACTTGTTATCGTCGTACAATTTGTCTAACTGACGTTCCGGCAATCCGTGAAAACTGAACAGCACACGATCGTATTCCTTCAAGTCGAATGTCTTCGCATTGTCTACGTATCCTTGAATGTAAAGCGGATTATCATAAAACTGTGGAATGAAAACCACTTCCGGAATGCTCCACCATTTCGAAATAACCTGCATCACCTTTTCATGCACACTTCCGGTTGTGGCTGAAGCGTATTGCGGGAACATAGGCAACACGACAATCTTCTCTGCACCCCACTCTTCAATCTCGCGAAGGGCGTTGTCTATACTCGGAACCTGATAACGCATAGCTAAGAAAACTTTCGTTTCATTTTCGTTGTAACGAGCTTGCAATTGTTCCTTGTTTCTTTTTCCATAATGAATCAACGGCGATCCGTTTTCCGTCCAAAGCTTCTTGTAGATCGCCGCGCTTTTTCTGTGGCGGAAAGGAACAATAATTCCATTCACTAAAATGGCTCTTCCAATTGCCGCAACGTCTACAACACGCGGATCGTTCAAGAACTCGGTTAAATATCTGTACACGGCACCTGGAGTTGGCGCGTCGGGTGAACCCAGGTTCACAAGAAGAATAGCGGTCTTTTTCATTTTCATTTCGTCTGCAAAGGAAAACAACATTCTTCAACCTCCAATGTTCAATGTTGTATCTTTGCCTGCAAAATTGCACACATGTTAAGATCTATGACCGGCTACGGTAAAGCCGAACTTCAGAAAGAAACCAAAAAGTTCTCCGCTGAAGTGCGCTCGCTCAACAGCAAAGGATTAGACTTAAGCGTTCGCGTTCCGAGTGTGTATCGCGACAAAGAGCTGGAGTTGCGTTCAACGTACGGAGAGCTAGTGGTGCGCGGAAAGTCAGAGGTTTCCATTTATATTGAAAACAACAGCGGCGAAAAGCGCATGCATCTCGACACTGACTTAATGAATTCTTACTACAACGAACTTACGTTGTGGAAGGAAGGAAAAGATCTCGGTTCTGCCGATATCTTGGCCACGCTCATGCGCATGCCTGAGGTCATGAAGTTCGATCAAGCAGAGCCTACCGAAGACGAGTGGAACAGCATTGCGGAATTGGTTAAACAAGCGTTTGCTCAATTCGAAAATTACAGACAAACAGAAGGTGCGAAGCTTCAAAAAGAATTTGAAATGCGCATTGAAAATATTCTTCGATTGCGCGCAGACCTTATTGCGCCTATAGAAGAGCGCAAGGAAAAAACAAGAGAACGCATTAAAGCGCAGTTAGATGAATTAGTTGGGAAGGAAAGAATTGACGAGAACAGATTCGAGCAAGAATTGATTTACTATTTGGAAAAACTCGATGTGTCTGAAGAATTGCAACGTTTGCTTTCGAACTGCGAGATGTTCAATGAAGAATTAAGCGGCGGTGCACAAGGAAGAAAACTCGGATTTATTTCTCAAGAAATTGGACGAGAAGTGAACACCATTGGCTCGAAAGCCAACGATGCTATGATGCAGCGCATGGTGGTTGAAATGAAAGATGAACTGGAAAAAATAAAAGAGCAAATCAACAATGTTCTCTAGTCAAGTAACCGGAAAAGCCATTATTTTTTCTGCTCCAAGTGGCGCGGGTAAAACAACGCTTGTCCGCTACTTACTCTCAGAGCCCGCGCTTATGTTGGCATTCAGCGTTAGTGCTACTTCTCGCGAACGACGAGGAGAAGAAGTCGACGGAAAAGATTATCATTTTTTATCGAACGAAGAATTTCAAAATAAGATAGACAACAACGAATTTGTAGAGTGGGAAGAAGTCTATGCCGGAACGAAATACGGCACATTAAAAAGCGAAGTAGAACGCATTTGGAAAGCTGGAAAACATGTCATCTTCGATGTTGATGTTGTAGGCGGACTTCATCTCAAAGAAATATTTCATCATCGCGCATTGGCTGTCTTTGTTCAACCTCCAAGTGTTGAAGCATTAATGAATCGTTTGAAAAACAGATCGACAGAGTCTGAAGAAAAAATTCAGCAGCGTGTTTCGAAAGCTGGATTGGAATTGACCTATGCCGATAAGTTCGACGTTCGTTTGGTAAACGACAAGCTAGATATCGCGAAAGCTGAAGCCATGAAGTTGGTTAATGATTTCCTTGCTGAATGAACATAGCGCTTCTATTCGGTTCTTTCAATCCCGTTCACAACGGACATCTGGCCATGGCGCATGGGGCGCTGCAATCGAATAAAATCGACGAAGTGTGGTTCGTGGTTAGTCCGCACAATCCGTTGAAAGATTTCACCTCTCTCGCTCCTGCGAACGATCGTGCGAACATGGTATCGCTCGCTCTCATGCACGAAGAGCACATGAAGCTCTGCACCATCGAACTCGACATGCCAAAGCCATCATATACCATTCACACCATTCACAAATTGAAGGAAGAATATCCTTCCTTCAATTTTCATATTCTCTGTGGAACAGATGTTGTGAATCAGCTTCCAGCATGGTATAAATACGAAGAGCTCATTCAAAGTGTGAAATTCTTGGTTTGTTCACGCGAGATAGAAAATCAATTTGCGAGTCATTCGCTGGTTCAAGATTATTCTGAGCAGTTTGAGTTTATTGCTTTCGAAGCTATGGATGTTTCTTCAACGATAATCAGAGAAAGCATTGTGAATTCTGGAAAATCTGATGATCTTTCGGAATCTGTTAATCAATTTATCATTGATAAAAAATTGTATAAATAATCGCATCGGGGCGAATGATTATTCCGATAAACAGATCGGGGCGAATGATTATTCCGATAAACAGATCGGGGCGAATGATTATTCGCCCCGATCTGAAAATAACCGATTTCAAATCAGTGACCATTTCAAAATCGGTTATTTGCATTTATTTTCCGACGGAAAAAACATTACACGCATTGATTTTGCAGATGAAGAATTGAAGGAACAATGTTCGTGTGAGATACTGGAAACAGCGAAGAAACAATTACACGAATACTTCGCGAAAACCCGTCAGATCTTCGATTTACCGCTGCTGCCTTCTGGGACTGCATTCCAACAAAACATCTGGAATACTCTTCTTCAAATTGAATTCGGACAAACAAAAAGCTATGAGTGGGTTTCTCTTCAACATGGAAATAAAAAAGCCATTCGCGCAGCCGCACAAGCCATAGGGAAGAATCCCATTGCGATTATTATTCCCTGTCACCGTGTGATTGGGAAGAATGGTTCTTTGACTGGGTTTGCGGGAGGGCTTGAGCGAAAGAGGGATCTTCTTCAATTAGAGAATGGCATTTAGGGAAGAAAAGGTAAGAGAAGGGAAGAGTTTCTTATGCTTGAATGCGGTTGCCGCGTCTAGAGAAAATAGGTTTTCTGAATCGATTAGGATTTCTGACCCTAAGAATAAAGAAACCGATAACTAAAATTCCAAGAAGCCGATAGAACTGCGATGCCCAAACATCTATTCCTGCGGAAAGGACAAGGGGTTTCTTTCCGTCTATTGAGCGGAAGACAGGATTGGTATAAATCTTCGATCCGTCTTTGAGTTTTATTTCAAACCGAACAAAATGCGAAACTTCTTTTAGCGCGAAAACAAAGCTAGAGGTGGTGTTACTCAGCGTAGTGTTCAGTAAGACTATGCCGTCTTGTCCAACAGCTTTAATCTCGCGAATGCTGTCTGTGAAGCTCAAGAAAATAGAATCGTTCACAAGCTTGTGCGTAACCATTTTCGGAAGCTTCTTAAAACGATTCGCTTTCGCTTCGTGTGAATCCCCTTCAGGTGTTTGAACAACAAGTCCATAAGCATTGCCGTGTTTCAACGCGTGAATAAGGCTGTCTTCGTTCGAAGACTTGGAATGAATAACAGTAGCTACTCTTCCGTAATCATTGGGCTTGTCGAGGTTGTGCGCGTCGTCGTCGGCAACAAGAAAAACCGGATTCCCCGCGGAAAGTGCGGCGTCCCACAATTCAAGGCTGTTCTTGAAGTTGCTTAGTGCTTCAATCAGATCATATCCGCGAAGAACTTTCATGTCATCTGCGGAATAGGCATCGCGCAAAGAAGGATGCGCAATGGCCACGCACTTGTTTTTCTTTTTCAATTCATTCAACACAAACTGCTTGCTACTTTGCGATTGGAAAAGCGGAAAGTCGAGCCACATAACTTCAAATGCACCAATACACACTTGGTGATTTTTGAAAGCTCCGTATCCATGCTCATAAACGGCCACATGCGGAAAAGAATCTTCCTGGTAGTGATTTATTTTCATGTAATCTGAAATGGTAATTACATCGTAACCTAAATTTTTATAGGTTGAAAAAACACGTTCCGAAGAGTTGTTTCTTCCGTTTGTAACACCTCCGTAAGATTTCGATTGAATCTGGAAGTTCGACAGCTTCAAATCGTTTGTATCTATTGCTGTATAAGGGTTGTACCATTCACTTCCGTGAAAAGCCGTAGGCTCAGAAAAATTATAAACCGGAGGAATAAACCACCACATCAACAGTGAAATTGCTATCGCGCCTCCAACAACCCACAAAAGTGGTTTCAGGAAAAAGTTGACAACGTATTTTTTCGGGCTTAATTTCACCCAACGAATTTAGTTTTCGTATTCAGCCTGAATGTCAATGCTATTTGAAAAGAAGACTAACGAATTGTTTTCGAATCGTGAAGAAACTCACTCAATGTTAAGCACTTGTTTTTTCTTCCCCTTTCTTTCCTTTAAATACACCTTTAATTGAAGATAATACCGAATAAGCTGGCCTCTTCGCCGGAGTTGGATACTCCGAAGTTGAAATAGGTAAGATAGAATTCGAAAAACCAAATTCATTCTTAATTCTCACCGCGAAATCGTACCACGAAATAACTTCGTTACCGGTGAAATGGAAGAGACCGAACGTCCATTCGGTTTTTTCTTTTAAGCAATTTATGATATATGTTGAAACTGAATTCGCGACGTCGGAAGCGTTTGTTGGACAACCCATTTGGTCATTCACCACGCGGAGTTCACGGGCCGGGTCGGAAGCCATGGCGTTTTTCATCGTGAGGTAAAAGTTTTTTCCGTAGTTGGAATACAGCCAACTGAGGCGAATCACAATTCCAGTTGCGCATTCCAACACCGCTAATTCTCCTTCGCGTTTTGTTCTTCCGTAAACGCCCAATGGATTGCATTCATCGTCTTCAGTATAGGGAGAATTTTTCTCTCCGTTGAATACATAGTCGGTTGAGAAGTGAATAAGAACAATGTCGTGCAAGGCGCAGAAGTCTGCGAGTTCGCTCACTGCTTCCGCGTTAACGCGATGAGCCAATTCCTCTTCCGTTTCGGCTTTGTCTACTGCGGTGTAGGCAACGGTATTGATAATCACATCTGGAATTTCATTCAACTCAGAAAGTTGTTCGAATAGGTCTTCCTCGAAATCAATTTCATCTCTCCCAAAAAATCGTGCTGAAACGGATGTTTCATTCTTGAACGAATCGGCGAAGCACTGCGCCAGCTGACCCGTTTTTCCCAATATCCAAATAGATGCGTTCGCCATATTCCACGAAGGTAAAACGACTTAACTTTGTTTGGGTATAACTTTTGAAAGGCTTCCAAAAAAATTACTATGAAAAAGCTCCTTCTGTTTTCATTCGCGTTCATGACTCTAACGACTTTCGCACAAGAAAAAAGCTACTCCAACCGCAATCCACGGAGCGCTAACATAGGTTTCGCAATTCAAGCGGTACAACCCGTTGGCGAATATGCAGATCATTACAACGGAAATCCTGTTGGACTTTCAGGAATTTTTTCTAATCCCATTAAACAATCCCCTTTCGATTGGGGTGTTCAATTTTCATGGAATCAACTAGGCGCGTTAGACCAAGATATTTCCGTTTACGGCGGCACTAATTTATCGGGAGATTCAGTCTATAACAACGGAACATATCGCGTGAGACATAACAACTATCGCTACCAAGGATTGCTTCGATTCCGTCCGTTTAACGGCTTCTTTCAACCTTACGCTGAAGGATTAGCAGGAGTGGAAACCTTTTCCACCAAGACAGATATTTCGGTTCAAAACAGCGGCGGATTTTCTTCGGTGGAAGAGGCGAAAGTGCAACAAAGCAGCACATCGCTTTTATACGGATACGCCCTTGGACTCCGCTTCCGTGCCAAGAATGCAAGAAACATTTGGTTCGACATTCGCTATGAAAACATTCAAGGCGGCAAAGCCCAATACGTGATTCCAGAAACGGTAACCATTCAGAACAACACCGACTTGGAATTCACCACCGGCACCACGAAAACCAACCGTCAAATCATCCAATTCGGTCTCACTTTCGGTTTCTAGCCCGCCGATCGAATGGCATCAACCGGCTTTAGATTCGCAGCACGCAACGCGGGAATGAACCCTGCTACGATTCCAACAACCAACGAAACTGTGATACCTAACATGATCCGACTGAAAGGAAGGAAGAAGTGAAACTCGGTAACGCTATTCAAAAGCGATAGAACACCCCAAACCAGGAGCAGTCCCATTATCCCGCCGACTAAACAGAGCAGTATGGATTCAAAAAGAAATTGCGAAAGAATGAAATAGCGTTTCGCGCCGAGTGCTTTTTGAATGCCAATGATGTTGGTGCGTTCTTTCACCGAGACGAACATGATATTTGCAATGCTGAATGCGCCGACTAGAATGGCGAAAATTCCAATGAACATTCCCGCTACGTTGAATACGCCTACAATGCTATTCACCATATCGCTAATCATGCTGGAATCAATTACACTGAAGTCGTTGTCCTCTGTTGGACGAATACCTCGAATACCACGGAAGACAGACATCACATCTCCTTTCAACACGTCGACATCGACATCTTTTTTCGCCTTAATGAGAAGCGTTACATCGTCCACATCACTCGCAAAACGCTGCGCATATTCATAAGGAACGTAAACAGAAAGATCGCGTTCACCGCCGAAGAGAGAAGAACCTTCTTTCGCCATCACTCCGATCACTTCTGCTTTTTGTCCTTGAATTTTAATGTCTTGTCCAACCGGATATTCCGCACCGAACAATTGTTCGGCTAACGAGTATCCGATAAGCGCAACAGGCCTTCCGCCATCGCATTCCATTTGCGAGAAGTAGCGTCCCTTTTCAATTTTTAAATCAATGGCTTGAATGTAATCGTATCCCACTCCCAGAAACCCAACGCCTTCGAGTGAATTGTTTTCATGCTCAACGGTCTTGGAAGCGCGCACTTGGATTGTAGCAACGGAGAACGATTTCAAGTCTGCTTTCAGCAGGTTCAGATCTTCTTTGCTTGGTTGTCTGCGTTGCCAGTAATTCCACCATTCGTACTCTCCCCCATCTTTCTCCGGACCCATGGGCCACTTCTGAATGAATAATAAATCGGAACCCATGACAGACAGCCCTTCCTTCATATCGGCTTCCATGCTATCGACAATACTTAGCACAAAAATGATCGAGAAAATTCCAATGGTTACTCCGAACAACGAAAGCACAGTCCGCAGTTTATTCACCACTAAAGACTGCGTGGCGAAAGCGAAGGCTTCTTTCAATTGAAGAAGGAGGAATTTCATTAGGTAAAGGTAGTGCGAGAGAAAATGAAACACTTAAATTTGTTGAAAATCCAAATGAAATGAACATAAACGAAATTGCAGCAGCAAAATCAAATTTCGTAGCGCGCGCAGTAGATGAGGAATTGGTCTTGGTGCCTTTGCGTAACAATGTCGCTGACATGACCGAAATTTTCAATTTGAATGAAGTTGGGCATTTCATCTGGAATGAAATTCAAGAAGGAGCAACGTTGGAATCGCTAACTGAAAAAATTGTTTCGGAATATGAAGTGGAAACAGCAGTTGCGCAATCCGACCTTGAAGAATTTCTGAAAGACCTTTCTAATTTCATTTTGAACGATTGAATATGAAACAGACCTTCGTTTTAACCGTTGCAGACTATTTCGTGAAGATATCTTCGGAAGAAAATATTCCTGTATTTTTTGAAGAAGGCTATTCCAATTTTCTTCAATTGGAAGAAATTGAAAACTACGATGCTACTGTTGTTTGTCATGCTGGACTCCCAGAAAAAGCGAGCTACGCAGGCGAAGTCATCTTCGATGCAGTGCTCGACAAACAGCGACTATGGCAAGTGGTAAGAACGGAAAAGCAACGTGCTTTCATTGTTTTCAATCCGAATAAAATTGAAGAAATTCAGCAGGTCGCCTTTTTAAACGACGCCTCAACGGAATGGCATGTGTATTCACATGTTTTAAAGCAAAACGAAGATTCATTTATCTCTCCACTTTCTTATCCGCTCGGTGCCCTTATTCTGTATTATTTAACGTTGAATAGTAGTGCGTTTATGATTCACGCTTCAGGTGTTTGGGACGGAGAGACGGGGAGAATTTTCAGCGGATTTTCAGGCGTTGGAAAAAGCACCATGGCCAAGATTTGGGAGGAAGAAGGCGCTCACATCGTGAACGACGACAGACTCATTGTTCGCGAGGTGAACGGAGAGTACTTCATGTACAACACACCCATGCCCTATGCCGATTTGAACAAGCAAGCGCAAGTTTCAAAATTCTATTTTCCATTTCATGCTAAAAAGAATTCGGCAGAAAAACTTTCAGGGGCACAAGGACTCACGCAGCTTATGGCCTTTTGCTTTCAGCACAACTACGATAAAAAATATACGGAGCATTTGATTACGCAATTGGAAAGAATTACACAACACGCCAGCACTTACAAATTAGGTGTTGTTCCCACACCCTCAATTATCGACTTCATTCGTAGTCTTGAATTCAAAGGATGACACCTGGTTAACGGCGCCTTGACTTTTAACAAACCGCCCCTTCCCCCAAACCCAAGCGCTCACTGCTAACCATAAACTTACTGCTGGAAAAAACCAACCGTTTACGAGATGCATAAATATTTTTTCAGCAAAAGGGAACATGGAAAGACCGAGACTGAAAGCGTTGAACGAAAAATGCATGAACACCGCTGTCCAGATGCTTCCGGAATACAAAACGAAATATCCCATTAAAGCACCGAGTAACATACGTGGTAAAAATCCAGCGACATGAAAATGAATGGCCGCAAATAAGATGGCCGATATCCAAACCGCCCAGTGCTTCGAGGCGGTCCAGTTCTTCGCAATGCCTAAAATAACTCCGCGGAACATAAGCTCCTCAGTTAAGGGAGCAATGACAACCGTTGAGAGCAATACAGCAACCGGATGAACCTTCGACAATGCGCCGAGCTGCTGATAAAAGGCATTGCTTTCTTCCTCCATGGCATTCTCTAACATCCAGGAAGGCAAAAGCGATTCCACCTTCGCAGAAAAATAATAAATGAAGGGAATGCCTATTCCTATCACTACCAACCCCAACAACGTTGCTTTTCCACCCTTCCAACGAAACGATGTCCACTCTACTTTCGTTAACCACTTCTTCGAAATAAGCAACGGAACAAACCCAACCCACAACTGAATAAGCGCATTCATGGCTAAGACAAATAAAAATACTTGCTGATCAATTTTCGAATTCGCCAATACCGCATCCACAGCTTCCTCACTTCCACAATACAGATACAATCCCCCAATGAAGAACAACTGTCCGAGCATGTAGACGAAACCGAAGAAGGTTAGGGCTATTAATGCCTGATTCTTTGGGGATAAGAAGTTGAACATTCTACGAAGATAATACCTTCTTCGAAGGATGACGCAACGCAGTTGCGATGACCGCGGAGCGGATGACGGCGGAGCCGATGACACCGTAGGTGATGACAAACTTCGTTTGATGACGATTTTCAATCGATGACGAACAAGTTCGATGACCGCTTCGCGGAGCGTCATCCACGAAGTGGTCATCCGGAACGGTCATCACGAAGTGTCATCCTTCGAAGAAGGTCATCACACGTAGTGTGTTGTGTTAACCTCTCTTTTTAATAAACTTTATAAAAGCATACAACTCCCGAATAACCTGATTACACTGCGTTTTCAGACTATGCTGTTCAATATCAGAAATGATTTTATCGTGTTGGAATTTTTCAATCCAGAAGTTTGTTTCTTTCGCTTCTCTTAAGCTTATGTATAGCTTACTTAAAATCATTTTATTGCTTTGCGATGCAAGCGCCTCTTGAATATTCGCTGCGACCGATGATGAACTTCTAAGACACTGATCAATTGTCTTGATATGCATGTAATCCTTCCGATGCTTTTTGCACACCTCTGAAATCTGGAAGGAAAGAGCTTTTGATTTTTGTTCAATAGATGTCTTCATTGAAAATAGAATTTCATCAAAATTCTTTTCACAACTTGTTTCCCGCAATTATCGGTTATGTGATTTTCATATAAAACATGCCCAATTCCCTCGGACTTACAACACCTTCAACCCTTTTAGGTATAACCATTCCGCATATAAACAACTATCCCGAAGGGTCATCCGCATCGCGGTCATCAATCGAAGATTGTCATCACATGAAATGTGTCATCCAGCCTCGCTGGTCATCGCAACTCCGTTGCGTCATCACAACGTGTTGTGTCATCCAGCTCCGCTGGTCATCCGCTCCGCGGTCATCACCTTCGGTGTCATCCAGCCTCGCTGGTCATCACAACTTGTTGTGTAAAGAAAAAGTCCCCGACCGTTGCCGAGGACTTTCCCCTAAACCTTAACCAAAACTCCTGAAGAACTCCAGGATACTAGAGTGCAGCCTCCTGCGACTCAGCTTCTTCATTTTTCTTGCCAAAAATTCTCTTCATGCGCGATTTGGTGTTTTCGCTCATTTGATACATGACAGGAACAACTATTAATGTGATGAATGTTGCGAAACTTAATCCGAATACAATGGTCCATGCCAACGGACCCCAGAACGCAACACTGTCGCCTCCAAAATAAATCTTCGGATCGAGCTCAGTGAACATGGTAATGAAATCAATGTTGAATCCTATTGCCAAGGGTATCATTCCTAAAATGGTCGCAGTGGCTGTAAGCAATACCGGCGTCATGCGCACACGTCCCGCTTCAACAATGGCTTCTTGTAAATTGCTTCCACGCTCGCGAAGTATGTCGGTGAATTCCACCAACAAGATTCCATTGCGAACAACAATTCCGGCGAGTGCTACAATTCCAACACCTGTCATGACAATACTGATTGACATGTCGAAAATGGCCAATCCAAGCAAGACACCAATGACACTGAAAATAATTTCAGAAAGAATAATCAACGTTCTTCCAATTGAATTGAACTGCGTGATTAAGATTAAAACAATCAATCCAATGGCAATCAATCCAGCCATTCCCAAGAAACTCGCTGTCTCTTCTTGTTGCTCTTTCTCACCACCCATTTTCACGGTTACTCCCTTTGGCAAGTTGTCGAACTCAGCAACTTTCTGCTCAATAGATGCAACAACTTCATTCGGATTGAATCCTGTAAGGACATTCGATCCCAACGTTACAATTCGCTTCTGATCCTTTCTGCGGATACCCGCGTAGGTACTGCTGTAACGCACATCTGCGAAGGCTGAAATAGGCACTTGACGAACCATTCCCATCATATTCATATCGCGGAACGTGATAACCATGTTGCGAACCTCTTCTAGGTTGTTGCGTTGATCTTCCTTCAAACGAATTTGAATCGGATATTCATCTTCTTCATCTCGAAAGTTAGAAGGGTTGTCTATACCGAATATTGATTTGCGAAATTCCATACCTACTTGTGCTAACGACAATCCTTCGCGATTCAATCGCTCGCGATCAATGTCTATCACAATCTCTGGCTTGTTGCGTTGCAAGTCGCTCTTCAATTCTTCAACTCCCTGAATCTGTTGTGCATCTAAGTAGTTTTTCAGATTCACACTTGCTGCAATCAAGTCTTCGAAATTCTCTCCTGTAATTTCAACGCTAATTGGCTTCGCAGTAGGCGGACCGCTTTGCTCTTGGTCAACAGAAATTTCAACCCCTGGTATTCCTTGCACCGCAGTGCGAATTTTTTCTAAATAATCCAATGTGCTTTGTCCACCGCGCTTCGAGAATTCAACAAAACCAACACCCACTTTCGCTTTGTGCGAATACGGTGCACGGTCGTCGCGCGATTCGTTCGCGCCAATGGCAACGTTCGTAATCACAGATTCAACAATCGGATTGTTTTCACCCAAGACACTGTACACGCGTTGCTCAATAATTTTCGCAACGCTATCTGTTGCTTCAGGCTTCGTTCCAACTGGAAGACTGGCGTAGACATAAACGAAATTCGGATCTCCCTTCGGGAAGAAAACGACTTCCGGTTTACGCAATCCGGTGACCATAAACGAGACAACTAACAACACCAACGTGCTAAACAAAATGGTCTTCGGTCGCGCCAATGCCCACACCAAGAACTTCGCATACACCGCCTGAACACTCGGCCAAGTCTTGTGTTGGAAGCCTTCGATCAAACGCTTCAAAATAAAACGATAGAAAATATAAATCAGCAACATGAAGATGGTGAAATTCCCCATACCCACATTTCCAGCTGTGTAAAATAGAATTCCAACAACAATGAAAATGACTGAAGTGATTCCCAATTTCTTAATGTTCACACCCTTGCTTTCTTTGTGCGGTTTCATGAAATCTACCGCGAAAACAGGACTAATGATGTACGCCACAATAAGTGATGCTGTAAGCGTAATGATTAATGTAATTGGAAGGTATCCCATGAACTTTCCAATGACACCGTCCCAAAACGCTAGAGGAACGAACGGTGCAAGCGTGGTTGCAGTTCCAGACAAGACAGGAAGGAAAATTTCGCCTGCCGCTTTCTTCGCTGCAATCTTAATCGGCACTTTTCCATTGTCGTAAATACGGTGTGTATTTTCAACCACAACAATGGCATCGTCTACCACAATTCCCAATCCCAGCAAGAACGCGAACAATACAATCATGTTCATGGTGAAGTCCAAACCTGGCAACAACAAGAACGCAATGAACATCGAAAGCGGAACAGAAAGTCCCACGAAAATCGCGTTCGTTGCCCCCATGAAGAACATCAAAATAATCGTAACCAAAATGAATCCGATGATAATCGTGTTAATCAAATCGTGCAGCGTAATGCGCGTAGTTCTACTCTGGTCTCCTGTGACAACAACTTCCAAATCTTTTGGAAATTTGTTCGCCTTCATTTCCTCAATAATCTCTTGAATCTCGTCAGACGCGTTAATCAAATTCTCTCCACCGCGCTTAATTACGTTCAACGTAATAACGTTTTTGTGATTCAATCTACCGTAACTCTCTTGCGTCTTGTGCGCGTCTACAACTTCAGCAATGTCCTTCAAATACAAGTGAGCGCCTGTCTGCCCAGAGATCACCGAATTTTTAATTTCTTCAATGTCCTTGAACTCTCCACTCACACTCAATGAGCGCTTCATGTCGTCGAGTTCAACACTACCACCACTTATGGTTAAGTTTTCATAATTCAATGTTCGTTCAATGTCGCCAATGCTAATTTTCGCAGCAGCAGCTTTGTACATGTCCACGTTCACTTGAATCTCGCGCTCCAACGCTCCAACCATGTCTACGCGCGTGATTTCCTTCATTCCTTCAATTTTATCTTGAAGTTCTTCTGCGTATTTTTTCAATTCATCGAGGCTGTAATTACCTGCGATGTTCACGAACAAGATAGGCATCTCCGAAAACTCAACTTCCATCACATTTGGATCGGCTGGTAAATCTTGAGGAAGATCTTTCTTCGCTCTGTCCACAGCGTCTTTCACCTTCTGCTTCGCAACAGGCACATCTACGTTCGTGTTGAATTCAACCACTACACTCGAGAAATCTTGAATGCTCGTGCTGGTTACTTTCTTCACACCTGCAATGGACTTAATTTGTTTCTCAATATTTTTGGAAACCAAATTCTCCACGTCTTTCGGCGCAGCACCGGGATATACAGTACTCACATAAATTGTAGGAATTACAATATCAGGAAACTGCTCTTTCGGAATACTTCTGTACGTGAGAATACCCGCTAACGTAATGAAAATCGTTAGCAAATAAATGGTAGTCTTATTGTCAATGGCCCAACTGGTGGGTTTGAACTCTTTAAATTTTTCTAGCATGTTTCGGCGTCTTATAATTCAATGGCCATTCCCTCTGTCAACTCTGAGTAACCCGTCGTGATTAGCTTATCGCCTATACTCAAACCGCCTGTCACTTCAGCGTTACCAGCGTATACCTGTCCTATGGTTACTGCTCTCCTGCGAGCCGTAAGGACTCCGTTTTCATTTACTGCAACATATACGAATTGCAAATTATTTTCATTTTGAATGATGTTCAGCGGAGCTAAAATTGCTGCTGCATTCTCATAATCTACAATCTTCATTATGCTAACCATATTCGGGCGAAGCAATTCGTTTGAACCTGTTAAAATAGCTTCAGCCGTGAAGGTGCGCGTCATCGGGCTAATGAATTTCGCCGTGAAAGAAATACTTCCATTTACCTCTATGTTCACGTCGGGGAAGAAGAGGACAACCTTATTTCCTTTCTTCACTTTGTTCGCATACGATTCAGCTACTTCCGATTTTACTTTAAGTGAATTAAGATTCACGATTCTAAAGCAAGGATCAGGATTTTGCGCTGTTGCAAATTGGCCAACTCGCGCTCCCACGTGATCCACAACCCCGTTAATCGGAGCTTTTACTTTCGTAAGTTCTATTTGTGCTTGAATAGCAAGAATTTGTTTCGTTAACGCGTCAACTTGCGTTTTTGATTGAAGGTATTGTACCTCACTTCCGATTTTCTGATCCCACAACCTTTGTTGTCTTTGGAAAACATCTTGAGCCAATTCCAATTGTGGTTGAATTGCGGCAATCTGAGCGGCATACGCACTGTTGTCTGTTTCAGCCAAAAGCTGACCCACTTGAACAGCATCTCCTTCACTCACATAAATTTTTGTTACCAATCCTGGAATTTGCGGCGCAACAACAATGTTGTTTTCTGCATCTACCGTTCCTTGAATTTCCACGCAGTGTTTGAACGGGGCAGCCACCACGTCGGTGGTCATGATCTTACGCGCTTTCACCGCATTTGTAATGCCCAACTCTTGCTCCAAGGCTGAAATTTTTCCATCAAGTTCAGAACGCTTTGCTTTCAAGTCGTTCAATTCTGCGCTCTTGTCTTTCGATCCGCAAGAGGCCAATAACACAGCAGCTAAAACAAATGATGCTGCGATTTTAGAGATATACATGGGTTTCATTTTTTCTTATGATTATAATGCGTTCAACGATTTTGAAAGTCTGGTTTGTGCGTTCATTAAACTCAAACGCGCTTGTATTAATGATACTTCCGCTTGTAACAACTGTGAAGTCTGACGCGACAATTCGAAGCTGGAAGAAGTTCCTTGGTCGAATTTGATTTGTGTTTTATTCAAGATGCTTGAAGCCAAAGCGTAAGATTGCGTGGCAAGATCTACGTTCTGCGTTGCGTTCATGTACTCTGCCATTCCCACTTGATATTCCAATTTCGCAGCATTGTTTGAAAACGCTAAGGTCTCTTCTATCCGCTTAACTTCGATTTCTGCTTTCTGAATACTCTTCATTTTGCCACCACCTGAAAGAATAGGAATATTCATAGAAAGTCCCCACAATTGCGTTGGATACCACGGCTCATTTCCATCAAAAAAATTGAACTCTTGACGTTGTGCTTGACGCTGCAGACTGTAAAAGGCCGCTAGGTTCGGAAGCAAACCTGCTTGTTCGTTCTTCACACTTAATTTTTGAAGTGCTAAGCCATCTTTAATAATCTGATTGTCGATTAAGTTTTCGGCATTGAAGGGCGATTGCACCAATTGCGCGTTGAACGATTCTAAAATCGTTGCGCTGTTATCTGCCAATGTAATTTCCTCATCGACATTCATTCCAATCGTGAACTTCAACAACGTCTTCGCAATAAGCGCTTGGGTCTGTGCTACGCGAATGCGCGCTTCCAATTCATTCAACGAAAGCGACAATTGCTCAACATCTTGCGTCTCTAGGAAACCTTCTTTCTTCAAGGCTTTGGTGTGCTCCAATGATTCCGATAACAAGTCGCGCGAAGCCGTTAAAAGCGCAATGCTTTCCTGCGCAATAACAGCGAGGTGATACGCTTCTTCGGTAGCGCGTTTTACTTCGATTTCACTTTTAATGATGTTCTTGTTTTGCAAAGCAGCGTAGGCCTTCGAAGCTTGAAGTCCCACTAACCAAGACCCGTCGAACAACAATTGAGAAGCGTTAATACCCGCAGTTAATGTTTGCGGAACACCGAATTGCACTGGTACATTTTGTCCAGGCATTCCGAAGAAATCACCGGGCAAAATACTTGTCGGACGGTCAATGAAATTCTGATACTGAATGCTTCCGCTTATTTGTGGAAGACCAATGGCAAGGAGTTCTTCGGTTCGAAGTTTGGCAAATTGCGCATCGAAGTTTTTCGATTTCACTTGGAACGCATTCTGCACTGCATACTCTTTCGCAGCAGCCAACGTGAGCGCATGCTGGGCGTTTCCGAAAGAAACAAAACCAAACGCTACTGCCAACAGGACGCTTATTTTTTTGTTTATGTTAAATTGTATCATGAATTGAATTATTGCTTTTTAGTTTTTTTTTTCTTGGTTGAAGTGGCCGAATTCAGAATGTTTTTATTCAGCAACTCTATTCCCTTTGCTGTAGCCATGCCATGAATGTGGTAAGAAAACCATTCCATATACACGTCGCTCACCTTATACTCTTTACTTGGAAATAAATTCTGATCGAACATCACTTCCATTCTTCCCACATACAACTTCGCTAAGACATTCGGATTAATTTCCTTTCTGTACAATCCGTCTTTTTGTCCTTTCACAATGTTCTCGAATACACACTTGTAAATAATCTCCTGACGTGACGCGAGCATTTTCTGATGCACCTTCGGATGAAATTTTTCCATGTCGTAAGCCACAGACGGATGAATGTTTTGCAACATTTCCAGCACCCAACGCTTTATTTCTAAACTTTCGTCAATGGAATTTAAACCTCTGCTGCAAATTTCTTCGATCTGATTTTTCTCTGCTGTACTGAAAAGAACCACTGCATTCTCCAACAAATCTTCTTTGTCTTTCACGTGCGCATACAGGGTCTTCTTTGAGATACAGAGCTTTTTTGCAATGTCATCCATTGTAAGGCTCTTAATCCCAAACTGCAAAAACAATTGAAGTGTTTCCGAGAGAATATGTTGTTTCTTGATTTCCAAAGCGGCGCAAAGATAAACACAAATTCGACATTGGAAACGAAAAGTGGGGAAAATGTTTCCTTTACACACTTTGTGTGATGACCGCGGAGCGGATGACACCGAAGGTGATGACCCTGCGGGATGACCGCGGAGCGGATGACACCGAAGGTGATGACCCTGCGGGATGACCGCGGAGCGGATGACACCGAAGGTGATGACCCTGCGGGATGACCGCGG